>OGQF01001631.1_pt1 | contig 14969 bp, 9 predicted proteins | sample 1553141 | NCBI WGS metagenome assembly OGQF01 (sample SAMEA2580005, study PRJEB22360) | human gut metagenome | biome: human gut; feature: human-associated habitat; material: faeces | place: Denmark | collected 2008/2010
CATTGGCGATCGCCGAGTACCCCATCGCCATCTGCAGCGGCGTCGTCAGCGTGAAGCTCTGTCCGATCGCGGCATCCATCGTCTCCCCGAGATACCAGTCCTGCTTGAAGACTTTCATCTTGTAGGCTTCGCTTGCGACATTGCCGTCCGATTCTCCGGCAAGGTCGATGCCTGTCGTTTTCCCCAGACCGAATTCCTCCGCCATATGGGAGATGCGGTCGATGCCCGCACGACGTCCCATTTCATAGAAATAGACGTTATCCGACTTTTCGATCGCTTCATAAAAATTGATCCATCCGAAGGCTTCGCCCTCCGAGTTTCTCTTATCGACGAGCCAGTGCTTGCCGCTGTCGAAGATACGCTCTTCCGGCGTCGTCACCTTCGCCTCGAGCGCTGCCGCGCCCGTGATGACTTTGAAGAGCGATCCGGGCGGATACATCGACTGGATCGTGCGGTTCTGCATCGGATGATTCTTATTATTGACGATTTCATTCCAGTCCTTCGAGGAGATCCCCTTGCTGAAGCAGTTCGGATCATAGCTCGGCCAGCTGGCCATCGCGAGGATCGCACCGCTATTCGGATCGACAGCCACCGCCGAAGCCCCCGTCGGCATGACGCCGTCATGGACGAGCGTCTTCACCTGTGCTTCCATCGCATCCTCTGCCGCTTTCTGCAGATTCGCATCCAGCGTCAGGCGCACGCTGTTCCCCGTGACAGAAGGCGTACCGCCCACATAGCGGACAGGCTGGCCCGATGCATTGACTTCGACCGTCTTTGCGCCATTCTTGCCTTCAAGGTAATTGTTATAGCGGCTCTCAAGACCCGCACGGCCGATCAGAGTCGTGGTCGTATACGGATTTCCTTCCGCATTCCTGTCATCCGGCCCCGCTTCGCCGACATAGCCTAAGACCTGCGCCCCCGCATTGCCCAGCGGATATACGCGCAGCGGATTCACTTCGATTTCTATGCCGGGAAATTCATCCTTCTTCTCCTCGATCTGCGTCGCGACATCGATGCCGACATCGTTTGCCAGATAGATCGCACCGAAAGCCAGCTTATTGTCTTCGATCTTTTTCTTGATATCCGCAGTCGGCACATGAAGCAGCTGCGACAGGCGGGTGAGCGCCTCATCGGAGAGCGTATTCCCCTTGCGGTCGACCGGCATGACGACACTGTACGCCGAGCGGGACCCCGCAAGGATCACGCCGTTCCGGTCATACATGACACCGCGCATCGCCTGCATGGGGAGATGGCGGATGCGGTTCCCATCCGCTTCTTCTTTATAGTACCCGCCCTGAATGACCTGCATATAGAAGAGACGCAGCCCTAAGACGAGCAGGAGGAAGATCGCCGCATAGATCATACGCGCATAGCGGGACTCCTCCGTATTTTTCAAAAGCCCACCGAGAATCGAGGGCACATGTTTATTCACCACTTCGGTTCTCCCTCCCGTTTCATGGCCCACAGCGGCCTGTGAAGAACGAGCACGGCCGCTCCATTCATGAAGGTGGTGCTCATCACAAAGTACAGGATATAAGAAATAGAGAAGACATGGCTGCCGGCTGCGAAAAGCACCAGCCAAGACAGCAGCGCATAGAGGAGAGAGGCCAGCGTCATCGCAAAGAGCGAAATGTACCAGTGACGATTGTAGCGCTTCCTCCCCAAAGCGAGATACAGCCCTGCAATCGCGAGGTACGGCAGGAGATGCAGTCCGAAAAGATTTCCCGTCACAAGATCCGTAAGGAGCCCGCCCACGAGTGCCAGCGTCATCACTGTCTTGTTATCAAAGATCAGCGTCGCAAGGACGATGACAGCCAGCCACAGATCCGGCTGATGCAGCCCTGAGAAAAAGAATGGCATCACCGAGGACTGCGCGAGGAAAATGAAGAAGCTCAAAAAAGCCAGTGCATAGCCGCTCATTCCTTCTCACCTGCCTGATGTTTATTAGGATTCATCGGCGGTTCCTTCTTCGGCGGCTTCACCAGAATACTCTCTGGCGTTGCCCGCTGAATATGGTCTGTGATGATGAAGACCTCTTCCAGATGAGAGAAATCAGCCGCCGGAACAATGCGTGCCACCTGCGTGCCGCCGATGGAGTCGACATCCACCTGCTCGACCGTACCGATGACCATCCCCTTCGGATACACCCCGCCATAGCCGGATGCCACGATGGTATCTCCCTTGATGACGTCTGCCTCTCGCGGCAGATTCACGAAAGAGAGCTTGCCAGGTTCACTGCTGTTCCCGGAAACCATCGCCACCACGCGCGAAGCCGGACGCGCAACGATGCCCCCCACCGATGTACGCGGATCCAGAAGGAGCTGCACGCGCGCGGAATTCTGATACACTTCACTTACAAAACCCACCAGACCCGTCGGGACGATGACCGGCATATATTTCTGAATGCCGCTGTCACTGCCCCTGTCCACGACCAGCGTCTGTGTCCATCCGCCGTAGTCGCGCGTGATGACAGACGCCCCCGTCAGGTGGTACTGCTTATAGCCCTGCTTGAACGAAAGGAGACTCTTCAGCCGGATATTCTCCGCAAGGATCTCACTGTACTGTGCCTGCTCCGCGCGAAGACTTTCATTTTCCTTCCGGAGCGCATCCAGCTCACTCCAGTTCTCCCACACGCCCGAAAGTAAGTCAACCCCCTGTGTGAAAGAAAGCGCTGTCTTGCTCGCGGTATAGTTGAAAGGCGCCGCACCGATAGAAAGCGGCTGCGAAATGAAAGGGATATACTCCCTATGCCGCCAGAACCAGCCGCATGCGCCCATGAAAACAAAGAGTGCGACCGCGGCGGCCATCTTTTTTCTGCCAAAAAATATCACGATCAAGCGCCTCCATAATATTTTTCACCGTTCTCAATGAGAAGCGGCAGATCCTTATACATACCAAGAGCCTGATAGCAGCCCACGGCCAATACATCCCCCGGCAGAGCCGGTACATAGACCGGCATATGCAGCTCTCCGGCGAGCCAGTCCTTCAGCCCGTCCAGAAGCGCACTGCCGCCGGATAGAAGCAGACCATTCTTCAGAAGATCGCCCGCCATCTCCGGCTTCGCCTCGCGAAGGACACGACGGATGAGCTTCAGGACCGGCTGCAGAATACGCTGCATCACCGGCCTTAATTCCTCCGTGGAAAGCTCCACCACCACTTCCACGCCATCACGGATCCTGCGCCCGCGGATAGTGAATGTCGCCTGCCCATCCGCCGCTTTGAGAGAAATCACTTTACTCTTCAGCTTCTCCGCCTGATCCAGCCCGATCATGATCTGATACTTTTCCTGCAGATACTGGCAGATCCCCTTATCGATATGATGCCCGCCGAAAGGGATCCCCTCCTTCGCGACGATCCCCCCGCAGCTGTAAAGCCCCGCGTCAGAAACGTCACGCCCGATGACAAGAGAAAAGATCACCGACGGTGCCAGCATATCCTTCCCCATCCCGATGGCCGCAGCCGCCGGCGAAGGAAGGAGATACACATGCTGCGCGCCGGCATGGATCAAAGCATCCACCAGCGCATGGCGCGTGACCGAGCTCGTCTCGCCCGGAATGGAAATCATCACCGTCGGACGCGACACCGCATGGTGAAGCGATTTGCGGATGAAAAAACGAAGCATCGCCTTCGTCATGTCATAGTCAGCGATGACGCCATTCTGTACCGGCCACTCCAGAGAAATATTCTCCGGCGCCTTATGGTAGTGAATGAGCGCCTCCGTGCCAAAACCCAGTACATGACCGTCGATATTATCCACCGCGACCGTACTCGCTTCGGCAAGGATCACTTTATTCTCCTGGTAGATACGGACTTGGGACGACCCCATGTCGATACCGATCCAGTTCGATAGTCCTCGAAACATTTTCATGGTAAACCCTCACGATATATAAAGGCCGGTACAGAGCTCCCCCAGTGTCAAAGACCCATGGGATACAGCGAAAGTCTGCGTCGCATCCGGAAGCGCGGTGATTCTGATAAGCACTTTGCCTCATGAAGCGCAGGCTCCGTCTCTGTCCGATGTATTCAAACGAAACGTCTTATTATTATAGCATGTTTACCATGGAGAATACAGTAGAAAGAGACGGTTTGGAAGCGCCATAGCCAAGGAAATATACGATGCCGAACCAACGAACTGTGATCAGGGAGTTGCTGTTAAAACAAAGGAAAAGGCATAATAAAAAGCCGAGGCAAGCCGCCTCGGCTTTTCGACCTCCTCAAAGGTCGATTTCCCCCCATGTATTTCCCCACTTTCATGGAGGAACTGGGTGAATTTTATTTTATCCGATATTATCGGGTATATTCTGGTGCGTCTAGAGGGATTCGAACTCTCGACACCTGGTTCCGGAGACCAGTGCTCTATCCACTGAGCTATAGACGCTTAACAAGCGTTATTATAGCATATGGAGCGAAAATAAGAAAGGGGGGAAGATGTCCCGCTTTTGCCCGACATGACGATACGAACAGATCCCGCTCTCCTCCAGTGCCGGATCCTTCAAAACTATTTTTCTACAAATACTCTCGGGATACGTTTCAGGTCGCACATGATTTCATGCGGGATGGTTTCAGCCGTAGCAGATACTTCATCGACGGTGATCTCTTCCTCGCCCTGCTTGCCCATGAGGACGACTTCATCGCCTGGGCGGACTTCGTCATCGCAGGCGACCATGAACTGGTCCATGCAGATGCGGCCGACGATCGGGCAGCGCTTGCCATTGATGAGGACGACACCCTTATTCGAGAGGCTTCTGTGCCAGCCGTCTGCATAACCGACCGGGACGGTCGCAGTCTTCATATCCTCTTTGGCGACATAGGTACCGCCGTAGCCGATGGCTTCGCCCTTATGCAGGATTTGGACATGGGTGACATGGCTCACGACGCTCATCGCATACTGGAGGTCGAGCTTATTCGTCATGACGTCCGACGGCTGCGGCCCATAGATGATGATGCCCGGGCGGGCAAGGTTGTGCCAGCTTCTCGGGATATCTATGACACCGGCACTGTTAGCGGAGGAGATCACGAAGTTTTCATCGACCGGCATGTAGGAGATCGCTTCATCGAAGCGGTCGAGCTGCTTCAGTGCGGCATCCTTTTCTTTGTGGTCCGCCGTCGCCATATGGGTGAAGGTGCCATGTGCGTGGATGTGCGGATAGGCTTCGAGCTTTTTAAGGAGCGCAGGTACGTCCTCCGGATGAGTTCCGATGCGGTTCATGCCCGTATCGATCGGCAGCATGACTTCGATCGTTTTCTTCGAAACAGCCGCGATAGCTTCTAGGGCATCAAGATCGACGGTATCATCGATCGGCATGATGAGGTCTTTATTCACACCGATAGGCATATCCTCCGGCAACGGCAGTCCCAGTACATAGATCGGGCATGTGAATCCGGCGTCGCGCAGCTCCGCTCCTTCTTCCACACGGGCGACCGCAGCAGCGACGTAGCCTTCCTCGAGGGCGATGCGCAGCGTTTCCTTCGCGCCATGTCCATAGGCATTCGCCTTCACGACAGCGAGCACATTCACTTCCTTCGGCAGATGCGCGCGGATGACCTTGAGATTGTGACGAAGCGCATTCAGATTGATTTCCATGTAAGAAACCGGCATTTGTATTCCTCCCATTCTTTTCTGCCGTCGGCAGAAATGAAAAGCACCGCGCCAAAAGCATCAGGGCGATGCCTGATACTTTGAAGCCTCGGTGCTTCCTTTTATTTTTATGCATCTATCATACCGCGATTGGAAGGAAATGGCAATGGTGCGCAATGCGATTGTGTGAGTAATGATATAACGGGTTCGATAGGTTTGACAGGTTCTACGGGTCCTAATGCCGCGATATCAGGTCAAGAGACTGAAAGATGAACCGGTTTTCCCTCACCGGCCATACGTCATCGGACGTTCTGCTGCCACGGACATTTTCTCTTTCCCACCATAAGGCATAGCAGCTTTGGGTTTCTCGAAAGACGGAGCACCGCCAATACCAAAGTAGCGTTCAAAGAAACCTTTGAACTTGTCGATTACACTCTGTTTCTTTTTGGCACGTGTCCCAGACCCAAAGCGGGAAATCGGTGGGAGAAGGGCATCGATATCAGTTCCCGCGGTCTTGATTTCCCCATCACGGAAAGCATTTTCCATATAACGGCGGGTATCGTCCTCCTTTAGCCGTTCCCCCTGAATGATAGCTGAAAGATCCTCTTCTCTCTTTTCTGCGACATAGCCATTCCACTCATTCAGGATATCTCCCGACTCATTGACACCGGCTATGAAATTCTCGATGAGATCCTTCTTGCTGCGAAGCTCAGGGCTCGCGTCGATAGCCTTACGAATGGAAATCAGCACCTCTTTATCCTCACAATGGGTATCATGATACTTTTTTACCAGCATCAGGATATAGTCGATATTGATCTCCACCTGGCGGATGAGCTCCGTCTCGAAGACTACATCCTCCGTGACATCTTTTTTATCATGCTTTTTCCTGCGGTCCCACTCTTCTTTGATATCGAGATACCGCCCCTGGTAATCCTGCCAGTCACGGGCGGAAAGGATTTCCTTCCCTTTGAATTCATCGAAAGACGAAAGCAGATTTCTCATGCGAAGCAGGACGCCGAAGAGCAAGATGAATTCCTTCTGCTTTTCTTCGCTGATGATATTTCCGCCCAGAGGAAACTTATCCTTGAGCCTCTTCACGAAATCCACATATCCATCCCTGTGCTTGCCATCCGTATCCGTATAGCCTTCATAGTAGTCCTTGAAGCGGCGCATAAGCACGATGCCTCCGGCATTTTTATCCCCGAAGAGAGAAATCGCACTATCCACCCGTTTCGAAAGATTTCTAAAGCAGACGATATTTCCAAACGTCTTCACCGCATTCAGAATGCGGTTCGTCCGGGAAAACGCCTGAATGAGCCCATGCATCTTGAGATTCTTATCCACCCAGAGCGTATTCAGCGTCGTCGCATCGAAGCCAGTGAGGAACATATTCACCACGATGAGCAGATCCAGCTCCTTATTCTTCATGCGGAGCGAGACATCTTTGTAATAATTCTGAAATTTATCGGCTGACGTATCGTAGCTGGTATGAAACATCGCATTGTAGTCCTCGATCGCATGCTCCAGAAAATCCCGTGAATTCCTGTCGAGAGCCGATGTATCCTCCGAATTTTCCTCTCCCAGAAGCCCCTCCGCTTCCTCTTCATTGGGCGCATAGCTGAAAATCGTCGCGATCTTCAGCTTCTTTGTCGGATCGGCCTGCATTTGCTTCTTGAACTCTTCATAGTAGAGCTTCGCCATCGGGACACTGGCCACCGCAAAGATGGAATTAAAACCAGACAGACGCTGCTTCTGCTTGATTTCCTCGACCTGGTTCTTCCCGGACGCCACCTCGCTGATATTCGTCAGTGCCTGATAGACATACGTCTTATCTCCGCGATACGTCTTCTGGTCGAAATGCGTGAGAATGTACTTCACCACCACAGAAATTCGCTCCGGCGCCATCATCACCTTTTCGCGATTGATATCCCAGACCATCTCATCAGAGATATCCTCATCCGCCTCCATCGTCTTGATGTAGTCCACGCGGAAAGGCAGCACATTTCTGTCGCGGATGGCATCCACGATGGTATAGCAGTGCAGCTGGTCGCCAAACGTCTGCGCCGTCGTGAAGAATTCCGGATTCTTCCCACGGCCCGCATTGACTGAGAAAATCGGTGTCCCCGTGAAGCCGAAGAGATGATACTTCTTGAAATTTTTCACAATCGCCGAATGCATATCGCCGAACTGGCTTCGATGGCACTCATCGAAAATGATGACCACATGCTCAGCATAGACCGGATGCCCCGGATTCTTCTTGATGAACGTCGAAAGCTTCTGGATCGTCGTGATGATGATACGCGCTGACGGATCTTCCAGCTGCTTTTTTAAGACCGCCGTCGACGTATTGCTGTTCGCCGCCCCCTTCTCGAAGCGGTCATACTCCTTCATCGTCTGATAATCCAAATCCTTACGGTCTACAACAAAAAGCACCTTGTCGATATACGGCAGACGCGAGGCGAGGCGCGCTGTCTTGAAAGACGTCAACGTCTTCCCTGACCCCGTCGCATGCCAGATATAGCCTCCCCCATCGACCGTACCATACTTCTTATAATTGTTCGCTATCTCGATCCGGTTCAGAATCCGCTCCGTCGCCGTGATCTGATACGGACGCATCACCATCAGCATCTTTTCTGACGTGAAGATACAGTACCGTGTCAGAATAGAGAGAATCGTATGCCGCGCAAGGAAAGTCTTCGTGAAATCGATGAGGTCAGAAATCACTGTATTATTCGCATCCGCCCAGAAACATGTGAATTCGAAGCTGTTGCTCGTCTTCGTCCGGCTCGCCCCGCGCTTCTCATTCTCCTTCACCGCATTGAAGCGCGTACTGTTCGAATAGTACTTCGTATTCGTCCCATTGGAAATCACGAAAATCTGTACATACTCGTAGAGCCCTGCCCCTGCCCAGAACGAATTCCTCTGATACCGATTGATCTGATTGAATGCCTCTCGGATCTTCACCCCGCGCCGCTTCAGCTCCAGATGCACCAAAGGCAGCCCGTTTACCAAGATCGTTACGTCATAGCGATTGTCATAGGAAGCCCCATTCTCCTTCCCATTCTCCTTCCCATTCTCATACTGATGAATCACCTGCAGGCGGTTATTATGAATCTGCTTTTTATCAATGAGCGTGATATTCTTCGTCGACCCGTCATCCCGCTTCAAGACCTGGACATTGTCCTCCTGGATCTTCTCCGTCTTCTCCTTCGCATGCTCATTCGGGTTCGCAAGGACGTGATGGAAGAAATCATCCCATTCCCGATCTGAGAAATGATACTGATTCAGCGCCTCGAGCTGCTTTCGGAGATTTGCGACAAGATCCTTCTCCTCATGGATAGAAAGATATTCATAGCCCTCTTCGCAGAGCATACGGATGCACTCCTTCTCCAGCTCCGCTTCACTTTGATAGCTCGTGGATCGTCGCTTCTCCGGCGTATATTCCGTGATGACGGTATTCTCAGACGTTTCCGCAACGACTTGGAATTGTGACATAGAGGTTCTCCTTTCTTCCTTTGAGCACAAACTTTGGACTATCCCTTTCACTCCTTGAATGTGAGCAGCTTGTCTCGGTAGTATTCGTACTGCTTCCTCCGCGCCTCGATTTCCGCCGGAAGACCGTGGGCGATGTCGGTGGTGAGTGCGTCGAAGCGATCAAGGATGTGGACGATGCGTGCTTGCTCCTTTAATGACGGAATTTTCACTTTTGCACGACTGATGTTATCGTTATAAAGCCTTGCAATCGTTCCCCCATTAGATGCCACCCAAGGCTGAAGCTGATATACATATCGCAGATACGAATTCAATACAATTTGCTCATCATTGGCAATCCAGACGATATTCGAATCTTGGTAATACGCATCCTCCCCATTGTAAACAACGGTACGTCCAATAGTTCCTGCTGCTGAAATAAGTACATCTCCTTTTTTCGGATATGAATACATAGTCTTGTATTCCTTGAATTTCTCACGGGAAATATACGCATCAGCACGCTTCCCAAATGTACCTATCTTGTAAAAAGGGACTCCATCCTCTGTGTTTGTCTCAGATTTTAAGATACGCTTACACATAGAAACTTTACCAATCATTCCCAACTCGATTTCAACCCAGCCGAATACATACTGAATGAGCTTAATCGCATTCAGCTCTGTCTGTCTGTCTGTCTGTCTGTCTGTCTGTCTGTCTGTCAACGAGCATGCGGCCGCTCTCTGCGAATGTCAATAGCTGATCGCGATAATATTCGTACTGTTTCTTTCGTGCCTCAATCTCCGCCGGAAGGCCGATTTTGAGATCGCTGCAGATCGCGTCGAAATGATCGAGGACGTCGACAAAACGCTTCTGTACTTCCAACGAGGGGAGCGGAACTTTATATGATAGTACCTTGGAAAAATCCAGCGAATCCACCGTCCCTCCCTGCTTTTTAGTTTTCGCAAGAATATCTTGTCCCTTCCCCTGCAACACATGAAATGCATATCGAGGCAGTACATCATCATTTACAATCAACACTTTAATATCTTGATTCACCGTAGTCTCAAAAGGAATATAGGCAACAGGAAACGTATGTCTCAATATTCCTGACCGTGTAACCAGCGCCACGCTATTTGCAGGAAAAAGTGTCATGGAGGCTTTTTTTACGGCTTTCTCAGTAATATGATCTTCTGTATCTTCCAGCATTGACTGCTTCATATCTTTTGCTGAAATCCAAGGGATAGTACCATTCTCCCAAAAACTTCTTTCTGCCATAGATGGCGTTTTTCCGCCACGCCATTTTCCAAGCTCAGAAAGTGGTTTCAATGGAATTTTCTCATCATGTGAGAGAAGCAAATCCCGATAATACTCATACTGCTTCTTCCGAGCTGTAAGCTCGGCTGTAAGCTCGGCTGTAAGCTCGGTGAAATTGTCCAGAATGCGGACAATTTCACCCTGTACAGGGAGCGGAGGGACGGGAACCTTTACTTTATTTAACACCCGCTGTGTTAAGCTTGGAACTCCTCCTGCAGTGTTCAAACGCTCAAGATGTTGCTTTTTCAAAAAATGATACAAGAAACGGGGCATTATTTTTTCGTTATCTATTTCTGTGTAGTAAATAGTATCTACATTCCAAAAAGGAGCTGTAACATAAAACAAATTATCTATAGAACCTTTTCGTGGAATTAAAATGGTCGGCTTATCATAGACATACGAATCAACGTACGTCATAATCCCACCAGACCCATAGACGGGATACTTTCCTGTTCCTAACGATTTGTAATCTTTGCCGTTCTTGATTTTTACTAAATCTCCTAATGCGCTATACTCCACCCCCTCCGGGCAGAGCTCCGTGATCAACTCCTCCAGTCTACTCATCCGTCCCCACCTCGATTTCCGCGATTATCCGATCGATTTCTGCGCGAAGGTGATCCTCCCTTGCCACGATCTCCCGGATTTCCTCATTCAGCTTCACGATATCGATCTTCTCCCTCGTGTCTTTTGCCTCTACATAGGTCGAGACCGAGAGATTGTACTCATTATCCACAATGTCCTGATACTCTGCGAGCTTAGAAAAATGCGGAATTTCTTCATGCTTCGCAAAGATATCCACGATACGCGCGATATTCTCCGCGGTGAGCTTGTTGTTATTCGTCACCTTCACGCACTCGGAAGAAGCGTCGATGAAGAGTGTGCGGTTATCCGTTTTATTCTTCTTCATCACCATGATGCAGGTCGCGATCGAAGTGCCGAAGAACAGATTGCTCGGGAGCTGGATGATGCAGTCGATGAAGTTGTTATCCACAAGATACTTGCGGATTTTCTTCTCCGCGCCGCCGCGGTACATAATACCGGGGAAGCAGACGATGGCCGCGGTGCCATTCGCAGCGAGCCAGGAAAGGCTGTGCATGATGAAGGCCATATCCGCCTTGCTCTTTGGTGCAAGGACTCCGGCCGGGGCAAAGCGCGGGTCATTGATGAGGAGCGGATTGCTGTCCCCTGCCCACTTGATCGAGTAGGGTGGATTCGACACGATGAGTTCGAAGGGTTCATCATCCCAATGCTGCGGGCTAATCAGCGTATCTTCACAGGCGATGTTGAATTTATCGAAGCCGACATCATGCAGGAACATATTGATGCGGCACAGGTTGTACGTCGTGATATTGATTTCCTGCCCATAGAAGCCATTACGAATGGCGTCCTTCCCCAGCACCTTTTCGGCTTTCAGAAGGAGCGATCCGCTCCCACATGCAGGATCATACACCTTGTTTATTTCTGTCTTCCCGACCGTCCCCAGGCGAGTCAGGAGCTCAGACACATCGGCGGGGGTGAAGAATTCGCCACCGGATTTCCCTGCATTCGACGCATACATGGTCATGAGGTACTCGTACGCATCACCGAATGCATCGATATCATGGCCTTTGACGTCGCCCAAGTTCATTTCCGCCACACCAGAGAGAAGCTTCACGAGTTTTTCATTCCGCTTCGCGACAGTCGCGCCGAGCTTGTTGCTGTTCACATCGAAATCATCAAATAATCCTTCGAAATCACTCTCTGACTCGCTGCCCTTCGCCGATTCCTCGATATGACGAAAAACCGTCTCCAGCGTCTCATTGAGGTTTTCGTCATCTTTCGCGCGGGCGCAGACGTTGCAGAAGAGTTCGCTTGGCAGGATGAAGAATCCCTTCTCCTGCACCAGACCTTCCCTCGCGCCCTCTGCATCTTCATCGGGCATGGTCACATAGTCAAAGCCGGTATCTCCCGCCGCTCTTTCTCCGCAAGTGATATAGTCCGAGAGATTCTCCGAAATATAGCGATAAAACATCATGCCAAGTACGTAGTTCTTAAAATCCCAACCATCGACCGCCCCGCGGAGTTCATCCGCGATCGCCCATATGGCACGGTGCAGCTCGTCGCGTTCTTGTTCCTTCTTCGTATCTACCATGTCATCCTCCTGGATCGTATCGGAAATGTAAGAAAACGCTGATTCAATCACAGAATCAGATTTCATCAGTGCTCCCTTAATGGAGACTTCTCTCATCCCCACTTTTGTCATTCTGATTCCATGATATCACGCAAAATACATCCGGGCAATAAAAAGACACCTCTCTTGGCGAGAGCCACGCGTCAGATGATTCCTTGCCCTGTATAAAAATCCAAGAATGAAATCTGACAACGATTTAATCAGTGTTTCCTTAAAGAACAAAAGGGCTGTAAAATAACGATCATCTCATTTTCGCGTTCAATCTGCCGCGGGGGACTTGCAGCTCTCATAGGAGTGACCGGGAAACCTTATCCCAGCTGTCTTTCATGCCATAGTCACCCTATCCGCCCCTTTCGGGCACCTTCCCCTAGAGGGGTAGGCTGCGATACGAGAATACCATCTTCTAAAAAAAGGCAGCGAAGCCGCCACGAGAGCCTTGAACCCTGAACCAAATGAAAGCAAAGTACAAAGGAGCTGTGAAGAAATGAGGATTCATTTCTTCACAGCTCCTTTGTGTGCCAAAAGTGATGAGCTCAGTCCAGCAAAAACTGTTCGAATACAAAATTCCCGAGAGCGGCGCCGTGGTAGGTCAGGAAAAGATGACCGGCCTCTTCTTTGAGAAGCTTCCGCTCTTTCAGCATCTTGACGGCGTCTCCATACCAGTGCGTGATGTCCGCTCCATATCTTTTCCGGAAACCATCCAGCGGGATGCCTTCTTTCATGCGAAGGTGGAGGAAGCAGTATTCTTCCATTTCGTCAATATCCGAGAGCGTTTCCACTTCCTGCTGCGGCAGATGACCGGTGAGGAGTTCTTTTTCGTAGAGGCGCACGCCGGGGGTGTTCTCCGTGCGTGTGCGTCCGATGCGGGAGCAGGCGGCGGGGCCGAGGCCGAGGTAGTCAGAAAGCTCCCAGTATTTCTGATTATGCCGCGAGCGATAGCCTTTCCTGGCAAAGCTGGAGATCTCATAGCGCTCAAAGCCATAGACGGGGAGAACGCGGCACATGGCCTGATACATGGCCCAGCTTTCTTCTTCGCTGGGGCGAGCGAGCTGGCCCCTCTCAGCGAGCTGCGCCATGCGCGTACCGTCTTCGAGTATGAGGCTGTAGATGGACATGTGATTCACGGGAAGATGGACAGCCCAGCGGAGGCTCGCTTCGAAGTCTTTGACGGTCTGGCCGGGAAGCTCGTACATGAGGTCGAGGCTGAGATTATGAAAGCCCATCCGATACGCACGCTTCACAGCTGTTTCTGCTTCTTTGGCGGTGTGCCGGCGACCGATGGCAGAAAGCAGGTGATCGTGCTTTTCCTGGACGCCGATGGAAATGCGGTTCACGCCGGCGCGCATGGCATTCTTGAGATAGTCCTCGCTCATGTCACAGGGATTCATCTCCATGGTGATCTCTGCCGTGTCAGAAATGCGGAAATGCTGAGAGAGCGTCTTCATCAGTCTTGTGAGCTGCGCTTCGGAGAGCGAAGAGGGTGTACCGCCACCCAGATAGACGGTATCGCAGAAGCGATCCTCAAAGTCCGGGCTTTTGAGATCCATTTCCTTGGTAAGTGCATCAATGTAGCGGTCGGTGGGCTTGCGTCCAATCGAATAGAAGCCGCAGTAATCACAGCGGCTTCTGCAAAAAGGAATATGGATATAGAGTCCTAGACTAGTCATCTTTCAATACCGCCATAAAGGCTTCCTGCGGGATCTCTACGCTGCCGACCTGCTTCATGCGCTTCTTGCCTTCCTTCTGCTTTTCAAGCAGTTTTTTCTTACGGGAAACGTCGCCGCCATAGCACTTAGCGAGGACGTCCTTCTTATAGGCTTTGATGGTCTCTCTGGCGATGATCTTGCTCCCGACAGCCGCCTGGATCGGGACTTCGAACTGCTGGCGTGGGATGATGTCTTTCAGCTTCTGTGCAAGTGCGCGGCCGCGGGCTGCGGCGTTGCTTCGGTGGACGATGATGGAGAGGGCATCGATGAGGTCGCCATTCAGAAGGATGTCGAGCTTCACGGCATCGGTCTTCTGGTAGCCGGAGAGCTGGTAGTCGAGGGAAGCGTAGCCTTTGGTGGAGGATTTCAGCTTGTCGAAGAAGTCGAAGATGATTTCCGAGAGCGGAATGGTATAGGAAAGATCGACGCGTGTCTCATCGAGATAGGTCATCGTCTGGAAGACGCCGCGGCGGTTCTGCACGAGCTCCATGACATTTCCCACCATGTCGGAGGGGACGAGGATTTCTACCTTTGCGACCGGCTCTTCGATGTGCTCGATCTTGGTCATCGGAGGGAGCTCCGCCGGATTGTCCACCGGTACCATCGTGCCGTCGGTCTTGTAGACGTGATAAATGACCGAAGGCGCGGTGGTGATGAGCTTCAGGTGGTATTCACGCTCGAGGCGTTCCTGCACGACGTCCATGTGAAGCAGTCCCAGGAAGCCGCAGCGGAA
>OGQF01001635.1_pt1 | contig 14948 bp, 14 predicted proteins | sample 1553141 | NCBI WGS metagenome assembly OGQF01 (sample SAMEA2580005, study PRJEB22360) | human gut metagenome | biome: human gut; feature: human-associated habitat; material: faeces | place: Denmark | collected 2008/2010
GATTGCCGACAGCGGCAGCCGTATAGCCTAAGTAGTTTTGTACTTGTGCTACGATGTTGGTCTGGGTGGTGTCGATGAAGTTGAAATAGTAGTTGGATGGTTGGCCTTGCAAAAAATCTCCGGCATCCAGCAGGATATAGTCTTTTACTCCGGTCTTGCGTTCTTCTTGCAGGAATCCGGCAACATGGGCTAGACTGTGGCGGGTGGGCCTGTTTTGTTTTAAGTCGAAATCAAAGATACTGCCGTGAACATCGATAGTACAGTAGATTTGCAGGGTTGCATTGTCCGGTTTGCCACTGCAGGCACTGAGAGCGATGAGTGCTACTAGTAAATAATACAAATTTGTAAATGTCCTTTTCATGGATTTTGAATTCTTATATTTAAAGCAGCAAGATATAAAAAAAGTTAGTAGAGTATGCTGTTTTATTAATTTTTAGCTAACTTGCGCACTTAAAAGTTATTATATTATGAACGGTACATTAAAAAAGATTTGTTGGTTGCTCCCGGCCTTGTTGGTCGCTACGGGGGGAGTTGCATTTGCTGAGGCTGGAAGCGGAATATCTTCAGCGACAGATATCGAGAGTAATATCTCTTTTATGTCTATTTTGCGCGGCTTGTTGGGAATTTTTTCATTGGTAGCCATTGCCTGGTTGTTCAGTAAAGATCGAAAAGCTATTTCCTGGAAGGTGGTAGGTATTGGTTTGGGAATCCAGTTGTTATTGGCATTAGGTATTTTGTATGTGCCGTTTGTGCAGGCTATATTTGAATTTTTCGGTAAGATTTTTATCCGTATTCTTGATTTCACACGAGATGGTAGTGTTTTCCTTTTGGGGGATTTGATGGATACTACGAAAGTGGGATATATCTTTGCTTTTCAGGTGTTGCCAACCATTATATTCTTCTCGGCTCTTACTTCCCTGTTGTTTTATTTGGGTATTATCCAGAAAGTGGTGTATGGCATGGCTTGGGTGATGACTAAATTGATGAATATTTCGGGGATGGAGTCGTTATCAGTGACCGGTAATATTTTCTTGGGGCAGACGGAAGCTCCCTTGATGATTAAGGAGTATTTGGATGATATGAATCCATCGGAGATTTTTTTGGTGATGACGGGAGGTATGGCAACGATTGCCGGAGGTGTATTGGCAGCCTATATCAGTTTCTTGGGAGGAGAGGATCCGGTGCAGCGTCTGGTGTTTGCAAAACATTTGTTGGCTGCTTCTGTTATGGCAGCTCCGGGAGCTGTGGTGTTTGCCAAGATTCTGGTGCCACAGACCCAAAAGATTAACAATGATATTCAAGTTTCTAAAAATAAAGTCGGAAAGAATATTTTGGATGCTATTTCGAATGGTGCAGCTGAAGGTGTGAAACTGGCTGTGAACGTAGCCGGAATGTTGTTGGTGTTTGTGGCATTCATTGCTTTTGCTAATTATTTGTTTACCAAATTCGGTAGCCTTACCGGCATCAATGAGTGGATTGCAGAGGTAACAGACGGTCGGAATACGGAATTGAGCCTGCAATTTATGTTGGGGTATGCCATTTCGCCTTTGATGTGGTTGATTGGTATTGCTCCGCAGGATATTGTATATGCGGGTAGTTTGTTAGGGCAGAAGGTGATTATGACGGAGTTTATCGGTTACGTGGATTTGGCAAATTTGAAGAGTATAGGTGCTTTTGCTGAGACGAAGTCGATTATCATGTGTACTTATTTCTTGTGTGGTTTTGCCAATTTTGCTTCTATAGGTATTCAGATAGGAGGTATCGGTGGCTTGACTCCCAAGAACAAGCCTTTATTGGCTCAGTTTGGTATGCGAGCTTTGTTGGCAGGAACGTTGGCTTCGTTACTTTCAGCCACTGTTGTCGGTATGATTATAGGATAGGAGGATTAACAGAGTGAACGTGTTTGTGGACAAGGAGGAATTCATAAAACACTTGCAGCAACATGATCAGAAAGCTTTTAAACAGTTTTTCTATAATTGGCATGCACCCTAAAAGTTGGACGTTAAATTAAATTTGATTATTCAACTCTCTATAGTAGTGAGCTCGGTATTGTGCCGAGCTCCTTTCTTTTAATTAAGTTTTTATTTTTTGTACTCATATTTTATATGCTAGATGTAAGTGATTGATTGTCTTGCTATTTGTGGAATATGTGTAGCGTTTCTTTTTATAGGAAGAATATATGTGATTTAAAGATTTATCATATCTTTGCAGAAAAGGGTAGAAAATGGATGCAACGATGCAAGACAAAGCAGAATATATAGTTATTCTTATAAATGAATTTGCCAAACACTATGCTTTGACAGATGTGCAAGCGTATAGGTATTTGAATCGTTATAAGGCAATTGATTTTATTGAAAGTCAGTATGAGGTAGCACATACGCAAAGTTTTGAAGACATCGTACAAAGTATGGCAGATTATTGTCGTCGCCGGGGAGGGGTTATCCAATGAAATTATACCATGGTACAAATATGGATTTTGATGTGATAGATTTTTTGGGACAGAATTGGCAATTGAACATTTGGTAAAGGTATGAGTGATATAGAATATATGAATGAGTGCATGGCCCGGGATTTAGTAGTTATGTTGATGGAAGAACAAGGTTTTTCATTGCACGATGCTTTGGATTGCCTTTACAATTCAGAGATCTACGCAAAATTAAAAGATAGCAGAGCAGACTTTTGTAGAATGTAGCCATTTTTCTTTACGGATGGCATACGTGGCGATGAAACTGGGGATGGTGGCTAGCATAATCCAAATGAAGAAGGTTTGGTAGCTGGTCATTTCTTGTATCCAGCCGGATATCATGCCCGGGAGCATCATGCCCAATGCCATGAAACCGGTGCAGATGGCATAGTGGGCGGTTTGCTGTTTGCCGGCACTGAACAGCATCATGAAATAAGTTAATGAAGTGAATCCGAATCCATAGCCCAGTTGTTCGATGGTGACACAAGTGGATATCCAATATGGATTTTCGGGACGTACGAAAGCAAGGTATAGGTAAACGAGGTTAGGGAGATTCATGGCACAGGTCATAAACCACAGGCTTGAAAGGAAGCCTTTACGGGCAATATAAATACCTCCGATGATGCCTCCGATGGTAAGGGCTACTACGCCTACTGTGCCATAGATGACGCCTACAGTGGATGTGGAGAGGCCTAGACCGCCTTGTTCGGCTGGGTCTAGTAGGAAGGGTGAGGTTATTTTTACTAATTGAGATTCTGCAAATCGGTAGAAGAGTATGAAGAAAAGCGCAGGAATAATTCCTTTCTTTTGGAAAAATGAAAGGAAGGTTTCGAAAAATTCATGGAATATTTGACGGATATTCTTCGGTTGTGCAGATTCAGATATTGTATCACATATAGGATGTGGCAACAGAAAGTGGTGGTAGATAAATAGTAGAGTGAAAAGCGCCGTTGTGAGGTAGAAGACGATGGACCAGGCTTGTGGAATGGCTTCCTGGACCGGTTGTGTTGAACTGTAATATTTTTCTAAAAAGCCGGCAAGCATGACAATTCCTCCTTGACCGGCAATGATTGCCAGACGGTAGAAGGTGTTGCGGATTCCGACGAAATAGGCTTGGTCTTTTTCTTGGAGGGCAAGCATGTAGAAACCATCGGCGGCAATATCGTGTGTGGCAGAGCTGAAGGCTAGAATCCAAAGAAAAGCAAGACAATAACGGATGGGGTCGGGGCCATTAAGGGTCAAGGCTATACCTCCCAGACCGGCTCCGATGAGGAGTTGCATGGAGACAATCCACCAACGTTTCGTCTTTAGCAGGTCGATGAATGGACTCCAAAGGGGTTTGATTACCCAAGGAAGATAGAGACCACTGGTGTAGAGCGCAATATCTGTATTGGACATGCCCATGCGTTTGAACATGATGACAGCCACCGTCATAACAATGACGTAAGGTAAGCCTTCTGCAAAATATAGGGTGGGTATCCAACTCCAGGCTTTGGTGTGTTGTTTGTCCATTATTCGTAGATTTTGGTGATTTTACTTCCTTTAAAATAGTGTTGCAGTATTTCGCGATAATTATAGCCTTGGGCACCCATGACAGCTGCTCCAATCTGGCATAGCCCGACTCCATGTCCCCAGCCGGCACCATGGAGAATGAAGTTGTCTCCATCTTTGTCTATGACAAAAGCAGAACTGTAAAGATGGGTGGGAGAGAGTGCTTTGCGGATAACGAGTTCTTTGCCAATGGTCAGAGTTCTTTTGCTGCCAATGATTTTCAGACGGATGAGACGTCCGGAGACTCCTCTTTCGATGGGAATGAGCTCGGTGACAAGCCCTACGTCTATGCCCAGTTTTTCTTGTATTAAACGGGTTGCTTCTGCTTGTGAAATGGTTTCTTGCCAACGGTAGAAGTGAGAGGTTTCTAAATCATAGTCATTCAATACTTCTGATAGTATTTGTGTATCGTGAGTATTGCAGAATGCCGGAGGTGTGGAGAGTATCCAGGCTCGGGCTGCTTTTTCTGTCGATAGATCCGGAATGGTGGTTTGTGGGTTTGTATCTTGGGTGGTATCGAGGTATGGGTGAGGTACCGGTTCCCAAGTGTTTTCAAAACGTTCGGTAATACCTCCGCAGCATTTGGAAAAACGGGCATCGCAGATTTCATCGTTGTAGGTGAGAACTTCTCCGCGAGTGGCAGCCATGGCTTCTCGTACGGTTGGGGTATACGCTTTGCTGATACCTTGATAACGTTGACAATGATCGTCAGCACATACATCGAAGTGCTGGTGGTCTTCTCTATCATACCATCGTATGTATTCATCGGTTGTCTGTTGGCAGGAGCAATAATTGTCTTTGGCTTTTACAGCTTTTGCTTTTTGCGCCAATAACCAGCTGCGGGATATAACGGCATGTGCTTTTAGTAGTTCCAAACCGGATGTTGCTTTCATTTCTGAAGAGATGACACTGAGCAGATATTCTTCCAATGGGAGGCAGTTGATGGCAGTCAGGTGGCTGTTTTCGTCAATGATGCGAAGAGAGCCTTTGAATTTTTGGTCTTCTTGTCGTTCCCAATGGAATTGGATGCCAATGGTGACATCTAGTAGATCGAAGTTGCTGTTAGTATAATCTTCGGGCTGAAATTGTAGCGGAAGGGTTACATACTCTTCGTTATTTTGTTGTTTTAAAAGGTATTGTTTATCCTGACGACAGATTATGTACTCGCCTTGGTAGCTCTTCCCATTATATAAATAACGGCCATTGAGGCGGAAACGGATGATGGGAGCGAATAGTATGCCGACTTCTATATGAGGGATTTCCATGTTTGTATTGTTTATAAGCTTAGTTTTTGTTTAAGGTGAAAAATGATTGCTTCCAGTTCGGTGGTATTGATGCTTACCTGATTGAATAGGTCTGTCAATAATTCCGGCGTGTAGCGTTCATAATCTTCTTTGCGTGGCGCAATGATAAGACCAGCCATGTCTACACATCCGGGACTGAACATGATTTGTTTGTTACCTTCTAAAAAGAATTGCCGGGGACGCCAGCATTTCCTTGGGAATATAGCAACGGTCCATTGGAAGTCAGAATACCAGGACAAAAGATTGAATCTTGGTTCTTGTTCGTACGTAATGACTTGGCCGATGGCAGTTTGAAGCCGGTCGAACAGATGCTGAAGATGTTCTTTGTGTGGGGATTGTAAAATAAATACTTCCCGTATGTAGTTTTTCAGCCGGTAGAGCGTAATATGGTTGTTTTGTGTAATTATTTCCTGTAATTGTTTGTTGGTTGTGTCTTGTTCTAGTGGCATGATGTGGCGTGGGACTATTTGAAAATGAAAATGATCCGGTGCGGAAGCGCCACTTGCCGGTCCGTTATAAAATACTGTATACGCAGGGAATGTTCGGGCTATATCCAATAAATCTGTAAAACGCCCAGCGATCAGTTGCGGGGTGTGTTCGTTGGAAGGAACTGTAAAATGCTCATGGAAAATGGGATACGGATTGATGTATATATTGTATTTTTCTCCATATGGTATCCCTTTTTGTTCCTCAGGCATGTGTGAGGGACAGAGGAAACAGTTCCTTTTTCGAAGCGTGGTTTGGTCGATTTTGGCATTGGTGGAAATGATGCGTGCCGGATTGTATTGTACGCGCATTTGAATATGCGGGAAAGGAATGTCCCTGCAGATCACTTGTTCGAGTGCTTGAAAATTGTTACGAGCTAGAGGGAACTCTTGTATCTGCCTGTTGTATAGAGCTGTTAAATCTTTATTTCCCATATTGTTTTATTTCTTTCATTCGAGCGGATAATTCAATGCTTCGTAATGTGTCTTTATAGGTGTTGTAGGTGTTTAGTTTATTGATTTCCAAGGAAGCATCAGAGTTGCCATCCCAACGGCGGCACAAGTAAAGCGGTTGGTAAATTCGTCCGATACGGTAGTGGCGTGATATGGCAAGCCCTACAGCATAATCTTCTCCGTAGCTGACATTCGGGAATTTGATTGTTCGTATCAGTGGGGTGTAAAAAGCCCGGGGAGCTCCCAGTCCGTTGATGCGGAGCGCATTGTTTCGTCCATTATCTGGAGTCCATTCGCGATGGTCTATGAGGCCTGGAGGTATTTCCTCCAAAGCAAAATTGACCATTTGGTAACTGCCGATGAGCATGGCGCATTGCTGTTGGTAGAAGTTGTCAATAATGGTTTGTAAGGTATGTGGGGTGTTGTATAGGTCGTCACTGTCCAATTGGACGGCAAAACGACCGCAGTGAGGGGATTGTATGGCTTCGTTCCAGCAACCGCCTATATCGAGAAGTGTGGATGTGGGGTACAAATGTACCACTTGGGGATGTTCTTTTACCAGGTTGTGTATGATTTCAGTTGTTCCATCATTGGAATGATTGTCAACAACGATGATATTATAGGGGAAATCAGTCTGTTGTTGTAGGGCAGAGCGGATTGCATCTGCAATTGTCTTGGCACGATTACGGACTGGAATGATAATAGAGGCTTCAACAGGAAAAGTGCCTTTGTTTAAATCAATATCTTGGAAAACAGGGGGCAGCCATCCTCCTATGGCTTTTAAATGTTCTGTGCAGGCTGCTTCCATTTCGAGTTGTACTTCCCGGTTTTTCGGATTGACATAGTCAAATTGTTTTTCTCCCGATTTACGGGAATCGGCATCTTCTATTGTGTATAAATATTCGGGAAGATGGATGATTTCGCCTTGGCGGGAAAGGTGTAGACGAAGAGCATAGAGTGCTGCATATTGGTAGGCTGTACTCAGATTGTCGATGGCTTGTAAAAATGCAGAGGTGCGAATGAGCCATAGAGGTCCGAAGTCGAAGTCATCGCGTAAGCTTCCTTTTTGATAATTTATAGTGGGGTGTGTGAACCTTTTGTCATCTTGTTGTGTATAATAATCGCTGTATAGCATGACTGCCTGACTGTCACAAGCAACTTGTTGCATCCGTTCGAGTGTATTTGGCGAAAGTTGGAGTTGTGTAGTCCCGGAATATAGAAAGAAAAATTCGGAATGAATCTGTTTTTTAAGTTCATACAGTTCTGAAGTCCTGCAGTAGGGGCGGATATGAAATATTGTTTTTAAATCCATAGTGATTGTTTTTTGTTCAAAACTATAAAAAATACGGGTTCAAAACTAATATTAGTCAGACAATAGTTGGAACAGGCATTTGCTGACTGTGTCATAGTCAAAGCCTCTGCCTACTGCAAAGCGGGTGAGTTTGGCCTTTAGTTTGTATGGATCTTGTTCTGTAAGTGTGCGGTATTTTTGTTGTAGAAGTTCCATACAATGCTCTGTATAATTGTCTGTCGGGATGATAGACAAAGCGTCGTCAATGATGTCTTGTGAAATTCCTTTTTGGCGCAGCATCATGGTGATTTTCTGTTTGCCCCAATGGTTGAAGTGGAATTTGTCTTCGGTATAAATGCGGGCAAATCGTTCGTCATCAATGAATTTGTGTTCAAATAGGAATGACATGATCTTTTTAATGTCCTCTTCTTGTATTTCCCATTTGATTAATTTTTGTCGGGCATCCTTACTGCAAATTTCTTTTTTACTACATTGTCCGGCAAGAATATTTAGTGCTTGTTCCGGTTTCATTATTTGGAGGCTTTAATCATTCTTTCTTTTTCGAAAAAGTCTTTTCTCAGCTCAATATTTTTATAACCTTTTTGAGCCAGTAGGTCGACGGTTTCTTTACCGAAAGCTTCATTGATTTCAAAGAAAAGAAGACCTCCGGGTTTCAAGTGATGCTGTCCGAATTCTGCAATGGTGCGATAAAATAGCAGAGGATCTGTATCATTGACAAATAAGGCCCTTGCCGGCTCATACTCAAGAACGTTTTTATGCATCTCTTTCTTTTCACATTCCCTGATATAGGGAGGGTTACTGACAATGATGTCAAAAGAATTCCACTTATAGTTGTCGTAATGTAGAATGTCTCTTGCCATAAAGGTTACGTCAGTCTGATTGATAAGGGCATTTTCTTGAGCTGTTTCCAGGGTATCTTGGGCGATGTCGATGGCACAGACAACAGCCTGGGGGCAAAGATGTGCTATGCTGACTGCTATACATCCGCTACCGGTGCCGATATCTAAGACATGCATGCCTGAACAGGTGTTTCCTGTAACCCATCTTACCAGTTCTTCGGTTTCCGGACGAGGAATCAGTGTACTGCGATTGACTTTGAACTGCAGACCGGCAAATGTGGTTTCTCCCAAGATATATTGGAGAGGTTCATTTTGTTGTAACCGTTGTATAATGGAATGAAATTTATTTACAAAGCTTTCGTCTAAAGTTTCGTTTTTTTTGATATGGATATCTATATTTGTAAAATGTAAAACATCCATGTATATAATACGGCAGATGCTTTGAATTTCATGCTCCGGGTATGAATCTTTTAGAGCTTGCCGGGCGTATTGTGATAAATGAAAAATAGTATTCATAACACAAAGATAGGATTTAAAAACTGATTTCATGTCATGATGTGGTTACAAATCATCATATATGTTTGCGTTGCACTTTATTTTTTGACGCTGATAAGTGTGATTTTCAATGTAATTCTTGAAAATCGCAATCCTGTGCGTACTTTGGCATGGATTGTTGTTATGGTGGCAATTCCTTTGGCCGGTTTTTTGTTTTATTTCTATTTTGGGGAGAATTACAGAAAAATCAAAATGTTTTCGCGCAAAGGTTTGGGGGATATGAAGTGGTTGCAATATATGAGCGAAGACCAGAAGCAGTTGATTAAGAAGTCCGAATTTCTGCAGCGGCGAGATACCGTAGCTGTACGTAAGTTGATGACTCTGTTGTTGAATAATAGTAAAGCTTTACTTACCCGATATAATCAGGTGGAGGTGTTGGACAATGGTGTAGAGACTTTTCCGGCTTTATTCAAGGCATTGGGACAGGCTAAAAAATTTATCCATTTGGAGTATTATATTATGGATGAAGGACGCTTATTGACGGAACTGAAAAATATTTTGCTTGCCAAGGCTGCCGAGGGTGTGGAAATTCGTATTATTTATGATGATGTCGGTTCGTGGAGTTTGTCGAAGGGGTTTGTTCGTGAACTGCGGACTGCCGGTATTCAGATTTATCCTTTTTTGCCTGTACGTTTCCGGCAATTTGCCAGGAAAGCGAATTATCGTAATCATCGTAAAATTGCTGTTATTGACGGGGTTGTTGGCTTTGTTGGTGGGTTGAATATTGCTGACAGATATGTAGATGGAGTGCCGGGAATCGGTGTTTGGCGTGATACCCATTTGAAAGTGATAGGAGAAGCAGTCACTTCTTTGCAGGTGATATTTCTGATTGATTGGTATTTCGTACGACAGGAGTTGTTGTTGAATAAGGATGAGTATCTGCCTTATGTGCAGGCCGACAGTAATGTTGTGGTGCAGACGGTGACTTCGGGGCCGGATAGTGATTGGGCTTCGATTCAACAGTCGTATTTTACATTGATTAATATGGCCAAACGGTATGTTTTTATTTCAACACCTTATTTCATGCCGGGTGAGACAACTTTAAATTCTTTGAAGACAGCTGCAATGAGTGGTGTAGATGTCAGAATTTTATTGCCTCATAAGTCAGATTCAAAACTTACGTATTGGTGTACGCGTTCGTATATTGAGGAGCTGTTGGAGGCTGGGGTGAAAATATATTGGTACAAAAAGGGCATTAATCATTGTAAGGTGATTATTACCGATGGTATTGTGGCAAGTGTTGGGTCTGCTAATATGGATATTCGTAGTTTTGAGCAGAATTTTGAAGTGAATATGATAATATATGATCGGGAAGTTGTTAAAAAATTAGCGACTGATTTTGCTAATGATTTAAAAGATAGTGTAGAAAGTACGATTCAGCATTGGAAATTTCGGCATAAGCGAGAGCGTGTCTATGAATCGATGGCACGTTTGTTTGCTCCATTATTGTAAAAGTATAAATTGTTGTATATAAAATGTTTAGCAAGGAAATTGCAGTAGTATTGAATGGAGAAGCCTGTGGTGTTAAAGACTTTGAAATTACAGAAATCAGTGTGGATAGCCGTTCTTTGGTAAATCCGGAAACGGCTTTATGCGTTGAAGGGAATAAATCATGACGGACATGATTATGTTACAGCTTTGTATGGACGCGGGGTGAGAAATTTTGTTGTCGGTGAGTATCGTTCGGAGTTCGAGAAGTTGGCTGAGGCTAATTTTTTTGAAGTTCCGGATGTGAAAAAGGCTTTGCAGACATTGGCATGTTGGTATCGCCAACAGCTGGATGCCGATATTGTAGGGGTGGCAGGCAGCAATGGAAAGACTATTGTGAAGGAATGGATTTACCAGATGCTTTCAGAAGAGCCGGATATTTATAGGAGTCCTCGTAGTTATAATTCTCAAATAGGAGTCCCCCTATCTTTATTAGGAATACCCAAAACTACCCGTTTGGCTGTTATTGAGGCGGGAATTTCTCAGCCGGGCGAGATGGTGAAATTGCAGCAGATGATTCAGCCCCGTGTTGGTATATTTACGCATTTGGGAGATGCTCATGGTGAGAATTTTAAATCGCGGGAAGCTAAGTTGGAAGAAAAAGCCCGGCTATTTGCTGATTGTGAGGTTGTTATTGGGCAGACTGGTGCTTCTTTGGATTATATTATGAGCGTAGCTGGTTTTGCTGCTAAGCGGATAGCCTGGGGTGAAACTGAGGATGTCGAGGTGCGTATATGTGAGAATGTGCCTGATGCTTGTGGGTGGCGCGTAACTTTGAAATGGAAGGAGGATTATTGTACGTTTCACATCCCATTTGCTGACGAAGCTTCGTATGAAAATTGTATGAATGCGGTTTGTCTGCTTTTATGGAAAGGTAAGGAATTGGGGTATATTGTTTCTCGTGTGGAACAATTGCAGCCGATTGCTATGCGAATGGAGATAAAGGATGGTATTAATCATTGTGTATTGATTAATGACTATTATAATTCAGATGCAGCATCCTTTCAATTAGCCCTGAAGACCCTGACGATGCAGGATGCCGGACGTGGGAAGGTTGTGATACTTTCTGATTTTGTAGATGTGGGGGCTGATGAATGCGGACTTTATCGGGAGGTGGCTGGATTGTTGAAAAAAGCTGATGTGACGGTATTTATAGGGATTGGTGAGAACGTCAGACGTTATAAAGATTATTTCCAATTGCCAGAATGTCGTTTTTATCAGGATACGGATAGCTTCCTGCATCAGGAAAAAAGAGAATCGTTCAAGAATCAGGTTATTCTGATAAAAGGGGCTCGTAAGTTTCGGTTTGAATATATTGCCGGTTTCCTTCAGAAGCAATCGCATTCTACTGTTTTGGAGGTTGATATGGATGCAATGGTCTATAATTTGAATCATTTTCGTTCTCTTTTGCCTCAGCAGACAATGATAGCTGTTATGGTAAAAGCGTTTTCTTATGGTAGTGGTTCGGTGGAGGTTGCTAACTTGTTGCAGTATCAAGGGGTCAATTATTTAATGGTTGCTTTTGCTGATGAAGGAGTAGAGTTGCGTGCTGCAGGCATTACGATTCCTATCGGAGTGATGAATCCAGAGCCGGAAGCTTTTGATAATATGATAGAATTTGGTCTTGAGCCGGAAATATATTCGTTGGATTTGCTAAAGGCTTTTGATAATGCATTAATTAAACATGGTATAGAAAAATATCCGGTGCATCTGAAATTAAATACCGGGATGAATCGGTCGGGTTTGGATGTAGGAGACCTTACGGCGTTATTGGAATTTTTTCAGGCGAAACGGCATGTGATAATACGTTCGATGTTTTCACATCTGGCTGGTAGTGATGAGGAAAAGCATGATGATTACACTCAGTGGCAAATTGATAATTTTGTGAGCATGACAGAAGAAGTGCAATCTCATTTTGATTATCATATTTTGCGGCATATACTGAATTCGGCCGGTATTGAACGTTTTAGCCGTTATGCATTTGATATGGTGAGATTGGGGATTGGTTTGCATGGGATTAGTGCAGATGGTGCTTCGTTACGTCCGGTCAGTTCATTTAAGACTTATATTGCCTCTGTGAGGGAGGTTAAAGCCGAGCAAACGGTAGGCTATGGTCGTAAAGGTGTATTAAAGCGCGATTCTCGTATTGCTGTAATTCCAGTCGGGTATGCAGATGGTTTGAACCGACATTTAAGTTGTGGAGTAGGGGAAGTGATGGTGTGTGGCAAGCGAGCCCCGATTGTTGGGAATATTTGTATGGATGCCTGTATGATTGATGTTACGGATACATCGGCGCAAGTGGGGGATGAAGTGGAAATTTTCGGAAAACATATTCCCGTGACAGAGTTATCCGATAAGTTGCAAACCATACCTTATGAAGTTTTGACTGCCGTCTCACATCGGGTGAAACGGGTCTATTTTAAGGAATAGTAAAAAAGCGCTATGTACAGTAGCGCTTTTTATTTTTATTGTACTTTGTTTTGGGGAGTTCCTTGTAGCCACATTTCAATATTGCGAATAACAATGCCCAACCGAATGGCAAATGCTTCATGAGTAGCGTATCCTAAGTGTGGAAGCATTAATAAATTAGGAGCATTGAAAAGTTCTAAATCGGCAGGGAGTGGCGGTTCTTGATCATATACGTCAAGGGCAGCACCTGCAATTTGTTCCTTTTTCAACGCTTCGTATAGTGCGTGTTGATTGACAATAGGACCTCGTGCTGTGTTGATTAATATGGCGTGTGGTTGCATTAATGCAAATTCATTTGTATCAATGAAGTTTCGAGTTTCTTCATTGGAAGGTATATGTACGGAAATGATATCCGATTGTTTTAAAAGAGTTTGTTTGTCTACTTGCGTGACATTTTCAATTTGTTTTTCGTGTCTATTATAGGCCAATACTTTACATCCGAAGGCATTGGCTAATTGTGCTACTCGTTGTCCTATGGCACCTAGTCCTATAATGCCGATTGTTTTTCCGCATAATTCGCAACCCAAAAATCCTTTTCGGTCACTTGAAATACGTGTAATGGCATCTCCTCCGACGATTTTGCGATATAGAGAGATAATCATACCGATTGTTAATTCTGCGACAGCCTGTGTTGAGTAGCCGGCTGCATTGCAGACTAAAATCCCGCGTTTTTGGCATTCTTTCAAGTCAATGTGATCAACGCCGGTGAAGGCCACTGATAGCATTTTCAACTTTGGGCAATGTTCAAAAAAATGTTTTCTTAATGGGATATTGCTAATGACAACAATATCTGCATCTTTTGCCCGTTCAATTAATATATCTTCATTTTCTTGACGGTCAGGATAAAAAATTACCTCGTGTCCCTGTTTTTTTAAGTTTGCAACTGCTGCGTTGAATTTGCACTCACATATTCCTAATGGTTCGACAAATACAATATTCATATTTCAGTAAAGCTATTAATTTTTGAAGAATGATAATATTGTCATAAGATGACCGCCCTAAGTTAGAGAATGTTTTCTTTATATGAAAAATAACTTTTCTCTTTTTTTTTACTAATTTTGTTGCCCCATAAAAATGGGAGGCTAGGTCGTATTTCTAATTTAAACTATCATGACATTATCCGAGAGGCACCATAAGATATTGGAGTTGCTGAAAATTAATGGGACGGTTGCTGTGAATGAGTTGTCGAAACTTCTGGATGTTTCATCTGTGACAATTCGTAAGGATTTGGGAATTTTGGAAGAGAAGAAATTGCTTTACCGTTCGCATGGAGGTGCTATTCAAATTGATCCATATATTGGAAATCGGCACGTCTTGGAGAAAGCAAAGCATTTTCCAGAAGAGAAAAAACGTATAGGTTTGAAAGCTGCAGAATTACTACAACCTAATGATGCTATTATTATAGCCTCAGGAACAACGGTATTGGCTTTTGCTCAGTGTATAGCTCCTGATGCACGTCTGACTGTGATTACGTCTGCGATGAATGTTTCTATGGAGTTGATTAATCATCACCAGGTGGAAGTTATTCAGTTGGGGGGAGTTGTTCGGCATACATCTAGTTCGGTTGTTGGGGATTATGCAGAAAAGATGTTGGCTAATTTTTCCTGTAGCAAGCTTTTTCTCGGAGTGGATGGAATTGATTTGGCGTATGGATTGACAACAACTAATTCAATGGAGGCAAGTATTAATAGAGTTATGATAGAAGCTGCTCAGAAAACAATAGTTTTGACTGATTCTTCTAAATTTGGGCGTCGGGGCTTTGGTAAAATATGTAACTTAGATGTTGTTGATCAAATTATTACAGATGCAGGAGTGTCTCCTAAAGTGGTGAAGGGCTTGGAGGATATGGGTATAAAGGTTTCTATTGTGTGAAAAAAACGAATATTTTTTCACTAAAATATTTGTGGAAAGAAAAAAATGCTCTATCTTTGCACTCGCAAAAAACAAAAGAGTTCATCTTTATAATTTAAAAATGCGAAAATAGCTCAGTTGGTAGAGCACGACCTTGCCAAGGTCGGGGTCGCGGGT
>OGQF01001636.1_pt1 | contig 14942 bp, 14 predicted proteins | sample 1553141 | NCBI WGS metagenome assembly OGQF01 (sample SAMEA2580005, study PRJEB22360) | human gut metagenome | biome: human gut; feature: human-associated habitat; material: faeces | place: Denmark | collected 2008/2010
TAGGACGTGGAGCTGGGAAATACCTGTAACAATACTGTTGACTGATTCGTTCTAAAATTTGTCGATGGACAATTTTCCTTATGGCTTATTATTTATGAATGTTTATTTTACAAAACAGTCTTCTCAAAATAAGAGATTTTCAATCAAAACCAATGCACCCATCTATGCTATAATAAACCTATGACTAATCAAAAAAAATTACTATTAATCGACGGTTCGTCCGTTGCCTTTCGTGCTTTTTTCGCACTCTATAATCAAATTGACCGTTTTCGTAACAATAACGGCCTTCATACCAATGCCATCTACGGCTTTCACCTTATGTTGGACAACCTACTTGAGCGTATTCAGCCGACCCATGTCTTAGTAGCTTTTGATGCGGGAAAAACAACTTTTCGTACAGAGATGTTTGCGGACTATAAGGCTGGTCGTGCCAAGACTCCAGAGGAATTCCGTGAACAGCTCCCTTATATCCGTGAGATGTTGGCTGCACGTGGCATTGCCTATTATGACTTGGCTCAGTACGAAGCAGATGACATTATCGGTACCTTAGCTAAGATGGCTGAAAATACTAGTGAGGCCTTTCAAATTACTGTTGTTTCTGGGGATAAAGACTTGATTCAGCTGACTGATGAAAATACAGTCGTTGAGATTTCGAAGAAAGGCGTAGCTGAGTTTGAGGCCTTCACTCCTGACTATCTCATGGAGAAAATGGGGATTACTCCAGCTCAATTCGTCGATCTTAAGGCCCTCATGGGTGACAAGTCCGACAATATTCCAGGGGTTACTAAGATAGGTGAAAAGACTGGTCTCAAGCTCCTCTTGGAACACGGTTCCCTTGAAGGCATCTATGACCACATTGATGAGATGAAAAAGTCCAAAATGAAGGAAAATCTCATCAACGACAAGGAACAAGCCTTCCTTTCTAAGACCTTGGCGACCATTGATACACAGTCACCTATTGAAATTGGCCTAGATGATACGGCCTTTAAGGGACCTAACCTTGAAAAATTGCTAGCCTTTTATGACGAGATGGGCTTTGTTCATTTCAAAAATGCTCTTCGCGGAGAGGCTGTCCCACAGGATTTTGATGTGGCCTATGTAGAGCCTAGCCAAGTGACAGCGGATCACTTTAGCTCTGAAGATTTCTTCTATTTTGAAATCCTCGGTGACAATTATCACACAGAACCTATCATCGGTTTTGCTTGGGGAAATGAAAAGCAGATTTATGCGTCTACAGATACTGACCTACTCAAATCAGAAGCATTCCAAGCAGCTCTTTCTAAGGCTGTTAATATCTACGATTTCAAGCGCAGTAAGGTCCTTTTGAGCCATCTAGGTATTGACTTGCCGACAGCTAATTTTGATGCCCGTTTAGCCAAGTATTTGCTCTCAACTGTTGAGGACAATGAATTGTCAACCATTGCTCGTCTCTACACAGATTTACCACTGGAAACAGATGAGGTGGTCTATGGTAAGGGAGCTAAGCGTGCCATTCCTGAAAAAGAGGTCTTGCTCAGCCACCTGGCTAAAAAAGTCAAGGTCCTTCAGGTTGCCAAACCGGTCATGCTAGAAAAGTTAGCTGAACATGGCCAATCAGAGCTTCTCTTTGACATGGAATTACCATTGGCAAATGTGTTAGCCAAGATGGAAATGGCTGGTATTAAGGTCGATGGACAAACCCTTAACGAGATGGCAGTGGAAAACCAAGCAGTCATCGACAAATTGACCCAAGACATCTACGAAATGGCGGGCGAAGAATTCAATATTAACTCGCCTAAACAGTTGGGTGTTATCCTCTTTGAAAAAATGGGTCTACCTTTGGAATACACTAAGAAAACCAAGACAGGTTATTCAACGGCAGTGGATGTCCTTGAACGTTTGGCACCAATTGCTCCAATAGTAGCTAAGATTTTAGAGTACCGCCAAATCACTAAGCTTCAGTCTACCTATGTCTTGGGGCTTCAGGATTATATCCTTGAGGATGGTAAGATCCATACCCGTTACATGCAAGATTTGACCCAGACAGGTCGACTCTCATCTGTGGATCCTAACTTGCAAAATATCCCCGTTCGCTTGGAGCAGGGTCGTCTCATCCGTAAGGCCTTTGTCCCATCGACTAAGGACGCAGTGCTACTAAGCTCGGATTACTCACAAATTGAGTTGCGCGTGCTTGCCCACATTTCGGGAGATGAGCATTTGATTGCAGCCTTTAAGGAGGGGGCGGATATCCATACCTCTACAGCCATGCGTGTCTTTGGTATTGAAAAGCCAGAGGATGTCACACCTAACGACCGTCGTAACGCTAAGGCTGTTAACTTCGGTATCGTTTATGGTATTTCTGACTTTGGTCTTTCTAACAACCTTGGTATTAGCCGTAAGAAGGCCAAGGAGTATATTGACACCTATTTTGAGCGTTATCCTGGTATTAAGGCTTATATGGATAATGTGGTTCGTGAAGCCAAGAATAAAGGATATGTATCAACCCTCTTCCACCGCCGTCGTGAGTTACCAGATATCAATTCTCGTAACTTTAATGTCCGTAACTTCGCAGAGCGAACAGCCATAAACTCTCCTATCCAAGGAAGTGCTGCTGATATCCTCAAGATTGCTATGATTAACTTAGACAAGGCTCTGGTAGAAGGTGGCTATAAAACCAAGATGCTCCTCCAAGTACACGATGAAATCATCCTTGAGGTGCCAAGAGACGAACTTTTAGCTATGAAAGCTTTGGTTAAAGAAACCATGGAAGCTGCAGTAGAACTCGCTGTCCCACTCATCGCAGATGAAAATGAGGGCTGTACATGGTATGAGGCAAAGTAAAGCATGAAAGAAAATCTCCCATTTACCTATTTTCTCCTGCGTTATATGCTGGGGTTTCTAGCCGTTGTCCTGGGGTATCGTAGCAGTATTGGTGATTATCACCTACTTTATGACCAAGTAGAAATAGACAGATAAAAGCTGGACTGAGGTCCGGCTTTTTTGGTAGAACTACTTGTAATTATAAAGGATTATTGCTTAATCTATAGATAATTTAATTAATCTTCTAATTTAATCTAGTTTAGAATTGCTAAAACATAGCATTTAGTCCAATTGTATAAACGATTAGAGATATAAAAATATAGATTGATTTCTCAAAAAAATACTTAACTTATCACCTGTGGGTAGTGTAAAATAAGTTGTGTAAACACAAAAAGGAATAAATCCGTTATAGTAGAGTTGCGAAACATTACTAGAAAGAGATTTAAGTGATTTAATGTTTTTATTAGGTCATTTTTCATGAAAGAATAGTTATGAAAAAGAAATTAACATGATTTGCGCTCTTATCAAGTTTGTTCTTGCTGACAGCTTGTAAACGCAACACATACGGATGGTTCAGGATCAGGAGACGGTACTGCTAAGTCTGAGCAAGTGAGTGGCGATTCGTCCGAAACCGAGGAAGTGAGCTACGATGAGCTCTATGCTTCAGTCTTGGATCTCTATCGACCTATTGCTTTGAACGGCGATACATCAGCTGTTCCAAGCAACCTCTCAACTGAGGAAGCTTATTCAACTAATACGATTTTTGAAGCCAATAGAGTGGGTGAAAAAGTCCAATATAGCTATGTAGATATCAACGATGATGGCTCGGCTGAGGTTTTGATTGATACTCCTGGCAGTGTTCATGCATTATATTATCTTAATAATGATGATGAGCTTGTATTTGCCAAAAGTGCTGGAACCTTTGCTAAGCTTGAGCACTATGAAATACTATAAAGATGGTTACCTTTAATCAGCTTCAATCGGTTGATTTCAGCATATCTGAGACGACAGATGGTGCAAGTAAGGTTAGCCTGGGAGACGTTCAGACCTTGGACTTGTTTTCCGAAGACTGGTACGACTTTGATGACTCAAGTAGCGACAATATAGAAGAAAGTAGTAGCAACAGCAAGTCAAGCAAAGAGACTGGAATAGATATCGATGCTATTTAGGATGGTGATTTTAGTATTCTGGAAGGAACTTGAGAAAATGGAAGAGGAGACACTATTGTATTTAGCAAGGATAGAGTCACACAATCTGGTACAATTATTATATTGAAATTCGGAGAAGTAAAAGAGCGTAATTTGAAGGAGTATAGTTGGGCGGGGGAATCTGTAGGAAGTTCACAACTTTTTATGATTTCTTCGGGAGTTTCTATTCTAGACAATAACGAATCTGATAATAATAAAGATAGACTTTTAGGAACACAAAGTGATCTTGAGTTAGGTCAATCATCTGATTTTCATTATCGTAAAATAAGACAAAGTGGTTGGGATTTGTATTCTCAATGGCTTTGTTCCCCATAGTGACATTTATGTTATTATTTTTATGCACTTATTCTTGCAATCTATCATAAATAAAAGCGGAACCAGAAGCTGTGATAGGAGCTTAAAAAAGCAAAAGGAGAACCCATGTTTGATTTGAAAAGTTATATAATAGGGATGGTTTGTATGGGTTTGTTGACTCTTTTTGATAGGTCAATTATATCCTATCTTAAAAAATATAAGTCAAGTAAACAGAAGAAAGATATTTACTGACTCTTATGATAGCACTATTATTTTGATTGGTTATATTAAGGGTCGTAGCCGTAAGTACGATAAACTTGGCGCATAAGAAAAAGGCTAGCGCGATGCTACCCTTTTTTGCTATCTTCATAAGTTTTAATCATTTTTTTCTGTGGTGTGGCCATTGGGAACTGGTTAAAGTCCTCAGTCGTTACCCAGCATAGCTCCTTGTGGGTAGGGAGTTTGTCATCTTTAACAATCCCTTCCACTATTTCGATGGTCCATTTTTGGTGGCTGAAGGTATGTTTTACGGGTGTAAAGTTATTGTCTGTCCAGACTGGTTTAAGAGCATAATTTTCCTCGAAAATAGCTTTTTGTGAAACGGTTTCGAGGGCACAATTATCCTTTTTAAAAAGACTGAGTTGTTGGCCAATAAAGTCCGTCTCTATGATAGGGAAAGTCCAGAAACCACCTAGTAGGCGCCCGTCGATATTTTTTTCTAGAAGAAATTCACCCTTCATATTTCTGATAATAAAAGCCTGAATTTGCACAGGTTTGGGCTTTTTCTTTGGCAATTTGATGGGGTATTTGTCATAGGTTCCATTGAGATAGGCTGCACAGAAAAAGCGAATAGGACTTTCGTCTGGTCTTGGATTTTTAGCCGATTCGATATCGGACCCGAGGTGCCTCAATATCTGAGCCCAAATCCATCAAGGCTTGATTGAAATCACCTGGACGTTCAGGATCAATCAAAATTTCCATAATAGCTTGGAAAATCTTACGATTCTTAGGGTCTCCGATGTCATAGTTAACTTCAAAGAGGCGAGCCATGACTCGCATAACATTCCCATCAACAGCAGGTTCAGGGAGATCAAAAGCGATGCTAGAAATAGCACCAGCAGTATAGGGGCCGATCCCCTTGAGTTTTGCAATATTGTCATAAGTATCTGGGAACTGACCAGCAAAGTCAGTCATGATTTGTTGTGCGGCCTTTTGCATGTTTCGGACACGTGAGTAGTAACCTAGACCCTCCCAAGCTTTGAGGAGTTTTTCTTCTGGAGCCTCAGCCAAATCCTTAACTGTTGGAAACCAGTCTAAAAAGCGCTCGTAATAGGGAATGACAGTCTGCACTTGAGTTTGTTGTAACATGATTTCACTGACCCAGATATAGTAGGGATTCTTAATTCGACGCCAAGGTAGGTCCCGTTTTTCACGATCGTACCAGTCCAGGAGGGTGCGACGAAAAGATGCAATTTTCTCAGCATCCCACATAACAATGCCATATTCTTTTAAATCTAACATATATCTATTGTAGCAAAGAAATCTTTTTTCAAAAAATCTTGCATTTCCTAGAGAAAAAGATTGATAAAAGTAAGCGTTTACATTATAATAAAAATGTAAAGAAGATAAGGATTCATCAAGGAGGTAAAAGCCATGGTGAGAATCAATATTTCAAGGTATAAAAACGGAGACCAAGATATCTAAACAAAATAGTAGGCAAAACAAATAACTTTACCAATCATCTCTGAGGAGCGTGGTCACATGACAGTAGGGCGTTACAAGAATGGAGATTAATTAAGTCGCATAAAATAGCTACAAGGGAGTGATACCACCAGAAGTTGAAAGCTAAAATCAAATCAATTAACTTACGAAAAAAGTGAGGTAAAGCTCATGAGAAATGTTAGTAGGTATAAAAATGGAGACACTTAAGCTGTTGCGTAAAATAGCTTAAGGAGTGATACCCATGCCAAATGAGTAATCTATCGACAAAAGTTAAATGCTTAAATCTTGTAACAAAGTACCGAGGTGACGATTATGTTGATGTTTGATGTAAGTCGTTATAAGAACAGCGATAAGTAATCCTCATTGAGTGGTCAGTGGGGAGATAGGTCTAAATCACAAGAATCAGGGGTTGTTGCTATGATGATGAACTTAGGACGTTATAAAAATGGAGATACTTCAAGTTATTGCACAAAATAGCTTAGGGAGTGATACCAATGTAATAGAAAATTTTAAAATGGTTAAAAATCATTTATAAGTTGATGGAGGTAATTTATGATTGCTAGGTATAAAAATGGTGACACACAATAGCTCTTCCTTATGAAAATATTTTTTACAAAATTCCTAAAGGATGTTCTAATGACAATTGAAAAATCTTAAAAGCTCATTCTAGTGTGTAAGAATGAGCTTTTTGATATGTTTATTTTGGCGAAAGATTCTTAGTCCTTATTGTTTAACTGAACCTTTCGAAGCAAGGCTAGTCTTTTTTGTTCCTCTACTAGAGATAAAAAAATTTGGTATTGTTTTTGAAGATGTGGCAGGAAACTCTTGGGAATTTTGCTATCAAAACTTAAGTTGTCCAGAAAAATCGGTGCACTACTATCTCTGTAAATTTGACCCTGAAAGAAGTAGTTATTAGTCACGATGTCAACAGAAATACGTGAAGATCGCCAACGGCGTTTGCGCATGTATTTAGGTTTCCAACGGATCTTAAGCTGTTGATCTTTAATATACCAGCCCATGATGTCGATTTTGGTAGTCTGTCCAGTTTTATCATCAAAGTAGGTCACAGGTATACTCAGGACCTGATGGTTCCGTGGTGAGCTTAAAAAGGGATGGAAATCAGGGAGAAAATCGTAGTCTTTGCTAGACACCTCGGACAAGTTGTTTTCTTCTTTCACCTTGCCTCGACTGGTGTACTTGAAAAATTCAAAAACCTTACCTTGTCTTTCTAGTTTCTCCGACTCCAGTTGGTACCTTGTTACCTGGTCACCTATATTTTTTGTCGTCTTGAGGTAACGCATGGTTTCTGGGTCTTTAAAGTATAGAGCGACTAGATTTTTAAGATACTGACTGGGTGCCAGAGAGTGTAATTCCTTTGGAAAAGCAAAGATCTGGATGCTGTAGACAGCCGCTAGGGGTACAGCTGCGATACCTGATAGGAGCTTGTCTTTTGTAAATAGAGAGGCGGCATCAAAGTGACTGGTGTGACCAAGATCATGTGTCATATCAACAATAAAGAGGTTGTTGTCCTGTTTGAAAGTAATGATGTAGGTATCACTCTGTCCCGGGTTTTTAAGGTAAAATTCAAGAGCAGTGATAGAAATATTATAGTAGTGGTTAAAGATCGGAAGCCCTAGTTCCTCTCCCAGTTTATTTTTACGGTAAAGCATTCTATTATTTTAGCATGAAGTTTGACCTGAGAAAAGATAACAGATAGGGCTTAGTATTTTCTGAGTGATTTTTAAGTCTCACAAAAATAGAGCAGACACATTGACTTTTTCCTTGCATTATCACCTATTATTTGGTAAAATTATCTATTGTGAGTGCACCTCACTTACTCGTGGCGAAAGACCATGAGTCATTAGACCAAAAGAGGAGGAAAATATCAATGGCTAAATACGAAATTCTTTATATCATTCGTCCAAACATTGAAGAAGAAGCTAAAAACGCTTTGGTAGCACGTTTCGATTCTATCTTGACTGACAACGGTGCAACTGTTGTTGAATCAAAAGATTGGGAAAAACGTCGTCTTGCATACGAAATCCAAGATTTCCGTGAAGGACTTTACCACGTCGTAAACGTTGAAGCAAACGACGCTACAGCTCTTAATGAGTTCGACCGTCTTTCAAAAATCAACGGCGATATTCTTCGTCACATGATCGTTAAACTTGACGCGTAAGAAGGTAAATTATGATTAATAATGTCGTACTCGTTGGTCGCATGACCCGTGATGCGGAGCTTCGTTACACACCAAGTAATGTTGCTGTTGCAACATTCAGCCTTGCGGTTAATCGTAACTTTAAAGGTGCTAATGGTGAACGTGAAACTGACTTTATTAACTGTGTTATCTGGCGCCAGCAGGCTGAAAATTTGGCTAACTGGGCTAAGAAAGGTGCATTGGTTGGAATTACAGGTCGTATTCAGACCCGTAACTATGAAAATCAACAAGGTCAACGTGTTTACGTAACTGAAGTTGTCGCTGATAATTTCCAAATGTTGGAAAGCCGTGCGGCACGTGAAGGTCACAGTGGTGGTTCTTACAACGCTGGAGGATTTGATAATTCAAATTCATTCGGTGGTGGAGCTTCCACTGGTGGTTCGTTTGGTGAATCACAACCTGCACAATCTACACCAAACTTCGGTCGTGATGAAAGTCCATTTGGTAATTCAAATCCAATGGATATTTCAGATGACGATCTTCCATTCTAAGAATGGGCAAAACGAATTAAATATATAAAGGAGAAATAAACATGGCTCAACAACGTCGTGGCGGATTCAAACGCCGTAAAAAATTTGATTACATCGCAGCTAACAAAATCGAATATGTTGATTACAAAGATACTGAGCTTCTTAGCCGTTTCGTTTCAGAACGTGGTAAAATTCTTCCACGTCGTGTAACAGGAACTTCAGCTAAAAACCAACGTAAAGTAACAACAGCTATTAAACGCGCTCGCGTTATGGCACTTATGCCTTACGTAAACGAAGATTAAAAATAATGCCCTCATCTGAGGGTGTTTTTTTCTGTCTTAATTTTGTAGATTTTTGTCATTTCTAGGGCTAAGAGTGGAGAGATTTAATCTTGTGCTTTAGGGTAAAAGAAAAATCAACTGGTCTTCTCATTTATCTTGAGGAGCTAGTTGGTTGTTCTGTGGTATAAAGAATGTATTTTCTAAGAAATCATCAAATTTCTGATCATTAACGAGGATATCAACATTGTCTTTGAAAACCTTGAAACGATTGCCTAACCAGTGTGCTTTGATATCGGCCCAATTGTTGAAACGACTCCAGCGGTAAGGAAGTGTTGGATCTTGTTTTTCAAAAACATAGATACTACCATCTTTTTCGTAAGCTATAGCTGTATGGAAGTTACTAACATCACCAGGGCTATTTTGAAAGACGGAGAGGAGTTTTACATTTTCTAGAAACTTGAGTCCAGCTTCTTTCCAAGCTTTCAGGAGGTCATCTGTAGACTGGTAGTTGATATTATCCCCAAAGAGGAGGCTGTAGAGGGCTTGATCCTTGGCGTTTAGCTCTTTGTGACGGGACTTGAGATCAAGAAATTCATTTTGAAGGGGGAGGTCCCATTTAGTAAGGTCCTCCGAACTTGTAATGAGGTCGTGAAGGATGAGGAAGGACGTCCGTCGGCAGTTCAAATCATCGGTGAAGTGAGATTTATTATCTTCGAAAGTTTTTTCGTTAAGGAAGGTGACAAATTGATTTTGATCCTTACCGATTTTGCTTGTGGTCCATTTTTTGACAACAGGTTGAAGATTTGTGTTTTCCTGATTGTAGCGGTTGATATAAGGAACTAGATTATCCCAGTCTTTTGTTGGAATACCCTTGTTTTTTAAATCTTTAGCTAGCTGCTTTACCTGAGTTGGAATTGTCACATTGTTGAAATTATAGTAAGCCTGATAGCTTTTTTGACTAGTCTTGTGGCCGCAAGCCATCAGTAATAGGCAGCAAGAGATGATAAGTAAAGGAAATTTGATACGCATCTATTGGAGTTCTTTCTTTTCTCTATTAGCTTTAATATTTTAGTATAGAACAGCCAGCTGTGTCAAGATTTCTGACGCAAAAAAGCACCCTTATGGGTGCTTGAGGTATCGGTTGATTAAGATACTGGTGCGTAAGTGCTTTGAACGTTGTAATGATGTTTGAAGAAATATTTGGCAACACCAGCGATAACACCAATAATAAGGGTTACAATTGGAGAAAGCCCAGGATTTAGGTAAGTTGGAAGAAGGGCTGTAAGACTAAAGAGGGCAAACCATGCAATGAAAGAAAGTGTAATGATGGTCATGCTAAACCACCATTTAGGACGTTCTTCTTTTGGTTTGTTATTATGACGATAGATATAGTGGTAAGGGGTATACATAGCAAGGCCACCAATAAATGAGACTGAAAGAAGGGTTGTGAGGCCGTAGCTTGTTTGTGTTCCCGAGAAACCAAAGATTGCGTTCATAATAGCAACAATGGATAGAAGGAATAATGAGGTATCAAGCCACATCTTCCAAGGAGTTTTGTCTGTTTCTGGAATTTCTTTGCTAGGTTTTCCAGAAACAGCTTGTTGGTGCTTTTCAGGAGAGAAGCTAGCTGCCCAAACAGTTGGAGCACCAAGGAGTCCACGTCCTGTGATTCCTTTTTTCTGATTTTTGATAAGTTCAGGAATAACATCGCTAAGGATATCTTTGATTTCTTGGTCTGACTTACCATCTTTGATAAGTTGGTTAGTTGCTATGTGAATAAATTCTTGGTTTTTCTTGGTGAGTTTTTGGATGTCCATGAGATGACCTTTCGATAATTAATATTATTTTTAGTGTTGAAGTTTAGAGAAAAGAAGAGGGGGCTCTATGTTAGAACCAATTTTTTCTGATAAAGTAGATAACAACGCAAGATGACCCGAAAGCCGCAATGAATAAAATGATCCAAAAGGCGTTATCTAAATCGTTTAGTGGCATAGAATTGTTTTTAAAGTTCATACCGTAAGCGGAGAAGATAACGGTTGGGATGTCCAGAGCCATAGTCATGAGAGCGAGTGTTTTCATGATAGTGTTCTGGTTGTTATTGATGATAGAGGCTGAGGTTTCGGTCATGGCGTTCAAGACATTTTCATAGATGCCTGCCATCTCAATGGCCTGTTGGGTTTCGACTAAGGTATCTTCCAAGAGATCCTCGTCCTCGATATATTTCTTCAGGCTAGAGGCGTTACCTGTTAGTTTTTTGACAATTCGCTCATTCATCTTAAGTGAGGCTTTTAGATAGACAATGGATTTTTCCAATTCCATCATGTCAATCAAGTGTTCATTCTTTGTCGAATTTTCCAACTGAGCTTCCAATTTATCGTTTTGACGGTCGATAGAACGTAGGGCGGTTAGGTAAAGTTGAGCATTGCGATAGAGAATTTGGAAGACAAAGCGTGTCTTCATGAAGGTATAGAAGTTACGTACACGGTGATTGAGGAAGTCGTCCATAAGGCTGATGTTCTCGAGGCAGGTAGTTACGACTACCTCATCGGTAACGATGATACCCAATGGAATGGTAACGTAATAACTTTTGTTATTACGCTCTTCTTGGGTTGGGATGTCGACCAGGATTAGGGTGTAGTCATCTTCGACATCGATACGTGATGTTTCTTCCACGTCCAGAGGGGCGCGGAGATCTTGGATATCAATGTTAAAACGTTCTGCAACCTTTAAGGCTTCTTCCTGGGAAGGGTTTACCAAATGAATCCAAGCACCAGGCTCGAATGTTTCAATTTCTTTGAATTCTTTTCCGGTGGATAAGAACATTTGTTTCAATGGGAACCCCTCCTTTGTCATTCGTTAAGTTAAGTGTTGGCGTTATTATCTGAAAATGTCTTGTCCGTTTTTGGACCAGAAAAAGTCAGATAAATAAGCAGCTCTTAGCTTTTTAGTGATATCAATTGAGGCCTAGAGACTATTCTCTTTGCCTTTTTTTGCACACTCAACCATTATACTATATTTGAAACATTTTTGGGTTGGATAAATTGAAATTTTGTTATAATTATGAGAGAAACTAGGGATGGTGTTCCCATCCGTCTGTAGAAAGGAGTGGCAGTGGCTTTAGGGCTAGGCCTCTTAAAAATATGCAAGATAAGTTAGTGATTCGCGGAGCAAGAGCTCACAATTTAAAAAATATTGATGTAGAGATTCCTCGTGACAAGCTCGTCGTCGTGACGGGGTTGTCGGGGTCTGGTAAGTCTTCTTTGGCTTTTGATACAATTTATGCAGAGGGTCAGCGCCGTTATGTTGAAAGTCTCTCAGCTTATGCCCGCCAATTCTTGGGAAATATGGAGAAACCTGATGTGGACTCGATTGATGGCTTGAGTCCTGCCATCTCCATTGATCAGAAAACAACGAGTAAGAACCCTCGTTCGACTGTGGGAACTGTAACGGAGATTAATGACTATCTTCGTCTCCTTTATGCGCGTGTGGGTGTGCCTTATTGTATCAATGGGCATGGAGCCATTAAGTCGTCATCCGTGGAACAGATTGTAGATGAGGTTTTAGCCCTTCCTGAACGGACACGTATGCAGATTTTAGCGCCGATTGTCCGTCGTCGAAAGGGGCAACACAAGGCGATTTTTGAGCGCGTGCAGAAGGACGGTTATGTTCGTGTTCGTGTGGATGGTGAGATATACGATGTGACGGAAGTCCCTGAGCTATCCAAGTCGAAGATGCATAATATTGAGGTGGTTGTGGACCGTTTGGTTAATAAGGAAGGTATCCGTAGTCGTCTCTTTGACTCAGTCGAGGCAGCGCTACGTTTAGCGGATGGCTACTTGATTGTGGATACTATGGATGATAATGAATTGCTCTACTCGGAGCATTATTCTTGTCCAGTTTGTGGTTTTACAGTGCCTGAGTTGGAGCCGCGTCTCTTTTCCTTCAATGCGCCATTTGGTTCTTGTCCGACCTGTGACGGTTTAGGAAATAAACTAGAAGTTGATATTGATTTGGTCATTCCTGACCCTAGTAAGACCTTGCGTGAAGGTGCACTAGCGCCTTGGAATCCTATCTCATCCAACTACTATCCTGCCATGCTTGAGCAGGCCATGGAACAGTTTGGCGTGGATATGGATACGCCATTTGAAAATCTTAAAAAAGAAGAACAAGATTTGATTCTCTACGGATCTGGTGACCGCGAGTTCCATTTCCATTATGTTAATGATTTTGGTAGGGTGCGTGATATTGACATTCCTTTTGAAGGGGTTGTGACTAATATCAATCGACGCTATCATGAGACTAACAGTGATTTCACCCGCAATGTCATGCGTGGTTATATGAATGAACTGTCATGTCCAACTTGTCATGGCTATCGTCTTAACGAAGCAGCACTCTCGGTTCGTGTTGGTGGTGAGGATGGCTTAAATATTGGTCAAATTTCTGAGCTGTCTATTTCTGATCATCTTCAAGAAATAGATCGCCTTGAATTAGGTGAGAATGAAGAATTGATTGCCCGTCCAATTATCAAGGAAATCAAGGATCGTCTGACTTTCTTAAACAATGTCGGCCTTAATTACTTGACTCTCTCTCGTATGGCCGGAACACTTTCAGGTGGTGAGAGTCAGCGTATCCGTTTGGCGACACAGATTGGCTCCAACCTTTCTGGAGTCCTTTATGTTTTGGATGAGCCCTCTATAGGGCTTCATCAGCGTGATAATGATCGCTTGATTTCAAGTCTTAAAAAGATGCGTGATTTGGGCAATACCTTAATTGTGGTGGAGCATGATGAAGATACCATGCGTGAAGCTGACTGGCTTATCGATGTAGGACCTGGCGCCGGTGCCTTTGGTGGACAAATCATAGCTTCAGGAACCCCAGAAGCAGTTGCTAGAAATAAGAAATCAATTACTGGTCAGTACCTGTCAGGTGCTAAATCAATTCCTGTACCGACGGAACGCCGTGTAGGAAACGGCTGTTTTATCGAGGTTAAAGGAGCCAGTGAAAATAATCTTAAAAATGTGTCTGTCAAGTTCCCACTTGGAAAATTAATCGCAGTGACAGGCGTTTCTGGTTCTGGAAAGTCAACTTTGGTTAACAGTATTCTCAAGAAAAAGATTGCCCAAGAGCTTAATCGAAACAGTGAGAAACCTGGGAAACATAAATCGGTGACTGGAATCGAGAATATCGAGCGTTTGATTGATATTGATCAAAGTCCAATCGGGCGTACTCCACGTTCCAACCCTGCAACCTACACAGGCGTCTTCGACGATATTCGCGATCTTTTTGCTCAAACCAATGAGGCCAAGATTCGCGGTTATAAGAAGGGACGTTTCTCTTTCAATGTCAAAGGTGGTCGTTGTGAAGCCTGCTCTGGTGATGGGATTATCAAGATTGAGATGCACTTCTTGCCTGATGTTTATGTACCTTGTGAGGTTTGCCATGGCACACGCTATAATTCTGAGACCTTAGAAGTTCGTTATAAAGGGAAGAATATTGCTGAAATTCTGGATATGACAGTTGATGACGCGGTTGATTTCTTTGCGGCTATCCCTAAGATTGCTCGTAAGGTGCAGACAATCAAGGATGTGGGGCTCGGGTATGTGACTTTGGGGCAATCAGCAACAACCCTATCAGGTGGTGAGGCACAGCGTATGAAACTGGCTAGTGAACTTCACAAACGCTCTACTGGGAAGTCTTTCTACATTCTCGATGAGCCTACGACTGGTCTCCATACAGATGACATTGCTCGTCTCTTGAAGGTGCTTCAGCGTTTTGTGGACGATGGTAACACGGTTCTCGTGATTGAGCACAATCTGGATGTTATTAAGACAGCAGACCATATCATTGATTTGGGTCCTGAAGGTGGTGTTGGTGGAGGTACTATCGTAGCTACAGGGACTCCAGAAGAGGTAGTAGCCGTTCCCAAAAGCTATACAGGAAAATATTTGAA
>OGQF01001646.1_pt1 | contig 14854 bp, 12 predicted proteins | sample 1553141 | NCBI WGS metagenome assembly OGQF01 (sample SAMEA2580005, study PRJEB22360) | human gut metagenome | biome: human gut; feature: human-associated habitat; material: faeces | place: Denmark | collected 2008/2010
CCGTACCGGCGAAGAAAAAGTGAAGGGCGAAGACAAGGAAGCCATTGATAAGGCTGTTGAAGCCCTCATGACTGCTGCTCAGAAGATCGGCGAAAAGATGAACAAGGCTGCTCAGCAGCAGGGTGCCGCTGATACTGGCGCTCAGCAGGCTGGTGCTAAGCAGGACGATGATGTCGTTGATGCTGACTTCACGGAAGTGAAGAAGTAATTTGAGAGCGACAAAGGGTCGGGCATGTCCCGACCTGGGATCATCCTTGCATCCATTGTCAAAGAAGGGTCGGTACGCTCACGTTGCACCGACCCTTTTCGAATTGATTAACTGAAGAAACGATGGAGTGAAAACTCCAAGTAGGGACTAGGTAATGTCTGATCGGGATTATTACGAAGTATTGGGCGTCAGCAAAGGCGCATCAGCCGATGAAATCAAGAAGGCTTATCGTCGCATGGCCATGAAGTATCACCCTGACCGTAATCCGGGTGATAAGGCTGCTGAAGATAAGTTCAAGGAAATCGGTGAAGCTTACGCTGTGCTTTCTGACGAGCAAAAGCGTGCGGCTTATGACCGTTTCGGTAAGGCTGGCGTTGATCCAAATGCTGCGGGTGGTCCTGGTGGCTTCGGTGGCTTTGGCAATATGGGTGCTGGCGACTTCCAGAGCGCCTTTGGCGACATTTTCAGTGACCTCTTTGGTGGCGGTCGAGCAAGTGGTCGTTCTCAGCATGATCATCGTGAGCGCGGTAACGACGTTCGCTTTGAACTCGAAATTTCGCTCGAAGATGCAGCTGCTGGCAAGACGATGGAAATCCGCGTGCCGGGTTGGGACGAATGTACCAACTGTCATGGTACGGGGTGCAAGCCGGGTACTTCTAAGAAGACCTGCCCGACCTGTCACGGTCATGGTGTCGTCCGTATGTCTAATGGTCTCTTCCAGGTTCAGCAGACGTGTCCGCATTGCCATGGCACGGGACAGATTATTTCCGATCCATGTCCCAACTGCCAGGGCGTCGGCCAGATTCGTACGACAAAGGTTCTCGAAATCAAGATCCCAGCGGGCATCAATAATGGCCAGCGTATTCGTGTCAGCGGCCGTGGTGAACCGAGCCCCAATGGTGGTGAACCTGGTGACTTGTACGTCGAAGTGTTCATTAAGCCCCATGACATCTTCTCGCGTGATGGGGACGACTTACATACCGAACTGCCGATCTCCTTTGTGACGGCCGCTTTGGGTGGTGAAGTTTTGGTGCCGACGCTGACGGGCGAAATGCGCATTGCGATCCCTGAAGGTACTCAGACGGGTAAGACCTTCCGCTTGCGTGGTAAGGGTGTGAAGAACCTTCGCACGGGTGAATATGGCGACTTGTTCATGCATGTCTCTGTTGAAACGCCGGTGAACCTCTCGTCTAAGCAGAAGACTATGCTTCGTGAGTTTGAAGCCTCCTTAAAGGATGGCGGCAACAAGCATAATCCCAAGACACAGTCGTTCTTTGACCGCATGAAGAACTTCTTCAAGTAACAAAAAATCGACACCTACTTTTGCGTAGCGTGTCGATTTTTTGCTTTGGCGTATGGCGCTCACCGGTGGTGAGCGCCATTTATTTAGTGCGCCCAGCGGCGCACGTGTGTTTATGTGGTGAAAGTCCACTGACCGCCTGATTGGGGGAAGGTCTAGCGACTCGGCAGAGTTAGGAAGGTAACGACCTGATGAAGGAAGCCGATAGCAAATCGTCAGCCTGACGAACAGGAATCAGATACGAGGCGTAACGGCTGGGAGAGCTGGCTAAATTCAGTTAACCCAGTACCAATACAGAAAGTCGTTACGTATATCTGACAGGTAGGACGGGAAGCGCATGTGTGGTACCTGGGGAGATCCTTCGTGGTGCCGAGAGGCTATCGAAATCGCAAGGTGGATAGATGCCACGGAGGAAGTCAGCCGAGGCCATAGTAGGCGTAAGCCGAAGGGCTGAATCTAAATTGTGTGAGTAGAGAGTGTGTATCTCCTTGCGCTGACGGTAGTAGCGTAAGTTGAAAGTTAGAAGTAAAGCCTACCGAAGGATGGAAACGGAATTTCCGTCGGACGGTGCACGGTCCAAAGACCGAATAAGGTGAGCGGGGGGTGCATACACTGGACGAAAACAGGAGTAACAGTGATAACACTGGAAGAAGTATTGTCACCTGAAAACATGCTTAGAGCTATGGATAAGGTGACTATGAATAAGGGTGCGCCTGGCGTTGACAGGATGACTGTTGACGAATTACCCGAGCACTTCCGAAAACATGGGGAAAGCATTTGCGACCACATCAGACAGGGTAGATACATCCCGAGTCCAGTTCGCAGGGTCGACATCCCGAAACCAAACGGCGGAACCCGCATGTTGGGAATTCCGACAGTGCAGGATAGAGTCATTCAGCAAACCATTGCTCAAGTGTTGATGCGGCACTATGATCCAACCTTTTCTGAGTTCAGTTACGGGTTCAGAGAGGGACGTGGTGCTCGGGATGCCATAGCGCAAACCTCCGCATACATCAAAGAGGGGCGTAACTGGATTGTCGAGATGGACTTGGAAAAGTTCTTCGACACGGTTAATCATGACCGACTCATGAGCCGACTGGAAAGGGATATCAAAGACCGTATGCTTTTGAGGCTAATCCGACGGTATTTGCGGACAGGAATCCTTGAAAATGGACTAACCTCTGCTCGAACTGAAGGGACACCTCAAGGTTCACCTCTTAGCCCGATATTGTCCTTGATCGTCTTGGACGAGCTTGACAAATATCTCGAAAAGAGGGGAATCGCCTTCTGTCGATACGCCGACGACTGTAACCTGTATATGAAATCACAGAAAGCGGGCGAACGCGCGTTTGAAAACACCACCAGATTTATCGAGGAGACGCTCAAGTTACGAGTAAATCGTAGCAAGAGCGGCGTCTTTCGACCTTCGAAAACGAAATTCCTCGGTTACACCTTCGTGGGAACGACAGGAGCCCCCAGGGCACACAAGACGAGTCTGACACGCTTGAAGGTCAAACTAAAGGTAATCTACCGAAGATCGCGCGGTACCGCCTTGAAAGTCACTATTTCGAGGGTTAGTCAACTTCTGAGGGGGTGGCGAACGTACTTCGCGATGGATGACAGGGTTAAGATATACAGGGAGTTCGATATTCATATCAGGCGACACCTGCGTAAATTGATCTGGATCGCTTGGAAGAAACCTAAAACTAGGGAAACCGCCCTTATCAGGCGTGGACTCGATTCCGAAAGAGCGTGGAAGTCCTCTGTCAATGGACGGGGCGCATGGTGGAATGCAGGGGCACTCCACATGAGTCATGCGTACGACAATAACTGCTTCCGTCGACTCGGTCTGTACAGCCTAGAATTGCAGTACTGACCCGAGTTACTTTTACAATTTAGAAACCGCCGGATGCCGAACGGCATGTCCGAAAAGCCTACTTCACTGGTAGGTTGCGGTGTGGGAGGGGGAACCCGTGAGGGAACCCTCTACCCGATACGCTTATGCTTAGACTTTCTTGCAAACCAAGTAAAGAAGACTGGCACAAAGATGGTCGAGATGAAGGTGGCTGCCAACATCCCGCCAAAGACCCCGGTTCCCATGGATTGACGTGCCGTTGCACCAGCGCCCGTCGCAAAAACGAGCGGCACAACACCAAGCACAAAGGCAAAGGATGTCATCAAAATGGGACGTAGGCGTAAGCCCGCAGCTTCAATGGCCGCGTCAAAGGGGCCAAGACCTTCTTCCATTTTTTGTGCTGCAAATTCCACGATCAAAATGGCGTTTTTGGCCGTGAGACCAATCAGTACAAGTAGCCCGATTTGGAAGTAAATATCGTTAGGCATACCGCGTATCCAAATGGCAACCATAGCGCCTAAGAATGCGTAAGGCACGGCCAAAACGACAGCGATTGGCAAGGACCAACGTTCGTAAAGGGCCGCCAGGATCAGGAACATCATGAGAATGCCAAAGCCAAATGCAGTGGCAGACGAAGCGCCAATACGCTTTTCATGATAGGCCTGGCCGACCCATTCAATGGTGTAACCATCAGGCAAGGCTTCTTGAGCAAGCTCTTCAACGATACGAATTGCATCACCAGAAGAAACTCCTTGCACTGCTGAGCCGCTAAATTGACCCGCTAAATAGCCATTCATACGACTGAGTGACGCTGCGCCAGAGGTGCGCTTGGTCTCGATCAAAGAAGAAATCGGTACCATTTGGCCAGTGGTCTTAGAGCGCACATAGCCCGCCCCAATGTCTTCAGGCGTTGAGCGGAATTCGGGAGCCGCTTGGATGACCACACGATACGTTTTACCGTTTCTTGTGAAGTCATTGACGTACTTACTGCCTAAAAGGTGCGAAATTGTGTCGTAGATATCTTCAACAGGAACCCCAAGCGCTAACGCTTTGGTTTCATCAACCGTGAGTTGCAACTGAGGTGTGTCGGCAGACAAGTAACTACGTAACCCAGTGAGGTTGGGATTTTGCTCCAACGTTTCAAGGAAGGATTCCACAACCCCCTGAAGAATTAACGGATTGTCGTTACCGTGCGAGAGAACGTAACCTGAGAAGCCACTCGTTGAACCTAAACCGCGAATCGGTGCAGGTAGCACAGCCACCCCACGCACGTCACTATGCGTGCGCAGATACTGTTGGAATTCTTTTTGAATGGCTTCAGCCGTCATTGGACGGTCGTTCCAGTGCTTGAGCTTCATGATGAAGGTCGCTGCGTTACTACGCACGTCACCACTCATGCTGTCGTAGCCCATCATGGTCACAACACTCTGAACGCCTTCGTGTTGACTGATCTTATGCAAAATCTCTGAGGAGACGGCTTCAGTGCGAGGGAAGGCCGCGCCTTCAGGTAACTGCACAGCGATACGCACGATTCCTTGGTCTTCTCGAGGCACAAAGGAAGTGGGTGTATGTTCGAGCATCTGCCAACAACCCACTGTCACGAGCAACAAGAAACCAGCCGTGATGATGCGATGGCGTAGGGCCGCTTTAACGAGTTGTAAGAAGCGAAGCGTAAAGCGAGCCAAGGACGCATTGAAGGCACGGAAAAAGCGTGGTTTTTGTTCTTCGGTTTCGTGTTGAGGCTTAAGTAAGACCGCGCAAAGCGCTGGTGTCAACGTGAGCGCCACAAAGCCCGAGAGAATGACCGAGAGCGCTACAGTAATGGCGAATTGTCGATAGAGTTCCCCTGCAATCCCACCAAGGAAAGCCACAGGAATAAAGACGGACGACAACACAAGCACAATGGCAACCAATGCGCCAGACACTTCCTTCATTGCTTTTTGGGCGGCTTCAAAGGGAGGTAGTCCTTCGGTACGCATAATGCGTTCGATGTTTTCCAAGACGACAATGGCATCGTCCACCACAATCCCAATCGATAGGGTCATGGCAAAGAGCGTGAGCGTATTGAGCGAGAAACCAAAGAGCCAAAGCCCTGCCATGGTACCGATCAATGAAACTGGTACGGCTAGCATCGGAATCAAAGTGGCTCGCCAATTCTGAAGGAAGACAAACACCACAATGAGCACCAAGATACTGGCTTCTAGTAGAGTCTGATAAACCTCGTTAAGAGATTCGCCCACAAAGACCGTCATGTCATCGGTGATGAGGTAATCGATCTTGTTTTCAGGGAATTCTTTGGCAAGTGCAACGATACGTTCCTTGACGCCTTCTGCAGCCGCCATGGCGTTAGCCCCCGTTTGCAGATAGACACCAACGTTGACCCCAGGTTCGCCATTGATGTCGACACGGAATTCGTAGGAACGCTTACCCACTTCGGTCGTGGCTAAATCTTTGATGCGAACGATCTTTTCTGGGCCATCAGCTTTGACAATGATGTCGGCGAATTGCTCAGGCGTTAAGAGTTGGCCCGGAGTCGTGATCGTGTAATAGAGCTGTTGGTCAGCAATCGTTGGCGCGGTCCCAATGCGACCAGCGCTACGTTGGACGTTTTGCGCTTTGATGGCATCTTCGATGTCTTCCATGGTGACACCAAGAAGCCCCATTTTTTCGGGGTCAACCCAAATACGCATTGCCGATTGCGCATTCCCAAAGACGCTGACGTCACCAATGCCAGGAAGACGCTTGAGTTCATCAACGATATTTAAGTGGGCGTAGTCGGCAAGCTGTGTGGCTGAGAGGCTTTTGTCGGGTGAGAAAAGCGCCATCATGAGAAGGTTTTCTTCAGAACGCTTTCTAACATTAACCCCTTGATTTCTAACGACTTCTGGTAGTCGACGCTCAGCCGTACGCACGCGATTGTTGATTTCCAACATCGCATCATTCGGGTCGGTACCCACTTCAAACACGCAACCAATGGACATTTCGCCATTACTGCGAATGTTCGTGGTGTAGTAGAGAAGCCCTGCAATCCCAGAGAGCTGGTCTTCAATGGGTGCCGCAACGGTACGTGCAAGCGTATTGGCATCAGCGCCGTCATAGGTCGTCGAAATACGAACCATGGGTGGCGAGATGTCGGGATATTGCGATAAGGGCAGGATGCGTAAGCAGAGCAACCCGGCTAACACAATCAGAATCGATAAAACCGTCGCAAAGATCGGACGACGAATGCAAAACTGACTCAGCATGACCGTCGTCCTTTAGGAAGCTTGCTTATCTAAACGAACCTTGAGCCCGTTACGAAGTTTGAGCTGTTGGTTGGTAATGACGCGGTCGCCCGTCTTGAGGCCTTCAGTAGCAATCCAGTCTGGTCCAGTCCAACGGTCCACTTTGATGGGCTGTTGAACGGCTTTGCCATCCTTAAAGACGAAGACACTGTATGTGCCATCAGGCAATTGACGAACGGCTTTTTGAGGAACCAAAACCGCGTTCTTTCGGGTGCCAATCATCAATTGAACACGAACAAAGTCCCCGGGAAGAATTTGCGAGCCTTGAGGAAGACGGGCGCGCATCGTGCGAGTACTCGTTTGAGGATTAATAGATTGAGCGACATAGTCCAATGTGGCTGGTGTGAGATGGCCTTGTTCATCCAAAATGCGCACCAAGTTCTCAGTCGTGATCGTCGCACCGTCAAGAGCTCGGCTCGAAGGGGCAAAGTTCACGCGAACATCATCGTGTTGCGTAATTTGGGTAAGTAGCGTGGATTGGGCACTAATGAGGGTGCCAGGATTCACCAGGGATTTTTCAATGCGACCATCAACGGGTGCTCGAACCTTTGTCCAACCTAGATCAATGCTTGCGTCACGTTCAGAGGCTTGCGCTGCTAATTGCTTGGCTTTGGCAACATCTAATGCGCGCTTATCAGCATCAAAAGTTTGTTGGCTGATGGCTCCCGTCTTAATCAACTGCTTTGAACGTTCAAACGTTTTGGTGGCATTCTGAAGTTCAGCTCGGGCACTTTGTGTGTTGGCACGAGCGAGATTAAGTTGTGCTTCAAAAGGCGCAGGGTCAATTTCATAGAGAATGTCGCCCGTTTTGACGGCTGTGCCGTCCTTGAAACGAATGTGCTTCAAGCTACCGTTCACCTGAGCCTTAATGTCAACCTCTCGACTCCCTTCGGCTTGACCTAACAACGAAATCCATAACGGATGATCAGCCTCGGTCACCTGTATCGTTTGAACCGCGATGGGTGCAGAGACCGATTTTTGCGAAGTTGTTTCTTTACATCCAGTCAGTAAAACGAGGGCGGTCACACTTGTACAAACAAGTTTAAAGAGGGGTTTCATAGTTTATTGTTGGTCTTAAGGTTGGTCTAGCTTCGATAAGTATTCACTGAAGCAGGCATTCGAACAAGTAGTTTCACCAAAGATGCGCAAAGCTATGTAACTAAATGTACATATCAAATGCGTTTAGTGCGTTCTGTAAGCCAATGATGTGCGCGAGGCGACAACGCGCATTGGCTGAGTTTTGTGTAGACATCGGCGTGGTAATCATTAAGCCAAGCTAACTCACGCGCTGTCATGTGTTCGGTATTGAGTATTCGTGTATCGATCGGGCAAAGTGTCATGACATCAAACCCAAGGAATTCACCAAAGGGCGTCTTGTCCGTTGAGCGCTTGGCAAAGATCAAATTTTCGATGCGCACACCCCATTGCCCAGGACGATAAATACCAGGTTCATCCGAAACGAGTTGTCCAGCCTGTAACCCATTTTCGCCTGAGGCTATCGCTCGGGGTGAAATATGGAAGGGGCCTTCGTGAACGTTTAAGCGGTAACCCACGCCGTGCCCAGTACCGTGGCCGAAATCCAGGCCTAAGGCCCATAGCGGTTGACGAGCAATGGCATCTAGTTGCGCGCCGGAGGTTCCTACAGGGACCTTACAAGCGGCCAAGGCGATCATGCTTTTAAGGACATGCGTGACATCGTTTTTCATGGCCTCGCTAACCTGACCAATACCAGTCATACGCGTGATGTCCGTTGTGCCTGTGAGGTACTGACCACCTGAATCGATCAATAAAAGACCGTTCGTCAAAGTGGCATTACTCTCTTCTTTTGGACTGTAGTGTGGTAAAGCAGCGTTAGGACCAAAAGCCACAATCGTGCCAAAACTATTGCCACAACAGTCGTGACCTTTAGCGCGTTGACGATCGATCATCTTGACGAGGTCGAGCTCTGTGAGTGTTTCATGCTTCGCTAGTCGTTCATCAAGCTCAGCGTAAAACTCAACCAGGGCAACACCGTCAGACAGCATGGCCTTTTGAATGCCTTCGTATTCTTCACTAGATTTCAGGCGCTTCAGATTGAGTATCGGAGACTCCCTTCGACCAAAGTTGTCCCCGAGGTACTCTTTTATGGCCATTGTTTGATGCTTCCAGTCCAAAAGGAACTTGTGTTCCTTTGCTAAGACTTTAAGGTCGTCTACGAAAATCTGTGGCGAATGGAGGGTGACCCCCACGTTTTTTAACGCGCCCACGAGTTGTGGACTCAATCGCTCAACCTCTGTATAGAGACGCGCTTCAGAGAGCGTCACGATCATCCGCGCAAGAAATACGGGGTTATAGGGGATGTCGTTACCACGACAGTCAATCAACCAAGCAATCTCGTCGAGCGCAGTGACACACATAGCCGACAAGCGGTCGGATTTGAGTGCATTACGTAAATTCGCCAGTTTGGTGGGGACTTGAATGAGTGGCAAGGAAAGCGGTTCGATCGGATTGATCGGTTGACAAGGACGATCAACCGTCCAAGCGAGATCGATCACGTCATCGTGCGCAAAAAGGCGCTGCTCGCTACCTAACGAAAGACGAAATTGATCAATCTGATCCAAACTCCATAAATGCTTGGCATAACCGATGCGATCGATGGCCGTCTTTTTAGACTTTAACCACTCCATAGGTGTCGGGGCTTGTGGGGAACCGCTACGAACAACCTCGAAGGGCGCACCTTGAAGTTCCTTTTCAGCTTGATTCTACTCCAATAACGACTATCGGTAAAAAGAGCGGCCTCTGTTGGAGTGATGCATACAACGGCGGCACTACCGCTAAAGCCCGTTAACCAGTGCACGCTTTGCCAATGAGGGGCAACATATTCAGATAAATAAGGATCAGTGATCGACATGATCCAAGCGTCTAAGCGTTCTTCTTTGAGGACGCGACGTACTTTTTCTAAACGAGACGGATCAAAGTGGGACATAGATCGAGTTGCTCTCATTGCCAAAGTGAAGTTGGAGTAGAAAATTAGAATAATTTTCGAACCTGGACAGTCACAGGAAAGCCGACGTGAGAATCGCTTTCGATGTCTTCACCGATATCAAGTCGTAGGATTCGCCAACCCGCGTCACGAAGTTCGTTGAGTGTGGCTGATACGCCGAGGTCGTGGCACGCAAACGGGATTTCGTTAACACGCTGCAACACGGTAACGGGCGCTTCAGAAGTACAGGTCATTAAGGCACGAGCAGGGGCGTCAATCAACGGGTCGTGCGTGGGATCAGACGAGTCTCGCTGATGCGATGGCGTAGGACCACTGATGTTGTCGCCTGTGTAGTGTGTGGTCGTACAGGCAGTCAAACTAAGTGCGGCTCCGTTAGCCAACACAAGCGGACGAAGGACAGAAATAAAAGTCATGTCAATTTCAATTAAAAGAACGACTAAAAGCAACTGTTCATTCTAAAGAAACAGCCCACGCCTTGTGAGAAGGGTGGGCTGTTTGTGCATGGATGTTACCAATTAACGTTCGCCGTCTCGCTTACGACGGAAATTGTTTCGACGATTTCGATTGAAGTTACCCTTAGGGGCACGACGGAATTCGTCTGGCATCATCTGCGGCAAGCTAAGCGCTTGAGAGGACGGGTGGTAAGGATCCGTTGGTTCCCAATAAAGCGGTTGATCATTACGTAAATCGCGATGATTCTGACGCTTGGGTTGATAGTGAATCGAGTTACCAAAATTGTCGTCATCCCACTGCTTTTCGCGACGTGCTTTGGGATTAGGACGCTTTTTCTGATACCGCTTTTTGTCGTAAGGCTTCTTTTCAAAAGCCTTCGGCTGTTCATCACTAGCACCTTCATTAGTAGCAGGAGCGTCAGACGTAGCCTTCGCTTTTTTGCGAGGGATAAACTTACGCGGCTTACGACGATAGGGCTTATCCGTGTTGGGCTCCTTCGTTTCTGCCGTCGTCGGCGTGGTGACCGTCGCTGGCACTTCATTGGTGTCGACAGGCGTTGGAGTCACTTCAGTCGTCACGTTTGGTGCTGTTTCGGCAACTTCACTTGACGTCGTTTCAGTGGCTTCTTCACGTTGACGACCGCGATAGGGGCGCTTCTTCGTGAAACGACGTTCCTTGAAGTGCTTTTTCTTAGGCATCTCGTTGCCTTCGTCATCAGACTTCGGGGTGTCGCCATCTTTAACAACGCGGCGATTCGACTTTTTGTAGCGATTAAACTTCTTGTCGAAAGGCCTCTTACGGTCATAACGACGGTTGAAACGATTGTCTTCGTCGCTCTCCTGACGTTCTTCCGTTTCAGGTGCTGTCGCTTCGACTTCGGTCGGTTGTGTATCGCGCGTGAAATTGGTACGGATCGTGAGTTTTTCTCGACGGATTAACTGACCAATGACGGAGCGTGGTTCTTTAAGACCGTACGGATTTTCAAGGGTCAAACGCTTTTCAGCGGCACAAAGCAACTTTTCAAAAAGCGGCAAAGTCTCTGGCGTGACGATCGTAATCAGTTCACCGCTTTCATCAGCAACCAAGGCGAGATATTCAAGATAAGCCTGAGGACCGCCATCAAAAGAGGTCTGAACCAATCGAGCAATCTTTTGTTCACCAAGTTCAGGCATCAAGGCGTGCGGCATCACAAGATGTTCAATGCGGCCAGCAGCAAACTTGAGAAGCAATGTTTCACGCGCAGAATCGGACTGCGTAGAGGCAGCACGCTTAGCCGTGATGTCACTTTCTTTGAGAAGGGACACTAAACGCGTGGCATCCGTTGCCGTGGTAACGGGGTAAAGGATAGGCGTACGTTCGCCTTCGGTTTTAAGACAGTTTTCCCATTCTTCTTCGGGGATCAAAATGACACGTTCAGCCGGAGGCGTTGCTCGTGCCTGATCATCAGCCGCACGACAAAAAGCCGGTGCATGAAGAAGCGCAGTGTACGGGTCATCGGCATTTTCTGCGCCTACGGGGCCCGTTACGATCAATTGGCGAGCGGCGGGGAAGCGTTCGCAGAGTGACTCAATACGCGCTGTTTCATCTAAAACGTCATGCCACTCAGCGCCATCAATGAGTACAGTCTTAAATTGTTCAGGAGACGCAAAACCCTTGTCGAAAATCTTTTCTAGGATTTTGGGGTTCGTGATGAGCAAATCAATCCCGTTAGCAAAGAGCTGAGTCAGACCAGCGGTATCACGAATACCAGTAGAAGCCGCAATACGTAACGTGTTGTCAGAGGAGAGTTGCGTTGCCATGTGGAACGCTAATTCTTCAACTTCTCTACTCGGCGCAATGACAACAGCGGCCGAATCGCTATTTTCGCGGCGAGATTTTAACTTCTGGAGTACAGAGATCAATGCGGTCTTTAAGCGAGAGGCATTGGGCAAACCAGAAATACGCGTATCGCGTTCGTTTAACACTTCATTGAGCGTCAAGGATAAAAATCCTGAGGAACTGGCCCAGGGTTTAAAGGCTTCGGGAAGCCATGCCATGACGCGCTCGAAAGGCGAGATTTTATCTTCTTTTGTCATCGTAACTAGGCAATGCATGCTGATCCCCGAGACAAGGCTTGGATAGCGTCTCGTAGGGAAGAATGTGCTGATTGGATATATGCCCGATCTATGCGGGTAGTCCTGTCGCTAGATATAAAAATCACGTTTCAAGGGGAACACCCATTGCAACTCGGTGTTCGGCCAGACGGCGAAACCCAACGGAAAGTGATGATGGACAGGTTGAATTTTTTAATGGATCGAAGGCTTGTTCGACCGCTTTGTGAACGTCATTGTACACGCTGATTTATGAGCTTGCATGTTTTCAAAGACGCGTTTTCAAAGATTTAGTTCATCGCGGAACGGATTCTGCAGGTAAGATTATGTTTTGTTCTTAGGTTTTCTAAGGGAATTGAAATGGCAGAAGAACTCAAAATTGAAGAACTGGCTGAAGGTACAGGTCGTCAGGCGATGGCAGGCGATACGATCGCTGCGCATTACACGGGCTGGCTCGAAGACGGTACTAAGTTCGACTCGAGTTTAGATCGTGGTGAACCGCTCGAATTCGTGTGCGGTGTTGGCATGGTCATCCAGGGGTGGGACCAGGGTGTTGTGGGTATGCGTGAAGGTCAGAAGCGCCGTTTGACGATTCCCGCTCATTTGGGTTATGGCCCGCGCGGTGTACCGGGTGTGATTCCGGGCAATGCGACGTTGATTTTCGAAGTGGAACTCGTGAAGGTCTACTAATCGAATCAAATAGAAAAAGGGCGTTGGTAAAGTCTGCAATTGAGGCTCTATCAACGCCCTTTTTTGTACCGATTAACCCAACACAGGGAACCCTGCTTCAGAGAGTAACTCAGCTGTTTCAAACACAGGTAAACCCATGATGCCTGTATAGCTACCCGCGATGTGAGAAATGAAGATACTCGCGGTACCTTGAATACCGTAGCCCCCCGCCTTGTCATAAGGCTCACCGCTATTGGCATAGCGTTCGATCTCAAGATCTGTGAGCGTACGGAAGGTGACAGTGGAGTGACTCAAACGATAGTCAAAAGTCGAGTCGTTAAAGCCCACAAAGACCGCAGTACGAACGTCGTGGGTGCGCCCTGAAAGTAACGAAAGGAAGCGGCACGCTTCATCGAAATCTTTAGGTTTACCCAGGATCTCGTTTTCGAGACTGACGACAGTATCTGCTGCCACGATCGGGAGACGAATGCCCGAAAATTCACCAGCTTGCTTGACGGTAAGACCTTCAAAGTACTTGTTGCGAGCCGTACGAATCACGTACGCTTCAGGGGCTTCATTCGGTAAGACGGTTTCGTCACCTTCAAAAGCACCTAAAGTGTGCGTATGACTAGCAATGACGCGTACTTCGTAACCCAATCGCGTAAGCAACTCACGACGACGAGGACTTTTGCTCGCTAAAAAGATAGTGTGGTTCGGCATGAAGATCTTAGGCTCGATGATAGGGGTGACCAGCCAAAATCGACCAGGCACGGTAAATTTGTTCGGCTAACATGACGCGTGCAAAAGCGTGCGGCAATGTCATCGAAGAAAGACGAATGGTCATCTTGGCTTTAGCCTTTACCTCAGGCGACAAGCCATCAGGTCCACCAATCACAAACACTGGCGTCTCACCATCGGCGCGCCAACTCGAAAACTGCTTGGCGAGATCCATCGTGGTGAGATCTTTGCCGTGTTCATCAAGCACTACGACAAAGTCATCAGGATCAATGGCTGCGAGAATACGTTCAGCTTCGGCAGCCCTCAATTTGGCCGGTGTTTGACCAGCGCGTGGTTCGGTGCGAATTTCACGCAATTCCACGCGAAAGTCGCGCGGGAAACGTGAAAGATAATCCGTCACCGCAGTTTGAGCCCAGTCAGTGATGCGTTGGCCAACTGCGACAATACGAGTTTGCATATGTCGACTTACTGAAGGTCTTCAGGCAAGTGACCAGGACGATGCGGCATCAAGCGAGAAGCGCATTCTTCGTTGGCCTTGAGGAAGATTTCCTTACCACCCCAGATTTCTTCGAGGTTGTAGTAGTCGCGAACGGCAGGCTGCAAGCAGTGGCAAACAACCGGACCCAAGTCAACGAGCACCCATTCGCCCGTATCCTGACCTTCCATGCCAAGGACATCGCCGCCAGCCTGCTTCACTTCAGAAGAAACAGAGTAGGCAAGTGCGCGCGTCTGACGGTTAGACGTACCAGAGCAGATGACGACGCGTTCGAACTGGTCGGTCAATTCTTCGGTGTTGAACACCTTGATGTCTTTAGCCTTAACGTCTTCGAGAGCGTTGACGACGAGCTGGGTGAGTTCTTCAATAGTCATAGTCGTAAAGAATGTATTGTGGTTAATGAGGCATGGTTTGATAGAGACCATGCGATCGGATGTATTGTGCGACGCCAGGGTGAAGCCAACCATCGAGCGTCTTCATTGCTTGCGCATAGCTTAGTTTGCTGATCGTGTGTCGAACTTCCGTTGCACTGGCTCGGTGGGGAGCCATCTCGAATCGAGCAATATGGCCTGCAGCGGTTTGTGTAAGCAGTTGGGGTGACGTGATCTTGTCAGCAGCCCAAGCGGCTTGTTCGTCAGGAATCGGTTTTTCGACTGTTCCCTCACGACTGCAGTAAGCAATGTGAACATAATCAGTGAGTTCCGCCCAATTTTTCCATGTCGAGAGGTTGAGCCATTGATCAATGCCCAAAATGAGCACGAGTGGCATGGCTGGGCCC
>OGQF01001648.1_pt1 | contig 14841 bp, 11 predicted proteins | sample 1553141 | NCBI WGS metagenome assembly OGQF01 (sample SAMEA2580005, study PRJEB22360) | human gut metagenome | biome: human gut; feature: human-associated habitat; material: faeces | place: Denmark | collected 2008/2010
TTTGTACGCTGTTTGACAACATTTTAATTGATATACATAAGTTTAAATCACTTCAATAATAAGAGACATTCAACTGCACGGCATTATTAAACAAAGCAAAATCCAATCCTGAATTAAACGAACTTGTACGTTCCCAGCGTAAATTCGGATTTGGATAAACATTTACCTTAGCTTCCAATTCATTGTAATGAGAATTAAACGGCAACTTCTTTATAATCATCTCAGGAGACTGACCGCTAAGCATGTTCCCCTGATACCCGTAAGACAAACGCAAAGCAAGATTGCTTATCCATACATTATCCATCTGCGCATGTTCTGAAATATTATATGAACCCGACACCGACCATACCGGTAACAATTTCTCATTACTACGGCTACCGAATTTATTTGAACCATCAATTCGGGTATTTGCATTTAAGGTAAAAAGATTCCTATAGCTATACGACACTGAAAAATAAGCAGAAATCATATTCGTCAAATTATCTGATACTACAGGTAAATTACTTTGGACCCATGATTTATAAGCAGGATAATCATCCAAAACTACCGACGTAAACTGACGACCACGTTCTGCATAATATCCTCGTTCCGTCCGTGAATATCCCTTATATTTGCTTGAACTCACCTCATAACCAATATTTGCTGCAATATTATGTTGCGCATCATCTCCGAAATACTTATTAATATCAATCTGCAATCGTGCTGTATAAGAATTATTTCTAGTATAATCTTTTCCCAATTCTCCACCAAACGGCATCATACTTCCTCCTTCCTGACCCTTAGGTGCCAACTGCCCGAAATCTGATTTTCTAAGACAAGCGGCATACCATGTATTTTCACCATTAAAACTTTCCTGCTCTGTATTGGCTAAAGAATATGCAAAAATACCTTGTAGATTTATCCAATCGGCAATCATATAACGCATGTTCACCGTCATAGAAATAGCACTGTTATCCTGCTTCTGATAACCATTCTCTACCTCATTCAAGATATTAAAATCATATAGTTGCTGATAACCATGCTTCTTTTTATAGTAAAAATAATCTCCATCTTCATCGTATGCAGGAATTGCACGACTGGCAGTATAAGCATAATCAACAGGATTAATTGTCTGGGCATTATATTTCCTATTACCAAGATTAGCATTTAATCTTAACCCCAACTGAACCTGTTTCCCCAAACTGGCATCCAGATTCAATGCTGCCGTATATCTCTCAAACTTATTATCCGAAATCACGTCATTATCAATCGCATATCCTAGAGATGAATAATAACGTATATCCTCATTACCTCCGGAAATACTGACAGTATGCTGATGCGAAAAAACATCATTCATCAACAAATCGAACCAATCCGTATTCATCGTTTCTATTTTCTGTACTTCCCGTACAAACTGCTCGTGAGAAATTGTTTTATTATACAATTGATCTACCAATCCTTCGTATCCCAATAAGTTCACATCCTCTGAATAAACATGATGTTTTTCAACCAAGTCTCGGGAAAAATCCACCCTTTGCTGTGAATTCATCAAATTAATATGTTTACTAGTATATCTAGGACGGCGACGAAATGTTGCAGAAAAGTCATAATTAACTTCAGGACGTCCTATCTTCCCTTTTTTGGTTGTAATTACAATCACGCCATTGGCAGCCTTTACCCCATAAAGAGCTGTTGCTGAAGCATCTTTTAAAACATCAATACGATCTATATCTTTAGGATTTAAACCTGCAATAGCATTACCGATACGATTCACATAATCAGGGTCATTCAACTCCTCCGGAGCAATAGGTACAGGATCCTGTACAATAATTCCATCCACCACCCATAATGGCTCTCGATTGCCAATCAATGTTGATGTTCCTCTAATTCGAATTTTAGGAGCGATTCCAACTTCACCAGAGTTTGTAGAAAGAATCATATCAGGAATCTGTCCTTGCAGCATTTGGTCTATAGACATTGTGCCGGGAATCATAATATCCTCAGCCTTAACGCTAGTTACAGCACTGGTCAATTTCTTCTTATCAATCACCTGATAACCTGTAATCACCACTTCCTCCATTTCAGTCGAAATCATCTCCATAACCACTTTCAGGTTGTTTTGTCCCTTGTAAGGAATCTCTTTCGTCTGCATTCCTATGAATGAAAAGACCAATGTCACATTAGGTGATGGCAACTCTATCCGAAACTTACCCACCACATCTGTCGTAACTCCATAACTGCTTCCTTTGATCATAACGGTCACTCCCGGCAGCGGTCCATTCTTATCCGTCACGACACCTTCTACAACGATCGCTTTCACCGTTTGATTATCCATTACCTTCTTGACCTCTTTACGCAAAATAATCAACTTATCTTCAAATTCAAAATCCAATCCTGTGCCGGCAAGATAAGTTTTTAATAAATCCTCTACTTTTTGATTATCAGCATTAACATTTAACGAGATTTTCGACACATCTTCCGATTTATACACAAATGTGTATTCTGTCTGCATTTCAATCTCTTCTAAAAGGTTAATAAGGAGTATATCGTTTTTATGTAAACTGACAGTCTGTTCCTGTCCGAAAGACCGGGCATAAATACTTGACTGACCGATTAATAAAAACAACACAACAAGCCTATACAACCTAATACGCCCAAAATACCTACAGCATTTTTTCATTTCAATTCATTCATATTAGATTAAACAATTTTATTTCGATATCACAACTTTATTTCCTTTCAAAACAAAACGCAAAGAATTTGTTTTTTCCAATTTATCCAACACCGTTTGAATATTTTCATAACAATCCGTATTCAAATAATAGCACACGTCCTGCAACTCAGAACTTTCATATTCTACTTCCACATCGTACCATCTCGCCAACTCTAGAAATATTTCACGCAGAGGACGGTTTTTCATAATAAATCTACCGTTTTTCCATCCCAAAGCTTCTACCGTATTAATTTGTTGTGTCAACAACGAGCAGTTTTTTTTAGTATATACAGCCTGAATATTAGGAGTCAAAACTACCGTATCTCCATTTTCATAAGACTGTCTGATACAACCTGTCACTAAAGTAGTCACTATCTCCGGCTCATTGTCATAAGATTTTAGATTAAAGCTTGTTCCCAATACCGTTATTTTAGACCCGAAGGTTACAACACTAAAAGGTGCCGTAGAATCTTTAGCCACTTCAAAATATCCTTCCCCCATTAGTTCCACAGCCCGATTGGTCGCCTCAAAACGCTCAGGGTATTTCAATGTAGATTCTGCATTCAACCACACTTTACTACCATCACTCAGTTGTAATAAAAAATTACATCCACGAGGCACGGTAAGCGTATTATACCGGACCTTCCCCCCATCAACTTCACCGCTGTTTTTCTCCTTTAATATCGTATATACCAACTTTCCTTCTTCTTTCAATTCAATATTCAAGATAGAGTCAGCACTATACAATTGTCTTCCCATTTCATCCAAAGACACCGTTTTACCATCTCCCAGCGTAAGTGTTACGCCTGCTGGAATCTCCAACCTGTCATCCACCGTAGAATTATATCTGAAAAACAACACACTTCCCAAAGCCAATACTACCAACGCTGCATAACCTAACAACAATTTTATATAACGATTCCGTCTATACAACCTTTTCTGAATGCTGCCCCATGCGGCAGCATCATCCAACTGTTTCCAAACAGGCACATTCTGAAGAGTCCAATACACCTGCACTTTTTCACGAAATGCTTTTTTGTTCGATTCATCTTTCAATGATTCTTTCAAAATAATTCTTTCATCATCTGTCAAATTATTTGACAAATAATCCATAATGAGCCGATCAAAATCTTTTTTCAAATTTTCCATATCAGACAGACAAACAAATTATAAAATGGGTGGGTAGTTTCACCATAAATTTTTCACCAACAATTTATTTCCCTAAAAAACAACTGCTTCTCTTTAAAAGTCGTACATTTGAGCCTAAACAATTCAATCATGGAACCATTAACAGACCAATTCATCATCAGCCTTTTGCAAGAAGACCTTGAACAAGGTGGTTCCAAATTATTTGAACGTTACTATAAACCCTTAATCATTTTTGCAAAATCTTACACAAATGACATTGAGTCGGCAGAAGATTTAGTACAGGATGTCTTTTACCAATTCATTAAAAATAAAAGTTATCTTACAATAAAATCCAACAATCTGTCAACCTATCTTTTCAGAGCCGTAAGAAACACCTGCCTCAATCAACTTAGTCAAAACCATATCATAACTTCTGATATCGAACAAATCAAATATGATGCTATAGACGAGATAGCACCTTCAATCGAACCGGAACTGATTGAACAGTTGATGAATGCCGTCAACCAACTACCTGAACGGACACGCCTTGTTGTCAATGCCATCGTATTACAGAACAAACGTTACAAGGAAGTTGCCCAAGAGCTTGACATTTCCGTCAACACAGTCAAATCGCTACTTTCAGCCGGCCTCCACCGCCTGCGCAATCAGTTCCCAAAAGAATATTGCCAACTGTTGTTTCTGCTGTTTCGCAACAACAGTCCCTTGGGACTATAAATGCGACACCTCCCATAAAAAGATATGTCGCACCTTTCCTACCTATCTCAATAGTATGAAAGAGTTATTTTACATTCAGACTCATGCATACCATTCATACGTTTAAAAGAAACCCCGGTTATCTTTTCTCCTTCCAAAGCATAGTTCACGTCAAAAACATTTTCTTCCTCTCCTTCCACACAACGGTGTTTCACTGGCAAATTCTCGGATGTTTTACCGCAGCAATTCAATATATGAGGCATAAATAAAGACAAATTACCGTAAAATATCGAATAATTACTATAATACATCCAAGCCACAAGATCAAATCCCTCTATATTCCGATACATAGAATCTGTAAAATCAAAATTATCAACCACGACTTGCACCAAATTTCCTCCTTCATAAACATAATCCCCCAGCCAATCCAAATTCTGCAAATAGTCCCCTTCATACGTCCAAAACATTCCTAATTCTTCCAAAGTCCATCCTTCTTCCACTCCACTGACCACTTTACCATCCTCCAAATTATAAGTATAAGAAACACCTCCCAAAGGATTTACTACAATCGTATTCCCTTCATAAGCAACAGTTATTTCATCTATCTGCATCTCTCCGGCTTTTGTCAAAGCATATTCTTCATAATCATCTCCACCATACTCATCCATCGGATAAATATGACGAATCGTAACTATTTTTCCATCTGCACAAACAAATTCAAAAGTTTCATTCAGACCGTTAACCTCTTCTATGGAGATGGCTTTTACCATACCTGTTACATCATCAGCCTCCAACACAACCACTTTTTCCTTCAACACGGTTGTTTTTCCTCCCTGCACGGCTGACAACTGGTACACACCCGGCTGAAAATCTTCAGGCAAAATAAAATACATACCGGAAGCATCCGGTTCTATAACAGCATCCAACTTCACATCATCTAAATATAGCTTGGCGGTCGTTTTAAATTCCTTCCCTTTAACCAACACCTTTTGTCCGACAAGCACGGTATCCTGCATGTTTATTTCCGCTATCGTCTGCTCAATACTATCTTCATCTTCACCATTTTCATCACTTTCATTGTCCGAACAAGCATTGAAAGCGCATACACTACATACCATCAATAACATTAGCCAAATTTTTTTCATAGTCTATATTTTTACATTTAAATTAATTGTTCTAATAGACAGACAAGAAAACTTAAAAATGGGCGGCCACATTTCAATATTTAACTTTTATTAAACCATTGTCATTACATTTATACGACACCGCCCGATATATAAAAACATAAAGTATTTGTACTTTTGCCATACAATCAGAAATAAACAAACAGACATATTTTATATTATATGACAAAAGAGAAATGGGGCGGACATCTCGCTATTTTAACAACCAACCTTATTTTCGGATTCAACACCCCCATTGCCAAAACCATCGTTCCCGAATGGATTAGTCCGTATGGGCTGACTTCCATACGTATGGTATTTGCAGCCCTTGTTTTTTGGGGAATCAGTCTTTTCACGGTGCAAGAACGCGTGACAAAGAAAGATTTATTCATTTTATTCTGGGGAGGAGTATTCGGACTTATCGGGGCTCAACTATCCTTTGCCAATGCGCTACGTTTCACCTCGCCCGTAAACATCTCCATCATTGCAGCCATGACCCCTATTGCCGTTATGCTGCTGGCTGCTCTTGTACTCAAGGAACCTATCAGCTGGAAAAAAGCCATCGGCGTCACCCTCGGGGCATCAGGAGCCTTATTGATTATACTATGCTCCTCACATGGACAGACCGGTAAAGGAAGCCTCATCGGCAACTTGTTATGTGTAGTAAATGTAGTAACATATGCCATCTACCTGGTCATCACACGTCCGATATCACAACGATACAGCCCCGTCACCCTCATGAAATGGATGTTTCTTTTTGCAGCCATCATTGCAATCCCCCTTGGTATACGCGAATTGCCGGAAGCCCGTATGTTCTCGACAGAGGCAGGATGGCACATCTGGTGGCGTCTGGCATACGTTGTCATGATAGCCACAGGCGTGGCCTATATACTCGTCCCCATGGCATTAAAACGCATACGACCAACAACAGCCAGTATGTACAACAATGTCCAACCCATTGTCGCATCAGCTATTGCCATTTTTATCGGGCAGGACATTTTCACCTGGGACAAACCGTTGGCAGCCCTTATGGTGTTCAGCGGTGTTTACCTGGTAACACAAAGCAAGGCAAAGGACGATGAAAGATTAACGGACAAACGATAAAGTTTTAACGAGTATTTTCTTAACTTTGCCATAGAAACCATATAAAAATTAATATAACATGGAAAAACAAGCAGCATTGGATTTATTGGATTTTATCTATGAAAGCCCGACAAGCTTTCATGCCGTACAAAATATCAAACAACGCCTGCAGGCTAACGGATTCAAACAACTGTTTTCCGGCGAAGCATGGCACATCGAGCACGGCGGAAAATATTTTGTAACCAAAAACCATTCATCCTTATATGCCTTTATTCCCGGAAACGGCAATATTGCAGAAGAAGGATTTAAATTGATTTGTGCACACAGCGACTCTCCTACTTTCAAAATCAAACCCAACGCAGAAATGTTGGTGGAAGGAAAATACCTAAAACTGAATACAGAGGTATACGGAGGTCCCATCATGTACACGTGGTTTGACCGTCCGTTGTCATTGGCTGGACGCGTTATGCTGAAAAGCGACCGACCACTGAAACCAACCACACAATTTGTAAATTTCAAACGCCCGTTATTGGAAATTCCCCATCTGGCCATCCATTTCAATCGCGCAGTCAATGACCAGGGCAATCCGTTAAGCAAACAAAAGGATATGCTGCCGGTAATCGGTATGGTAAACGATGCTCTCGAAAAAGACAACTTCCTCTTAAAATTGATTGCCAAAGAAATGAATGTTGCAGAAGATGAAATTCTCGACTTTGACCTCACTCTCTACGAATATGCAAAAGGTACATTAGTAGGTGTCAACGAAGAATTCATTTCATCCGGCCGATTGGACGACCTTGCCATGGCTCATGCAGGAATGACAGCACTGCTTGATTCAACACCTTGCAACAAAACAAAAGTACTGGCTATTTTTGACAACGAAGAGGTGGGTAGCGGCACCAAGCAAGGAGCAGCAGCCCCGACCTTACGCACCATCTTAGAGCGCATCGTATTCGGCCAGGGAGGCAAACCGGAAGATTTATACCGTGCCATCCACAATTCATTCATGATTTCAGCAGACATGGCACATGCCGTGCATCCAAACTATGCTGAAAGACACGACCCGACCAATCATCCCATCATGAACGGAGGTCCCGTCATCAAAATCAACGCCAACCAGAAATACGTCACAGACGGAGATTCTGCCGCCGTATTCAAGACTATCTGCAAAATGGCCGGTATTCCATACCAGACCTTCGTCAACCATTCAGACATGGCGGGAGGTTCCACCCTTGGCAATATCCTGCTGACCCAAATGGAAATGCGTGGAGTAGATATAGGCAACCCGATGTGGGCAATGCATTCCGTACGGGAAACCGCCGGTGTAAAAGACCAGGAATACGTTATCAAAGCATTTACGACATTCTACAACATCTAATAGAACAGGAGCTGACGGAAAGGTCAGCTCCTGATTTTATCACCATATTCCCATCCGACAATCATGAAAATCATTACCTACAACGTCAACGGTCTACGAAGTGCGCTATCCAAAGGCTTTACAGAATGGCTGGAAAACGAACAGCCGGACGTCGTGTGCATCCAAGAAACAAAAGCCCAGCCGGAACAAATTCCAACTTTAGAACTAGAAGCATTGGGATACAAATCTTATTTTTTCTCGGCTGAGAAAAAGGGATATAGCGGAGTTGGCATACTGACACGCATCACTCCAGACCACGTGGAATACGGCATGAACATGCCCGTTTACGACCGTGAAGGCCGTTTTATACGAGCCGACTACGGAGATTTATCTATAGCCAGCATCTATCATCCTTCCGGCACAACAGGAGATGAACGACAGGCTTTTAAAATGACTTGGCTGGAAGATTTCAGACGCTATGCCATGGAATTAGCACAAAAACATAAAAAACTGATTCTATGCGGCGATTACAACATCTGCCATACGTCCATTGATATTCACGACCCGATACGCAATGCCACCAGTAGCGGCTTTCTCCCTGAGGAACGGGATTGGATGACTCTTTTCCTTCAATCCGGCTTTACAGACAGTTTCAGATACCTCCATCCGAAAGAACGGGACCAATACACCTGGTGGAGCTTCAGAGCCAATGCCAGAACCAACAACAAAGGCTGGCGCATTGACTATTGTATGATTACACCTGAAGTCATTCCTTTGCTTCAAGAAGCTTTCATCTTACCGGAAGTCAAGCACTCCGACCATTGTCCAACAGGAATAATCATCAGATAAAATGCAATAGGTATATCTTATTGTTTGATTATTTTTACATACATTTGTGCTAACAATGTAAATAAATTGAGAACAACCAATGGGATGTCTAGCGACAGACGAAAAAATATGTCAACTACTAACAAAAATGAATCCAAAAGGAATGGATTTATTATTTGACGTATATTATAGTCGTCTCGTTACTTGGGCAAACACTTTTTTAAATAATCTTGAAGAATCTGAAGATTTGGTGCAAGATTTTCTTATTTACTTATGGGAAAACAAAACTTGCCAACGTATCATACCCAATGCCTTGCAATCATTTCTATACATCTCCGTACGCAACAGATGCCTTCATGCCATAAAAAAACAAGGTAACCAGACCTTCATCACAAATTTAGAAGAAATAAATATTGCCAATGAAACATACAATACACATTATGAAGAAATATTAGCCCAGATAGAGGATATGATTGAACAACTACCACCGCAAAGTCATAAAATCATCACGGCAGTATTCATTCAAGGCATGAAATATCAAGATGTTGCAAATCAATTCAACGTTTCGCTATCCACCGTAAAAACACTGGTACGCAATTCAATAAAGACCTTGCAACAGAAAAGTAAAAACATCTCCATCATCAACTTTTTATATTTTTTGCAGCAAAAAAGAAAATAATTCTATTTCCATTAAACCTTTTTCCGCTTTTAGGGTTTTATCTACAGAAAAGATTAGAAACATGCCAAAAGATAAGGAAAAAGATATTGAAGAAGACAAATTGATTGCCTATTTACATGGAGAATCAAGTGACAAAGAACGCCTTGAAATCGAAGCATGGCTTGCAGAATCTCCAGAGCACAAAGAGTTGTATAAAAAAACATGCAATGCTTACTATGCAATCCGGTGGACTCTTCAAGAAAAAACAGTATATACAGCAACAGCAAGAAAACGTTTGCAGAGCATTTGGCAAAAACGCAGATTACAACACAAGAACTATGCAATAGCGGCTATCAGTATTCTTCTACTAAGTATCGGAGGTGTATTATTATGGAAGAAGACTCCATCTCCAAGCACATCAGAAATCCAGGTAGCTACAATCAACAAAGAACAGCCTAAAGTGATGCTGGTATTAGCTGACGGCTCTTCTGTTGCTTTAGACAAACCCCAAGAAATATTAATTGCTGCTCAAGATAGTTTAACAGCCATAGTAGATAGTTGTGGACAAATTCATTATAACAACATTCCCCAAACACACAGCTCCAATGAATTAAGCTACAACACATTAATCATACCACGAGGCGGAGAATATTTCATTAAGCTAAGTGATGGTACAAAAGTGTGGTTAGGAGCTGATTCTCGTTTTGAATATCCGATAGCTTTTGGAAGAGAAAAACGAATAGTCAAACTAAAAGGGGAAGCCTATTTCGAAGTAGCAAAAGATTCACAACATCCATTCATCGTACATTCCGATAAATTTAAAATGCAAGTATATGGAACAGAATTCAACTTAAACACCTATGACGAGACTCAAATACAATTGGCATTGGTAAGCGGCTCTGTCGGATTTAAAGCAAACTCGTCTGTAGAAGAGACGTTTTTACTCCCGGGACAATTGGGAGAAGCCAATACTTTAACCGGGCAGAGTAATGTCAAAAGCATTAATATTGAAAAATACACATCGTGGAAAGATGGTTATGTCATTTTTGAAAATGAATGTTTAGAATCCATTATGGAAAAGTTAAGCCGTTGGTATAATGTCGAAGTGTTTTTCGAGAACGAGGATTTAAAAAAAACAAGTTTTTATGGCAACTTGAAAAGATATGAAAACATGGAAGAATTTTTATCCTGCTTACAAAAAGTGTCTAATGTCTATTTTCACATCAAAGATGGTATAGTTATAGTCAAACGTAAATAAACAAAACCGGGGAATAGAGGAGTCCCCGGCATTCAATAACGGATAAGGGTTAGAGGCCTTATCCCAGTATTTATCAATTAATTCACAAATCTATGAAAAAAACAAATGACTGCGTCAGATTTCTGACAAAATTCAAGCAAATTTGGAAAATTATGAAATTATGTCTTGTATTTATAGTCTGTTTTGTATGTGTCGGTTATGGAAACACCACTGCACAAGATCAGCGAGTAACACTGGACTTAAACAATGCCTCGCTATCAGAGTTATTTAACCAGATACATTCACAGACAGGCTTACGCTTTCTTTACAATTCTGCACATCTGTCAGAAATAAACCAAGTAAACATCCATGTCAATCAAGAAAAAGTAGGTAGCGTATTAGACCGTGTATTTAAAGGTTCTCTATTAGCTTACGAGTGTAACGGCGAGGTTATACTCATCATGCAAAAACAGCCACAGGCTATCCGCGTAAAAGGCTTTGTCTATGACATAAAAAAGCAACCCATTCCTGGTGTAACCGTAAAAGTTGTAGGCCTTGCCATAGGTTCTGCAACTGATTCTCAAGGATGGTTTGCTTTTGACCTACCTCTACAAAAAGGTTCTTTGGAATTTTCCTGCATCGGCTATCAAAAACAAATAGTTGAATTTACAAACAAAAGTGATACTTTGCATATTCAATTACTTGAAGAAGTATCAAATCTTGACGAAGTTGTCGTTCGTGCTTACGGTACTCAAAAAAAGCGAGAAACCATCAGTGCTATTTCTTCTGTAAAAGCAGAAGAAATGAAAGAATTGCCAGCAGCCAGTCTCGCAAGTATCCTGCAAGGACGTTTAGCCGGAGTAAACATCGTTCAACAGTCCGGAGCACCCGGTAGTGCTGCTGTTATTGCCGTACGCGGTTTCAACTCCCTATTCGTTAATGGTGCTAGTGATGGGCAGCCTCTTTGGGTTGTCGATGGAGTTCCAATGCACTCATTTGTATCTCCGGTAACCGGAACAAATACCTTGGCAGACTTAGACCCCAGCCTTATCGAATCAGTTGAAGTATTAAAAGATGCTGCGGCAGCATCTATCTATGGTAGCCGCGCAGGAAATGGAGTCATTCTGGTTACAACTAAAAAGGGGAAAATAGGAAAAGCAACCTTTACCGCAAACGTTTCTTATTCCCTTTCCCAATTAGCAGAATATCCGACGCAAACCGGAGGACGCATGGAAAGATGGCTAGATCTCATGCAGTTAAGAAATGAAAAGAAAACAGGTATAGACGAATATGGAGATTCTCAACTTTATTTTCCGAATTCCTACGAAAGTGTCTATATTCCAGACGAAGATGGAGGACGATATGTCGGCTCATTTGATGCATTTTGGGGAAACAGTCAATCTAATAGCGCAATGATGGATTTTATGCTGCAAGATAGTCTTGATCCATATTACAACAATAGCACAAATTGGTGGAAATATGCATTCCACACCGGTAAGGTATTAAATGCAAACATTTCAGCATCAGGAGGGTCAGAACGTATCAGGTATATGGTTGGACTTGGCTATTATGACGAAAAAGGAATCATGATTAACAGCCAATATTCAAGAGTCAACCTCATGTCAAATATCACTGCAAATCTACATTCCAAACTAAAGATGGATACTCGTGTTTATCTTGCTTATATCGATAAGACGATGAATGGCAACACAAGTGGTAGCAGGATGAAATTTGAAGGTCTGACTGTTGACCCCAAAAAACAAAACACCTATCTGTCTGCAACCAAAGAACTGGAAAATGCCTGGATGCAACAAGTAAATGGTCAGAAAGACAGAACAGACGATTATCGTGCCATGGTCAGCTCCTTCTTGGAATATAATGTTATAAAAGGATTAGATGTTTCTGCCTCCGTCAATGTAGACTTCAGCCAAGGCAATCAAAACCTATTCACACCGAGTTATCTGGATGTCCATTATAAAGAAAACAGATCTGAAGGTGCCATCAATCGGCAAATCATGCTATCCACCGAAGAACTGATACATTATCAAAACAGCATCAAAGATGTTCACAATTTTGATATTCTATTGGGTTTCAATGCAAACAAAGAACAAAGTTTCGCAATTTCCGGCTGGGGACTAAAAGGACCGAGTGATGACATTTTCTATTACAACCCAGACAAAGCTCCGGAAGTAGTAGACAGAGGTTGGGGTGGTGTCAGCAAATGGGAATCGACCAGATCTTACAGAAGCGATTTCAAAGAAAAGAGAATGATGAGTTACTTTGGCCGTTTAGGTTATAATTACAAACAAAAATATCTCTTTGAAGCAACCTTCCGCCGAGATGGCAGCTCTACATTCGGAGAAGGCAACCGTTGGGCAAACTTCCCATCATTTGCCTTAGGATGGACTTTTTCTGAAGAACCTTTCATTAAAAATTGGGCCGGACACTGGCTTAACTGGGGTAAAATACGCTTTAGCTACGGAACATCCGGACAAGTATTCTCGGATGCTTATTTAGCTCATGGACTTATGTCTTTAGGAACAGTACCATTTTTAGGAAATACAGGAGTAACAGCAGAGCAATCCATTTCTCCTGAACTTACCTGGGAAAAAACCGAACAATATGATGTCGGCTTAGATTTTGATATGTTCAACTATCGAATTAATTTAAAATTGGATTACTACTACAAGTACACCAAAGCCTTGATGTATGAAGTTTTCCTGCCTGGAGCCCAATCCCCTTTTGCATCACGCATGGAAAATGCCATGGAAGTCTCTAACGAAGGATTAGAAATAGAATTGCAGGCAGACATTTTCAGAGAAAGTGCCGTCAGTTGGCGTACAAAATTTAATTTTGCAACCAACAGAAATAAATTTGAAAAATCATACTCCGGAAAAGACATGAAGGATTTGGTCATTGGCCGACCACTATACGGACTATATGTATATGCTCATAACGGTTTCTACGCTAGCGAAGATGAAGTTCCTCGCTATTACAAACTGGATGGAACTGAAGTATATACAGGCGGTGTTACCATTAAAAGCCCTGCAAGTGGTCAAGTAGGAAACTACAATATAAAAGATTTCAACAATGACAATACACCGGATTTGTATTATGCCGGTTCACCACTTCCCAAAGCACACGGCGGTTGGATCAATGAAATTAGCTGGAAAGGGTTCGATTTGAACATATTATTCAATTACACTCTGGGAAGAAAAATCATCAATGCCAGAGTTGCCCAATCATTTAAGGAAGCTCCAAGCACTAAAATGTTCGATTACAGAGACATCAATAGATGGACTTCAATAGAAAAAAATCCCAACCTACCAGAATGGGGTAAAAAAATCATCTATGACTTAGATTCAAATATAGAAAAAGTCCATTCAGTCAGTCTAAAACAATTAACGCTCGGCTATAATCTACCAACAAATCTCGCAACAAAAGCAGGATTATCCGGAGTACGTCTCTTTCTAACAGGAGAAAATCTATTTTATTTAAGTAACTATTCCGAAGGAAATCCTGAAGTTATCAATCTATATGATGGAATCGACAAAGGCGACCAATATCCGATTCCACGCAAATGGACACTAGGTCTAACACTTAATTTTTAACAGATTATGAAAAAGTATTATAAATATTTGCTTTGTCTGCTATTGCCCTGCTGTTGGCAATGTGCAGATTTCATAGACGTACAACCGGAAAACAGCCCTACTTATACCAACTATTTCAAGAGCGAAAAGGACGCAGAAGCACTATTGGCAGCATTGGAAATCCACGTAAACAATGTCTGTCAACAAAGCTGGAATTCAGGCATTGCAGATCCTGCACATAAATATTTTTATGGCCAGTTTATACAAAATATGCTGAATGTACAGCAGTTATAACTGGAGTTAACGAATAATTGTCTGTCGGAAGGAGTTCAGACATGGGCAAAAAATATAAAATACTTATGACAACTATGGGTTTGAATATCGGCGGAGC
>OGQF01001649.1_pt1 | contig 14835 bp, 9 predicted proteins | sample 1553141 | NCBI WGS metagenome assembly OGQF01 (sample SAMEA2580005, study PRJEB22360) | human gut metagenome | biome: human gut; feature: human-associated habitat; material: faeces | place: Denmark | collected 2008/2010
GATGATCACGGTGTGGGTACAGGTGGCATCGCGGTAGTTATAGGTAGCGACCTCTACCCCATCCTTGTAAAGGATCAGTTTGCTTACATTATAATAATAAGTTCCTTCCAGCGTATGAGCTTCCCCTTTGTTGAAATCGTAGCGAAGGTTTTTTGCGATAGATTCTTCCATCGGATAGTGGTAGTCTGCCGGCGTTGCGGTGTATTCGATGGACCAGCGGTCGTAATCTATGTAGTCAAGCTCTATCGGTCTGATCTGGACGTAAACGGGAGTTCCAACCATCACAGAAGTGGTAGAGTTGTTCTCCACATCGTTGAATTCGAATATCTCCGGAGTTGTTTTAGAGACTGACCATTGCAGCTTCAGGATAGAGTTGGGTTCCCACTGGGCGTACAGGTCGGTATTTTCTGTAATCGTGAAAGTCGCCCCGGGCTGGTATGCCGTACCTGTGCCATCAGCATTCGTCGTCCATCTCAGGAAAATATGGTTCGGACGAATGGGCAACGCGGTTGCCGGATAGGTGGCGACGGTTACTTTTCCCTCATCATATGAATGCTTATAGGTTTTGTCGGGATCGAAGTTTGAATGATAGGTTACTTCCAAGGCATTTTCTTTCCATATGGCTTTATACATCGCATTCTTCGTCACAGCGGCCGAGCTGACCCAATCTTTTTCTTCCGTATCATCCGTTACCCATTTAACGAACGTCTTACCTTCAGGATGCACCAATTTGTCAGGGGTTGTTGGGGGACTGGATACTTTACCTCCGTTATTGATAACCTTGTAATAATAGGAGGTCTTGCCATCTTCCTGGTTGTAATAATCAGCACCGGCGTAGGTATTGGCCTCCAGACCTGTCCAGTTTCCGCCATTGGCATTAAAACGTACCCAAAGAATTTCGACAGCGCCCGAATCCGAAAAGCCATCACTGGTCGTAATACGAGGATTGCCGTTCTGGTCTTTGCCCATGAGTTCACTCAAAGTAGAGTTATCGACAGTATCATCGGCAAGACCACTTGGTTGTATGTCGGCCAGGCTCTTGTCATTCGGCAGGATCGGTATCGTTTTAATAACACCGTAAAAAGCATCGTTCGCAGTATCCCATCTCGGATCGCCAGCCTTTTTGTTGCCGTAGGCGATAGGTTTAGGATCGGCTACGCCAAAGATATCTTCCAATGATTCTCCGATAACATTATTACCGGTTTTTGATGACCATGAAGAAGAAGTGATTGCCGGATAAATATCAGGATACCCTCCCGAATAGCTATAAGAACTCACATTCCCACTGATAATATTATTCTTTAATGCAGCTTTACCACTGCCATATACAGAAATACCTCCTCCTGCATTTCCGGAAGAGGCAGTTCCTTTCAAAGCATTATTCTTGATAACTGTGTTATTTTCGAAAACAGCCGTCGCTTTGGTATCGACTTCTACTGCACCACCTCCGTCCATGCCATCGGCTAAAATCGAACCTTTTCGCTGTTCCCCCCTTGCCACATTTCCATAAAACGTATTATTCTTCACCTGCGCATTCAGCAGGTATTGGCCGACAAGAGCAATCGCACCGCCCTCATCGAAAGCGGTATTCTCTATAAACGTACTATTTGTTATTTCGACTGCCGGTCTGTTCGGATAACTTCCTCCTCCATTATGCACATAAAAATAGAGAGCACCTCCATCGGCAGTGTTCCCCAGTTCGCCATAAGAGTCTACCTCATTTCCAACAAACTCACAATTATCAACTATAAACTTCTCAGGATAAGCATCTTTCAATGAGATGACACCACCACCGGCAGCGCCATCTTTTACAGCTGTATTATTCGTATTCTTGTAGAAACGGCTATTCTTAAAGGAAATAAGATCGGCCACATTCACTGTTATATAAATAATCGCTGAGGCATTCGCCCAGGCACCTTTGGCATAATTATAAGCGAATGTACAGTTTTCCACTTCATAAGAAGTACTTCCCCTCGTATAAATAACAGATCCACCATTATACGAATTTGTTATACCTAAAGAGATAAACGATGATTCCTTGATTGTTACTTTCTTGGAAGAAACATTTACGCCGGCTCCCGGTGGTCTCATTTTAGAAAAAAGACAATTAATTATCTTTAATTCTCCAGGGAAACTACCAGTTACTCCTCCTCCAATATTCGAAGCATCCGGATTCCAGTCTTTTGGAAATTCTCCACCTACTAATTCCGAGTCTTTTACTAATCCGGTAAGAGTCAGGTTTTGAATAGTCAATGTTCCCTCTCCTGATCCGTTGGCTGTAAAATGCTGTTTGTTTAAAGCAGCTTTCAGGGTTTGATTTGCCCCGTCAATAGTGATCTTTGCAGACGAATTGATTGTCAGATCAATAGAAGAAGCCTGCGTGTCAAAGTCCTCCACAAAATCCGCAGTCAGCACAAACACACTATTCTCAGTAGCAGTACTGACTTTCGTTTTTAACTCTGCTACCGTATTCACATCAACCGACGTTTGGGCTATTGCAGGCAACGTCGCCCATAATACCAACTGAAATAGAACATGTACGATCTTTTTCATAATACATTTACTCATAATTCTAATAAAATAAAGTTCAAAATATCTTCATCCCAAAATCAAAAGGGAATCATTTCCACTCTCTACCGACAGTTAAAAACCATTATCAAATCGAGGCAAATTTATAAATTAAGAACTGAATTGAGCATTAATTTTAATACATTAACTCGGCTTTGAAATACAATGGAAGCATGCTTTACATATCCACCATTTATGTTTACAAAAAGAACGAAGCAGCCATGACAACAGGCTCGCAAATTCAACATATTTAACACATCTACATAAAATGTCGCTTATAAAAACAAAAGAGACTGCCCCTTTCGAAACAGTCTCTTCCAACAATGTATTTATTATAGACTTAAAACGTCACATCTATCCCTCCCATAAATACCGCTTTCGGCATCGGATAACCTTCGTTAATAGAATATCGTGTAGCTGTCAGATTCTCTCCTTTCACAAACAGTTTCAATCCTTTAGCCTGCGAACCGAAACGGTAAGAAGCACGGGCATTCAATACGGTATAATCTTCTTTCTTATTTTTATCCGGTGTATTTCCAACAGTCGTATACAAATCGAAAATAGACTGCACACTCAGGTTAAAAGTAAAGCGGCCGGGCATATAAGTGGCACTGGCATAAAATTTATGAGCCGGAGCAGCCACTATAGCTTTATTCGTATACAGATAACTATAATTCATATCCAGATTCAAGTTGTTTAAGATCTGATATCCAGTCTCAAACTCAATCCCTTTATTATAAAAGCGCCCGATATTCGACATCTGACGATCCACTACAGAGATCATATCTTTCCCTTCAATATAAAAAGCCGTCAGTTCAGCATGCAAACGATTGTCCCAAAAGTACTGCCCCACAGACAGTTCATAACTCAGCATACTTTCCGGTTTCAAATCCGGATTCGCCTTTGAATAAGGGAGATAGGATATATACAACTCACGCAGCGTCGGACTTCTATATCCTTTCGAAAAAGAACCCTTGATCGTATTACCCTGAAACGGACGAATCGCAAAACCAGCCTGTGGAACCCATTCGCCTCCATAAGCGCTACTATGTTCGTAACGTACGCCGGCATTCAGACTCAAAATATCGAAAAGATCCTGCTGCATGATTGCATAACCGGCTACTTCATTGACCGATTTCTTAACAATTTCTCCGACCGGGCCGTTAATCGTATCATTCCAGGCATGCCCTCCCCAATTCTTATAATCGACACCAGCGGTAAATGTATTTCCCTCCACTAAACGGAAAGACTGGTATAATTGAACACCGGTATTATGATCATCCGAATAAAACAGGAATGAGCGCGGGTCGGCATTAACGGCATGGCCGTCATTTATCTTATGGTGTCCCCAGTTATAGAAAACACGTAATGCTCCGCTAGACTTCTCATGATGGTTCTCCAAAGCGAAAGATGTTGTTCCACGAAGAATATGCATGATATGATCCAGCAACGGACTGGTAATCGCACCCGGATCTTCCGTATTATATTTAGCTAAGCTCAAATTTCCGGTTACTTTATATTGGTTATTGATCCGATATCCCAAATTAGCAAAACCATTTGTAATATCAAATTTGGAATCAGGCCGGTGACCATCTGAACGGTCGTGATTCACAGAAACGAAACTACTGAAATTTCCGATATTATAGCCATTATTAATCATGTACTTCTGCGTATTGTACGAACCAAACATAACACGTGCCTGCGTACGACGGCCTTCCTGTTTATGCTGGCGGGTGATAATGTTGACTACTCCTCCCATCGCATTTGAACCGTATAATAACGAACCCGGTCCACGGATCACCTCAACCCGTTCAATATCAGAAGCCACATATGTATCAGGCAACGAATGTCCAAAAACACCAGCCCATTGCGGCTGTCCGTCAAACAACATCAACACTTTATTCCCTTGACCTACTCCACGAATATTTACCGTACCGGCCGACCCGTTTGAAACACCAAATCCGGTAATCCCCTTTTCCGTTACAAACAATCCGGGAACACGCTCCGATAACACCGGTAACAAAGCCGACTCACTGCTAGCCTCTATCTGATCCCGGTCTATCACTGAAATAGTAAGGGGAACACTATTCCGGTTTACCTGTATCTTATTTGCAGAAATCACTACACCCTGCAAATTGATCAGACTATCTATTCCCAACGGCTCAATCGGTTCGACCGGCCCGGAGGCACAGACTGCCGAACCCGCCAGCAGTCCTGAAATAAGTAAAAATCCTTTCTTCATCATTTATTCTTGTATAAGATTTGTCATCTGTTTCCCCATCTAAGGTAACACCTATTTAAATAATCGTGTTACCAAACCGGCAAAAAAATAGACTTAATCCGCCCGGCTCATCACCAATTTACCATGTTTAATTCCCTTTATAGCAGTCAGTTTATCGGCCAATTCCGTCAAACGGTGAGCCGTGCCCATCACAGTTTCGATGTGCAGACAAAAATGCTGATTGATATAATACTGGGAAGACGAGAGTATCACGTCCTGATAGTCTTGCTCGATACCGACAATCTTGGAAGCTATCGCTTTCTTCTCCTGGTCGTACATTATAATAATAGTACCGGCAACGATATGGTTACACTGCCATTTCCTTTCGGCCACGTTCTTTTCTATCAGGAACCGGATCGCTTGCGAACGATTGGCGAAGCCATTTTCGTCCACATACTTATCCAACGATTCCAACAGATTCTCTTCCAGAGAGACACCAAAACGTTTTATAGCCATATAGTGTTTATTTATTTCAAGCGGTAAAGATATATATTTTCTTACCGGTACAAAAGTAGTACGATAATAAAGATATAACATTATACAAATTACGGTAATTTGTACCTATATTACAGATTTATTAACCGCCAATACATGCACGTTTACAAACATTATTCATTAAAAAAATTATGGAACTGAACAAAGAAAAAAACAAAACGACCATCTCTGTCAACCTGAAACGACGACAGGGAACAGACAACAACCGGGAAACCGCTTTGTACCTGCAAGTGATTTACCGCCGTAAAGTCAGACAAATAAGTCTCCCATACAAACTGCATGAAGATGAATGGGATGAAAACAGACAACTGGCAATAGTCCCCCCAGGATGCCTTCCTGAGCGGTATCTTTATCTGATGGAGATAAACCAAAAAACCAGCGAAGAAAAACAGCGTATGCAAACAGTTATTACCCGGCTTCCGAAAAATAAGGAAATAACAGCCGATATGATCATAGAAAGTTATAAGGCACTTCTCAGGGGGAATACCTTTATCGCTTATATCGAACAAATCATTAAACAATTTGCGGCAGAAGACAGAAATGCCAGTGTAAGGCATTACCGAAGCCTGCATAACAGTTTTCATAAATACCTGCCGACAGAGAATATCCTACTGAACGATATCGACGAAGAGCTGATAAAAAAATATGAATCATGGCTGATCGAAAGAAAATTGCATCCCAATACGGTCTCTTTTTACATGCGCAACCTGAAAGCGCTTTGGAACCGTGCCGTTAATGACGGAATTATCGAAGCACGTCCCTCACCATTCAGGCATATTAATACCGGTATAGGGAAAAGCACCAAAAGAGCAGTAGACAAGAATGTAATACTCAGCATAGAAAAGCTGGACAGCAAAAAACTATCTGAAAAGGTAATCCTTGCCCGTCTCTACTTTCTTTTTTGCTACTACGCACAAGGTATGGCATTTATCGACCTGGCACACCTGACCGACAAAAATATTCAAGGCGACTACCTGATCTATACACGACATAAAACAGGGGAAAAAATACGTATCAAACTACTGCCTGTCATGAAAAAGATCATCCGGTATGTCCGGCAGAACAAAGAAGGACTTTTATTTCCCATATTATCCGGACCAGATGCTTCATACAGAGAATACGAAAAGAAACTTCGTCTTTACAATGGTGAACTGAAAAAACTGGGGTTACTGGTCAATGCACATCTTTCTTCATATGTTGCACGTCATTCATGGGCTACACATGTAAAAAATCTGGGAGTTCCCGACAATCTCATTTCAGAAGGGATGGGACATACCTCAGTAAAAACGACACATATTTATATCGACTTTACCAAATGTAACATGCTTGATCTGATCAATAAGAAATTGATTACGGGAAAAAGCAGAAAAATCAAGGGTATCTGAAAATAATTCTATAACGGGAAATCTGTCTCTTACCAAGAGACAGAACCGGAAAATACGATATTATAATATAGGGTATATGCGAAGAAAATTCCACTTCCTATTGTTTTTGCTCATTGGTTTACCAGTTTTTGTTGCCGGACAACAGACTGCATTAAAAACCAATGCTCTCTTTTGGGCAACAACAACTCCCAATATCGGAGTTGAAGTGGGTATTTCCCACAACATAACCATTGAATTATGGGGAGCATACAACGCCTGGAAATATCCGGATGACATGAAGCTGAATTTATACCTTTTGCAGCCGGAAGCCCGTTATTGGTTCTGCCGTAAATTCGAAGGACATTTCATCGGCATGCATGGTCATTACGGTCATTTCAATATCGGGCAGATCCCCTTCATCTCAGGGCTAAAAGAATATACATTACGTGGCGATCTCTATGGAGGAGGCGTAAGCTATGGCTATCACTGGGCACTCGGCGAACGCTGGGGGATTGAAGCAATGATCGGGGCAGGTTATGCCTACATGAAATATGACAAACTGCGCTGTGCCGAATGCGGAGAACGTGAAGGCAGTTACACCCGCACCTACTTTGGTCCCACCCGCATCGGTATTTCATTCATCTATTTCTTACGTTAATATTTCCGGCTTATGAGACGACAGATATATACATTAATATTAATACTGGGTGTTATGCTTTTATTTCCCCTGTCCGGAACCGCGGCAACAAAAGGTATCCGTATCGTGCCGCGCTCCGCCTGGGTGAAAAACGACAGCCTGCATCTTTCTATCCTAATGGACCTGGAAGATGTACAGGTGAATACGTATACAGCCGTTACTTTCACACCGGTATTAAAAAACAAACAAAGTACGCTTGAACTTCCGGCCGTCATACTGACAGGCGGAAGCCGTCACCGGTTCGACAGACGCGAACAGGCCTTGCAGACAAACAAAAACCGACAGGCCGCTCCTTTCCTGACAATCATTGAAAACCGGCACATTGCCGGTAGTAAAAAAGTAGATTATCTGATCACGGTTCCCTATGCTGCCTGGATGCAACAGTCGTCTTTATTATTACGTCAGGATTTAAAAGATTGCTGCGATACACAAACATTAGGCATCGACACACTAAGATATCGGTTGCCTTTCGCATCGGCGCTTCACACAGAAACAGCCACCGTCACAAAGGAGCAGAATGAAAATAAAGCAATAACGAAACGCGTACTTCCCCATACAGTCCGTCCTGCAAAAACCGGTAATCACGCTACGGCCGTTCTTCCCGCTCCTCAACATATTGAAAAAATAGTATGGAGCAATTCCGATCTCGACCTCTACATTCCGATGGTTTCTTTCCTCACTCCCGATCTCACAGGGTCTGACAAGCACCATACGGAAAGTGCCATACTCTATATCGACTACCCACTGGGAAAAGACGACATATATCCGGACTACAAAGACAACAGGAAAGAAATCGACAAAATAGACCGTATCCTCTCGCCGCTTTCCAACAATCGCTTCTCCACTTTCGAGCGGATACAGGTACGGGGTTACTCCTCGCCCGACGGTCCTTATGGGGAAAACGAACGTCTGGCACAGGCACGCTCACGGTTGTTTGCCGGCTATATCCGCGACGCTTACGACCTGCCGCGCCACCGCATTGAAGTATCGTCGGTAGCCGAAGACTGGGAAGGTCTGAAAGAGCTGTTGCAGTAGACCCAACCGCCCTATGCCGATGCGGTACTCCGCATCATCAGGAAATACGGCATCTTCAACGGTCGCGAAAAACAACTGATGGACCTGCAGGGAGGAATGCCTTACAAAGATATGCTGCACCGTTTCTTCCCGAAACTGCGCCGTATCGAAGTTGTGGTAGAATACAATATTAATGAGATAGACCACCAGGATGCCTCCGAACTGATCTATACCCATCCCGACCTGTTGAGCCTGGAAGAGATGTACGAAACGGCACGCTACTACCGTCCCGGCACTGACCAGTACCGCGAGGTTTACGAGATAGCCGCCTTCCATTTCCCTGACGATGTAACGGCCAATGTCAACGCCGCCTCTGCCGTGATGCTGACAGGCGACCTGATCTCGGCCTGGAATTACCTGCGAAAAGTGGAAGCCGATCCCCGTGCCTGGAACAATATGGGCGTGCTCACCCTGATGGAAGGTAATCCCGAAGGTGCAGCCCTTTGGTTCCGCAAAGCGGTAGGCATAGAACCGCGGAAAGCAAGAAGAAATTTACAAATCGCGGAGGGAATGTATAAATGAGCATGCAACGGTTCATACATATTATCCGGGGATTACTGTCGATTGTACTGACAGCCTGTTCGTTTGGCGACGAGCCTGCCATCTGCCCGTACAACACGCGCCTCGAATACTGGTATGCCGAAAGCGGTACACAAAATATGCTGCCTACCTATGTAGACAACCTCCGCCAATACCTGTTCGATGCCGACGGGCAGCTGCTCTCCGAAATCACCCTCAGAGGCGACAGCATAAGCGGATGGCAGGGAGAACTGAAAGACGGCACCTATACCTTCGTCCTTTGGGGAAATCTGGGAGGAACAAACGAACAAATCATAACGACAAAAAGCAATATGAATATAAACGAAATGACACTAAGCGCCGAGCAGCAAGGTATCCCTCCGGGTTACCGCGGCAACACCGACCGGCTTTACTACGGCACCGCAACCGTCGAAGTAAAGAACGGAGCCGCCCAACGCCGGCGGATATACCTGTCGCACGCCCATGCCGCCATGACCGTTACTGTCCGCTGGATGACCGACGAACCGGCAGACGGTATTTTCCGGATGCGGCTGAAAGGTATTCCGGCCCTCTACAGCTTCAACGGCAGCGAAGCAAATCCCGTGCCTTCGGGCGACGGCACTTATTCCTTACCTTATATAGGCAACAAGATCACCTATCATGAAACCCGTGCCGCCATGAACTACGAGGGCGAAGTGATCGGCGAATTCGTCACCTTCCGCTACACCTCCTCCACCCATCAGTTATGGAGCCTCTGGCGCGACGGAGGGGAGCTGTACGGAAGAGGTACAACAAAAAGGCGAACAACCTGCACCGGAGGGCGGAAGCGATGCCATTACACGGCAGGAAGTGACGCTCAATTTAAAAAACAAACTGGTACTCGACCGGGAGAAAACCAAAGGAGAAACAATCGCTTCCGCCGAAGAGAATGCCATCTCGGCCCTCGATGTATATGTGTTCGCTTCCGAAACGGAAAACGGCGATTACTCTTTCATGGAACGGTTCGCCTACCGACGATAATAAAACAACAGTAAAGACGCCCGGTGTTCCGCTGGAAACAACCTTCGCCACCTGGCATACACATCTGCTGACAAGCACGGTTCAGGCCGATACGCTGGCTACCCCCTGGCCATGACAGGCGCACTCACAACTCCGCTCGACCTGACCGATTTCGGCAACGCACGACGCGGCTCGGACTTATTCCCTATACGACCTTACGGCGATATGCCAGAAGCGAAACCAGACGAACTCATTACAACTCCAGAGCGACGATTCTACGGAGAAAATGCTAACAAGGGGATACAGGCAGGAGCCTTCTACTCCTATCCTTCACCACTTAAAGACAAAGGTTTCTTAATTCTGAAAGGTATGTATAAGATCAACGAATCAGAAAGCAAAGAGGTGTCCTACCGGATTCCTTTCACACAGCAGGCGGCAGACGAATACCATCTCGACTGTACACTCTACGTGGCAGACTGGACGGACGACGGTAGTATCGACGATTTCAAACCCGACCAGGATTCGGGAGAAATCGACGTGACAATTCCCGCCGAATTCACAGACGACACTAAATACGACCCCGACACGCGCTCGGTCAGCATGTCGCTTAAGCCCAAAAGCCAGTTCACCGTGACTACTACCGCCACGGCTAATCTCACCATTTATAAAAAATATGTAGGCGGAATTGACGCACAGCAATACGACTGGCTGGAAATATCAGAACCAGCCGTTTCCACTAAAGCGGCTTCCATGAATTATAATTATACCTTCTCACTTAAAGAAAATTATACCCTGGGACGTTACCCACGTGCCGTATTACGTTTCACCAACACCATGAACGGCTCGGAAACTACCTTCTTCGTAGAAGCTGTTTCTGTACCACAGGCTGACGTAACACCGCAGGTAGGCGATAACAACCCTAACTCTTTCGATGCTGAAAACAAGCTAGTAAACCTCTACCGCATTACCGGCAGTAATGCACATGTGCGTATTACCTGCCCGGACGGGTCAGAGGTGGAAAGTAAACCCGACTGGCTCGATGTCGCCGTCTACAAACAAAGCGGAGCGGAAACTACCTATTCCTTTACACTCAACGACCGCGATGTTACCGGCGTTGCAGACGATAAAGGCACTGTCGTTTTCTATAATAAAAAAGCGAACGATCTAAAAACGGATATTGTCGTACAACTGCTCGATGCCACTCTCAAACCGGACTTCACCTATCCGAGCCTGAATGATGGAAAAAACAGTTACGAAGCACCTGCAGGCGACACACCGGGAAACATTAATATGCAGATTTCGGACAATAACGAATTCTCTATCGGGTGTAAATCCATGCTGGGCATCGAGATCGGCTTGGACTTCGACGGAGGTTCCGAATGGCTAAAAGTAAAAGGCGCTCCCGTCACAAAAACTCTCAATGAAAATACCCAGTTGACCTTCTCGTTAGACAATGCAAAGCTGAGAGGAGCGAAAAAGGCGACCGTCACACTCAAAAACAAGATTGGCGGCGAAAACACCGTCTTCACCGTATCACCGGTATTCCCCGTCCCCACCGTCACTTTTGTCAGCGGAAGCAACTCGCCCACCCAAAACACGATGACGGGCACCGACATCAAATTGTATCAGGTGGAAGGATCGCAAGTTAGCATCAAAGCAAATGCACTGGGCGGTACCTGCGTCAAAAATATCGAAGGCGACATTACCGTTGAGGCGGCCGACGATTATGCTGTAGAAAAGACCTATGTGGTCACCTGGAAGAGCGGTAACTCTGCCACTTTCCAGATTGCTAACAAATCGGACGAGACAAAGGCTACTACTACGTATACGGTAAATGCACCGGCTACGACAATTGAGGCATCAAACCTCTATGTAAAAGCGGCTAACTCTGGAAATACAAACATATCCGTCACTTCTCCTGAAGGAGTTAAGGCAACTGTATTGAATTGGAACAAAGGCGATCAATGGTTTGACATCTCAACAGACCAAACTACTGGAAGCGGTGCTAAAAATATTGTAATCACCCAACGCAATAATATAAACGCGATAATGAAATCTGTTACCATCCGACTGACCAATAAAATAGCAGGAGGAGCATCTAAAGATATTACAGTGACTCCGAATGGATTTGTAGCGCCTACATTATCAGAAAGTTCCAAGACATTCGATAATTTTAGTAAATCGTACTCGACGACTACAACATTTACTGTCTCCTCACCCGGAGGTTCTAATTACGTCAAGATGACAAATGAAAGTGTGGCATCAATTTCAAAAAGTAACAACAAGTATACCATTACATTAAAGGATAAAGGTAGTACAGTTATTACCATCGCCAATGCATCCAGTACAGATCTAACGTCTACTTATACATTAACAGTAAAAGCATCAAAGAACTACAATGGAAAAACTGCATATATATATGGCAATTATCTGATTGCTCCTGAAGATGCAGCAAGTAGTATAGCCCTAAAAGATGTCGATAAAACAATCTGTTCCAAACAGACTGGTGCAACTTGGCGCATTCCGACATCGAGCGAGTGGAGAACAATATTGGGAACCAGCGGAATAAATGCATTACCATCATCATCTGCTCTATGGCAAGATTGGTATAATAAGAATCTGTTTGTATTGACCCCGGGAGCATATGCTTCTATGACCGCTTATTTCAGTTCTGATTCTGAATCGATGAGATTTTTTTCAGGAGGTGCGAATGTAGCTACTGAAAATAATCAGAATGCAATTGGACGCGTTCGTTGTATCACAGATAAATAGAAAACAAATAACAAAAACGGCAAGCAGGCTCCGCCTGAGCGATCTTTGACATGATGGGATTGATAGGAAAAAGATAAATCTGTTTCTAATCAAGTGTTGTAAAAACAATGAGACTAAACTGATTCTATTTTGAAAATATTTTAATCAACTTGTATTCTATATCAATTGAAAACAATACCTTTGCCTACATAATTCAACAATCAAAACATATTAATTATGAAAGACAAAGGAGAAATTATTGTTTATCAATCTGAAAACTCCTTACAATTAGAGGTTAGAATGGAAGATGAAACCGTTTGGCTGACCCAGGCACAAATGATAGAATTATTTCAAAGAGATCAATCAGTTATAGCCAGACACATCGGAAACATTTTCAAAGAAAAAGAGTTGGATGAAAAAAGCAATATGCATTTTTTGCATATTGCAAATTCAGATAAACCGGTGAAGGTCTATAGCCTCGACGTTATTATCTCTGTTGGCTATCGAGTAAAGTCACAAAGAAGTACTCAATTCAGGATATGGGCGAACAAAGTACTTAAAGAATATATGTTTAAAGGATATGTTATTAATCAACGCATAAACAAAATAGAAGTGACTATTTACACAAACCAGATACCGAAACAGTTATCGTTGGATTTGCAGCGTCACAACGCTCAATATGATCCAATCGACATCCAATTGTTTAGACAGTCGCACGACCGTTTCCTGATCATAGATGAAAAAGAACTTTACCATATCGGTACTTCCTTGAAAGATTTAGGAAAGAAATGGTTCGCTTTCTCTAAAATACAATTAGATATAAAAGAATTACTAAATCATTTATAAAACAGAAACTCCCTTCTTATTTCTTTTCCCTGTCAATCGCATCTGTAACCTAACGACAGATGCACCAATCGTTACGCAGCCCCCAGCAAGGGGTTGCGCAGCTTTTTGTGTGCGTTTGTGTAAACAGCCACCCCGGGACAGTTTCCCGGACAGGTTCCGCCCGAGGGCGACATCTGGTTCCGCTTCGTGGGCGGAGGTGGCTACTGAACAATTATTAGGTAAAACCTATTGTTTTCGTTTAGATAAAGATTTATCCATAATAACATGTGCTTTTACAAAAGGCCTCTACGAAATACGTGTAGAGGCTGAAAGTAATAAAGAATTAGCATTAAAAAAACGGAAGCCGCTCATACCACGACTTCCGTTTCCATCATCTTATACTCTTACCTTAATCTAATAACTGTATATCATCTAAAAGTTTCTTCCGGTATCCCACCATAGACGGGTTCCACAATTGTCGGCGCCACCCAATGCCTTTGTCAAAGCAGCATACTGCTCGGGATTGGCTGTTTGGATGCCGACAAAGAAGTTTAGTCTGCGCGGTCCCAGATTTGTATCGATTGTTCCCTGGCTGTCGTTCACCAAAACCGGGAACAGCTTAGGATAACCAGTGCGCCTTTGTTCGGCCCAAGCCTCACAGCCTTCGGGATAGCAGGCAATCCATTTCTGGGTAATAATCTTTTCAAGTTTTTCTTCGTTTGAAGCAGCGTTGTCCCATGCAGGAGTTACCTGGCTCATAGCTTCTACATTGAAAGCAGCATTGAAAGCATCCTGATAGCCTTTCGGCGTTTTCGTACTTTCCAGATATACGGCAACATCTTTAGCTCCCCACTGTGCAAAAGAGGCTTTAACGCCGTTTTCATAACAAGAACCCGGATTTTCGGAAGACCAACCTCTCAAAGCGGCCTCTGCACGCAGAAACCATACCTCGGCTGCTGTCATCAAGATAGCATTAGACGTCTGTGAAATAGTACTTTTCGAATGCTTGCTGTAATTTTTATGGTTGAACCCTGTTCCCTGGCGGATTCCTTTATAAGTTCCCTTCACCGGAACAATTTCAGTGCCTTCGCCACCAGCCGCTCTATCAAAATACTTCGGCAAGCGAGGGTCATCATAACCACCCAAATAAGATTCCATGTTCGCATTCAGAAATACTTCACCCCAGCCTTTATTGATTTCACCAAACGGGTTATTATAACCGGTTCCGTCGGTAGAAACAGCTACGATATCGTTATCTTCTT
>OGQF01001661.1_pt1 | contig 14737 bp, 11 predicted proteins | sample 1553141 | NCBI WGS metagenome assembly OGQF01 (sample SAMEA2580005, study PRJEB22360) | human gut metagenome | biome: human gut; feature: human-associated habitat; material: faeces | place: Denmark | collected 2008/2010
ACCTCTTGGGTGAAAGCCTCACGCATTTAGATAACGAGTTTGAGAAATTCAAGAGGGGTATCCTTAAAGTCAAAGACTACCTATTTACCTTTCTCTCCAATCCAAGTGTGCCTTACGAGAACAATGCCAGTGAGCGGGGAGTTAGGAAAATCAAGATAAAGCAGAAAGTCAGCGGTTGCTTCCGAACAGACAGCGGTGCCGATGATTTTGCCAAGTTGCACTCCATTGCTGAAACTGCTATGAAGAACGGAAATTCTAAATTCAATGCAATTCTTGCTGTAGTACAACAGTAAGACGATTACTCATGCCCATAGGGGTGCTGAGTAGTTACAGAATTACCGGCAAATGATAATAAAGCTGAACCAATACAAGAGGTTGAGTTGGAGACTCCTATCATTCAAACAGAAACTTTCTGCCCACATTGTGGTAAAAGAGTGAAGGTTGGAGTCGTATTGATGGCAGAATAATAATCCTGCCATCATTTAAATTTTCCCTTCAATAGAGGTAAAAAGAAAATAGCCAAGCCTATAAACAATATTCCAAGAAAAGCAATTAGAACTGAAACGACAATCAGAATAGTTAATGCCAACATAGTATTTTTAGAGAATACTTCCTTCTTAAAAAGCCCCCATGTTGTTAACTCATCTTTTTCTTTTGCTCTTTTGAGACAATCCCAAAAAGTAACAATCAACCATGTTATTATAGCCAATACAATCCCCGTGACCAAACTACTTGTAAAGACGGTTTCCATAGGCAACTTTTCATGAATGCTTTCATAGCCTTCATGCACAGCTTCTTCGTAACTACCTATCCCAATGCAGGAAATAAAGAATACTATAGTGCCGACTGCTGAAGAAATTTCAAATTTTCTATCGTCATCCATATTAAAATACGTTTATTTACAATTACAACCTTATGTTGTAGAAATTTTAAAAATTAACCGATTGAAGCTCTAGAAGCAGTTAATAAATAGGGTGTCCAGTTCCATGTTCTCGTTTTTGATTATGTTTTAGCAACTTAGCACACTGTAAATCAGTAAATTAAGCACAAAATATAAGACAAATTTAACTATCAAAAAGTCTGATGTAGATTCGCACAAGATTATAGTTTATTTAGCGAATGATTATCAATGACTTAGATGGTTATTACATTGTTTTTGATACTAAAAACTGGAACACAGAACTGGACACCCTAGTTAATAAACCACCCTACAAAGCTCACTGCAAAGGTAATTCATTTTTTTGATAATCAAGCTAGTTTGATAGAAAACATGTTCCATAACGTTTCAACTTAACATTATTAAACACAGACTAGTTATAATGTAACTATCCCATAAAAAGCCACACAAAATAGTATAAGCATATAAATAAAGTTAAAATGCATTGATAACGACGCTATCATTTGCATTGTTGTGGATTTTTATATATCTTTGCAAGCAAATAATTATCTTTGATAAAATAAAAAATATAGAGATATGGAAAGAAAGTGGACAAGGGAAAATGTATTTGAAGAAAGCAAAAAGTATTCTTCTAGATCAGAATTCAAAAAGGGGAGTTCTGGCGCATTCCATATTGCATATATAAATGGTTGGTTAGACGAAATGACTTGGTTGGTTCACCCTGCACCAAAACCAAACAAATGGACGAAAGATGCAGTTTTTGAAGAATCAAAAAAATATTCGTTCTTTAGTGATTTCAACCGCAAAAATGCGTCAGCATATGAAGTTGCAAGAAAAAAAGGGTGGCTTGACGAAATGACTTGGCTTAAAAGAACAAGGGTTATACGTGGGTTTTGGCAATCAAGAGAGAATATCTTTAATGAATCTCATAAGTATAAAACTTTAAAAGAATTCAGAGAAGCATGTTATACTGCTTATAATTTAGCTAAGGAAAACGGATGGCTGGATGAAATGACTTGGCTTGCGAAAGCAGAACGCAAACCTGATGGATATTGGAAAATCAAAGAAAATGTCTTTGAGGAATCCCATAATTATCAATCAGTAAAAGAGTTTTGTGATGCAAATTACCTTGCTTACAAGACAGCAAGCGATAACAATTGGCTAGATCAAATGACTTGGCTAAAGAAAGCAAATCGTATAAAAAAAGGGCATTGGAAAAATAAGGAGACTGTCTTCAAAGAAGCCCAAAAATATAAGTATAAAAGTGATTTTCGCCGTAAAGCTCCTTCTGCTTATGCTACCGCATGGAAAAACGGGTGGCTTATAGAAATGACGTGGTTCCAGCCAAAGGGGTATGAACGTGTCATACAAGGACCTATACATAAGATTTATGTTTATATTGATGAGGACAAGAAATATGCTTATGTAGGAGCCACCAACAATATTGACCGCAGGGATTACGAACACAGAACTAATAGTAATGATTCTGTGTTTAAATATTTCGCAAACGAAGGTAAAAATGTCCCTAAATATAAAATATTGAGAGAAGGACTTACTATCATAGAAAGACAGCGTGAAGAGCGAATACAATCCCTTTATTACAGAGATATTCTCCATTATACATTGCTTAATAATATCAATGCTACTGGTGAGAACATTGGCTCTTTGGGCAGTCTCGTATATAAGTGGACAAGAAACAAAGTAATAAAAGAAGCAGAAAAATATAAAACGCCTACAGAATTTTTTACAAAAGCTGCAGGTGCTTATGATGCAGCTCTTAAATACAAGATGATGAATGAAGAAACTTTTCCTTGGTTCTACAGCAAAAGAAAACCGCCTCGTTGGTGGAATGTAAAAGAACATGTCTTTGAAGAATCGAAGAAATATAAAACTTGGAATGAATTCTTTTGGAAGTCATCTGCTGCTCATTATTCTGCAAGGAAACATAAATGGGAATCTGAAATGACATGGCTAGCTCATGATCAAGCCGTTCAAGGTTATTGGCAAAATGAAGAACATGTCATAGAAGAATCTAAAAAGTATTCAACGAGAACTGATTTCCGCAAAGGTTGTCATGCTGCGTATGATTATGCATTAAAACACAATCTATGGGAAAAAATGCCTTGGATAAAAACTAAAGTGAGAGAACAAGGCTATTGGACAAAAGAACGTGTATTCGAAGAAGGTGCCAAATATTCAACTAAAATGGAATTTAAAAAGATGGCGCCAACTGCATATTCAAAAGCTGTAAAATACAAATGGATAGAAGAGATGAATTGGTTCGTTTCTAATGTAAAGCCTAAGGGCTATTGGCAAAATAAGCAGAATACATTGAATGAATCTCATAAATACTCTTCACGCAGCGAGTTCAGATGGGGGAATTCTGGTGCCTATAGGGCTTCTATAGATAATGGGTGGATAGAAGAAATGACATGGCTAAAGCGCCCAAAGAGCTATAATTATAAATGGTCACGTGAAAATGTATTCATAGAATCACATAAGTATGAGTCTCGTAGTGCATTTAAAAAAGGTAGCCCTGCTGCATACAGAGTTGCGTTACAGAATGGATGGTTAGCATTAATGGTGTGGCTTAAAAAGTAAGAGTCCTATATATAGAAAGATTTTATCATTATGTATAATCATAGCTAATTAATGGTTAACATAATAAGTATAAATAATATTTTAAATTAATAATTTACAATGGAATACAAACTGAAATGGCCTGATGTAAAAGGCCGCAAAGAGATTAAAGCTATTGACGTTAAATATGGTGACGTAGTGGCAGTTGCTGAATTTTGTAGAAACTCGTTTACAAACGAAATTGAGTTTGGAAGAACAGGCTTAGCCGTTATGGAAAGTCCTGATTGGGCAATATGGTACATTAACCTATGCAAAGAAGAAGGGCGAGAATGGGTTAATGACCCACTTCCAGACGATGTAATGTTATTTGAACCAACCGAAGAAGAAGAATATTTCGGTAAATTAATTTTGTTACAAGAATTATTTAATACATATTCAAATCCATTTTTTAATGGTCAAGTAATAACAGATGCGACTATAGATAAATATCTAAAACTAGAATTTTCTAGTGTAATCGAATACATAAAAAAATATTCTGAAAAATGGGGATATAGATTTTGGGATGATGCTATTGACGCTATTGCTGAAGCTAAAAAAGAGAGAACGGCACAATTAGCAAATCTAAAATTAATCAAGAAGAGGGTGTAACTGCACACTATAATGAAATGACTATCTCTAAATGAGGATAGCGTAATGTAATAAGAATTAGTCTAGATTACGTTTCAATTGGAGAGAGGTTGGGGAATGTCCCACCTCTCTCTAAGTAAGATAGTCTTCCCCTCTCTCAAATACTTCTCATATAACCATCCCTTTTCGCCAGCTTATAATACAGATCCTGGGCGGTATGATAATCGGGATCGGAGCCTTCAAGCCACTCCGAAAAATGGTGGCTGTGGTTCTTCTGGGTTTCCTGCTTGCGGAAACAAGCCGGTTAGTTGTTGCAAACTACCCAATAACCATTCTTGCGACCACCTTCATGTTTTAGAATCTGAAATTCTTCTCTTAAAGACTTAAGCTCCCGAGAAACCTTTCTTGCAGACATCCCCATTTTTCCTGCTAATTCTGATATTATCATTTTAGAATCCTCTGACAGCATATCCAACATAAGTTTCTGCAAATCAGCCAATTTTTTCTTGCATTTCTGATAACATTCACTACGAATGCAGCGGCTTCAATTCTTCTTCTGTCAATCCTGTTATCTGCATGATTTGAGACCAAGACATTCCCATAGCCAACAAGTTGCGCGCTACAGTCAAACCTTTAGACAATTCACCTTCTGCACGCCCCTTAGCAATTCCCTTTTCCTCGCCTTCAACATACGAGCCATAAAGGCCGGAGTAGTAATCATCAACAGCCTTAATACTTTCATCGTATTTTTCCTGCTCCTCACTACTCAAGCAACGAACATCCGCCAATTTAGCAAGATGATTGAATATCTTCTTCTGTGCCGTAAAAGGCAATCTTTCCAATACTTCCATATACTTCAAAACATAAATCCATTTTTCAAAACCTGTCTCGCATTCTTCCTCACTCTTATCAAAGAAAGGAAGAGAAAGATAGATGAAACGAAGCTTGTCAGAAAACATCGAGTCACTAGACTTCTCCCTCAAAGCAACGTCTGCCCTAAACTTTGTCACCTCATGCTCCTTTGGCATAAAATTCATGATGCAAACCACATAAACCGGTACAAACTGGTATAAAATAGCTGTGCGGACACCAGCTTCATCAAATTTCTTGCGTTGGGCAACAAAAGCCTTACTAGCATAATAGATGGAACGATTCACAAAGAAAGGTACCCATCTGTTCTGCATCTCAACGATGAAATGCTTGTCATCGTCGGTAACACAATAGATGTCAAAGATGCAGCCACGGAGATCATTAGTATCTCCAAGCTGTTCCTTATCCTTGAATGTTACGTCCTTGATTTGAAACTCACCTTCAAACAAGTCGTTCAAAAAATTAATCAGCAAGTCCTTGCTGAATTCTTGACCGAAGAGACGCTTGAAGCCCCAATCGGTAAAGGGGTTGATGTATCTACCCATAAATTATCAATTTAGATTCTGTAAATCTGCCGCAAAGATAAACTTTTTTATTGAAACTGCCAAGAAATTCTAGAATTTTCTTTCAAAAAGAAGGAAAAGAAAGAGATATGTAGAGAGAAAAGAGAAGGCGCCCTCCCATCGCACCTTCCCTACTCTTTCTCCCTCAAACTATTCTCCTATATTCCTCTTCCTTCTTCAGCTTATCATAAAGCTCGTGAGCTTTGGAATAATCTTTATCAGATTCTGCAAGCCACTCCGAAAAATGGTGGTTGTGGTTCTTCTGCGTTTCCTGCTTGCGGAACGACTCCACCACACATTTCTTTTCTGCATCCGGAAACATCAGGTTCATGCGGGCGGCAAAGGCAGCCTTGTCCTGATTATCACGCACCATGTGGAAAGTATATTTCATCAGGCACCAGACTATGTACCAGCTTTGCTGAGACGTAATGTTGCCCTTTATCCAGAACTTCAACTTCTCCTCCAACTTTATAGGATCTACCCAGTTCACAAAGAAAGAGTCGCTGTTACGCTCAAAATCATCAGCCCTGGCTATTTCAGCCTCCCACATTTTATGCTCACCCTGATACTTGAATAGCGTTTCAAAATCCTCGGGAGGAGCCTGCTCCCTGACTAGCGTACGGACAAGTTCTTCTTCCTCATCCTCCTCTCGCTCAAACCAGTCTGAACAAAGCGTATAATTGTTGTATTTCCCTTCAATATCATTCATTACTTTCTGCAAGCTCAAAGTGGTAATATCTATTCTTCTCTCTCTCAGATGACGTTTCTTTACCTTTACCTCATGTTTCAGATGGTCAGGTAGCGTGCGCTCGTCGAAAATTCGCTTGATATAATGGTAAATAATCACAGCCTCACGGTCAGTGCGGAAAAGGCGGGTTCTGTATAAGGCTAGGAAATCGGCACAAATAGTACTTACTGTGGAGATGGTTTCTGCCAAAGCCATCTGCAAACCGGTAGAGACAAAGTTCTTGAAATGGGAATCAAAACGGGGGAAGTCGTCTCCGGCAGGAACTTTAAGCTTCTCGCATTGCTCGAAAATAGCCTTGGCATAGGGAATCTGACCATACTCCTCTTCCTTATCGAGCAAATAGTCTGAATGCTTCCGGGCGATGGTCTGAATATCCTGGAGCACCTTCTCTAAAATATCAGTATAAATCCCCATGAATTCATCATCGTAGCTCTTGTAGATGGAAATGTAGACTTTCTTATGGAGCGTATGAATATATTTAAGAAAATCTGTCAACTGCTCGGTAAGGTTCTGGTAAATATGAAAATAACAGGTAAGACCTTTATGCTTTCCTGCATTCCATTTAAATTCATCTTTAGCATGCTGAATCTCCTTATACAAATGTTCTGCCTCTCTTTTAAACTGACCCACATCAGTAGTTGTTACTGGAGTGTATTTCTTGACTCCTGTTACTTCATCTTCCACAAAAAGATCTTCTTCTGATGAAATCTTCAGAAGAGAATTGTAGTTATTGTCAGTATTTGGTATTTCCTCTGTCTGCATATTCTTTTTCTAGGTTTGATTTGTTATGTTGTTTAAATAAGCGGCGTGGGGTTCCCTGTAAGTACCGGTATTCGGGTACCTGCAAGAACCTTCGGTAAGGCACAAACAAGTACTGCCCACGCCGTAGAGGAGTGGACGCCTTGCTGTCACCGTCTTCTTACCGAATTTCTGAATTGCAGGTTCTGAATACCGTAGAAGTGTCAGATAATCAGCGTCAATATCTATATGTTATTTTTCTTGTTTACTTTCTGTTTCTTACTTCAAATTTTAAAGGGTTTATACTACGTTTTCTTCATCATCCGCCCAGTGGTCGCATTGGCGCATCACGGTTTCCAGCGCCTTTTCTGCACCCTCTGGTGGATACTTATACTTCTTGAGCAGTCGCTTTACCATCACTCGCATCTTCGCCCTCGCCGATTCCTTCCGGTTCCAGTCGATGGTGCGGTTGCGGTGCAGTACTTCCGTCAGTTCCCGGGTCAGCGCCACAAACTCCTCGTCGGAGTAAGCCTGTCGCACTCCTTCCGGCGTGGAGAGCGCATCATAGAATGCCTTCTCCTCGGGCGAAAGTCCCAGGTCGTTGCCCTCTGCCTCCGCCTGCTTCATCTGCTGAGCCATCTTCAACAGTTCCTCTATCACTTCCTCGTTGGTGAGCAAGCCCTTCAGATAGTTGGAGAGACTCTGGCTGAGCATATCGGAGAAGAGGTCGCTCTGAACCACGTTGGTCTTCTGCTGCTGCTTGATTTTCTCTTTCATCAGTTTGGTGAGCAGTTCCACCGCCAGGTTGCGCTCCTTCATGTTCTTCACCTCCTGGATGAAGGCGTCGTCAAAGAGCGAGAACTCTATCTGGCGGTCGCCGAAGAGATTGATGACTCCGTCGGTCTTCACGCTCTGACGGAGCAGGTCGCCGATGCGCTCGTTGATTTCATGTCGGCTGATTTTGCCCTTCTGCGAGAGTTTGAGCATCATCACGCGCAGCGCATCCATATAGCACACCTCAGCCTTCTGCTGCTCATTCAGAAGCGAACGGCAGAGCGTGGTGGCGTTGTGAAGCAGATTGCTGTGCTCCATGAAATTCTTCTTGCGCTGAACCATGGCTGGAGAACTCAGGAAGTTGGCTCCGCTGGTGATGGCGAGTGCACGCTTCGAGTTGTCCTGCTCGAAGAAGCCGGAATAGTCGAAACCATGAAGCTGGTCTCGGCAGATTTCCATCTCTTCCTTCCATTTCACCAGGGCGGTCTTGGCGATGTCGGGGTCTCCGAAGCGGCGGCGGTCACGGTTGGTGTACTGCTGCATGGCACTCTTCAGCGCCTGCGCAATGCCTACGTAATCCACTATCAGTCCGCCTTCCTTGCCCGGGAACACTCGGTTCACACGGGCTATTGCCTGCATCAGGTTATGACCGCTCATCGGCTTATATACGTACATGGTGGCGAGCGACGGAACATCGAAGCCAGTGAGCCACATATCTCTTACGATGGCGATTTTCATCTCATCGTCGTTGTCCTTGAATTTTCTTGCCAGTTCCTTCTTGTAGGCTTCGTTGCCGATAATCGGCTGCCAGTCTTCGGGGTCCTGGTTCGAACCGCTCATCACCACCTTTACCTTCTCCGTCCACTGGGGGCGAAGCTCCAGCATCTTGCGGTAGATTTTGATGGCGATGCTTCGGGTCAGTGCTACGATCATTGCCTTGCCGGTGAGTTCCTGCGCACGGTTTTCCTCGTAGTGCTTGATGATGTCCCTTACCAGCGTGTCGATGGTGGCGTCTTCACCCAAGAGCACTTCCAGTCGGCTGTGCTCCTGCTTCGCTTGCCTGATCTGCTCCTCGGTGGCTCCCTCATCGGCTAGGTTGTCGAACTCATCGTTCAGCAGCTTCATCGTGTCTTCGTCGAGGTTCAGATTCACCACACGGCTCTCGTAATAGACCGGACGGGTGGCTCCATCGTCTACCGCCTGACTCATGTCGTAAACGTCGATGTAGTTGCCGAACACTTCCTCCGTGTCTCTGTCTCGGTCGCTGATAGGCGTTCCGGTGAAGCCGATAAACGAGGCGCCTGGCAGGGCTTCTCTCATCTTCTGGCTGAATCCCTTCTTCATCGTCAGACTCTTGTTGTCCCAGTGCTCCTCGCCGTATTGCGAGCGGTGCGCCTCATCGGTCATTACGATGATGTTGCGGCGGGTGGAGAGTGCCGAGTCGCCTTCTTCAAACTTCTGAATGGTGGTGAAGATGATTCCCCCACTCTTTCGGTTACGGAGCAGATTGCCCAGATCTTCACGGCTCTGGGCGTTCTGTGGTTCCTGACGAAGGAAGTCCTGGCAGCGGCAGAACTGACCGAAGAGCTGGTTGTCGAGGTCCTTGCGGTCGGTTACCACCACGATGGTTACTTCGGGCAACCGCTGCACCAGCAGGTGGGCGTAGAACACCATGGAGAGGCTCTTGCCCGAACCCTGCGTGTGCCAGAACACGCCGATTTTTCCGTTACCTTCCACTGCGGTACGGGTGCGCTGCAGGGCTTTGCCAACGGCGTAGTACTGATGGTAGGCGGTAAGAATCTTGGCGTATTTGCTCTGGTTCTTGTCGAAGCAGATGAAGTTCTGCAGAATGTCGAGCAGTCGCTGCTGCTGGAACATGCCGAGGAAGAAGGTGCGGTAGTCGGCAAAGAGGGTTGACTCGTATGAGCCGTCTATGGTCTTCCATTCCATGTAGCGGTCTTGCTTGGCGGTGATGGTTCCGGCACGGGTCTCGCTCATGTCGCTGATTACGTTGAAGGCGTTGTAGCTGAAGAGGCTTGGAATGCTCTGCTGATAGTTCTTGATCTGCTTGTAGGCATCGTCGATGGTTGCATCTTCGGAAATGGCGCTTTTCAGCTCCACCACCACGAGGGGCAATCCGTTGACCATCACCACCATGTCGCAGCGCTTGTTCTTATACTCTTCTACTCTCCACTGGTTCACCACCTTGAAGAGGTTTCTTTCGGGATGGTCGAAGTCGATGAGTCTCATCAGGGCTGTTCGTTCTTCGCCATTCTGCAGGAATCCCACCTCCAGACCGTTTTGCATCCAGAGGGTAAACTGCTCGTTGTTCTGTTCTAAAGTACCGATGCTGATGTTGGTGATTTGCTTGATTCCTTCATCCATTGCATCGGCTGGCAGTTGAGGATTAAGCCGTCGCATCGAGGCGACCAAATCGGCACGATAGAAGGGCTCCTTATAGTCGCGTTCCACCTCGTAGCCACATTCGTACGCATAGCCGAGTTCGTCCCGGAACAGGGCAATGAGCGTTTGCTCGTATGCGTCTTCGGTGAATTTCTTGTCGTCTGCCATAATGTTATATTTTTAATTTTCTTTCTCGTTATTTTCTTTCGTAGCTCTTCTTATTCCGGGACTTCCAGCTCGCCTGACATTAAGCGAGGGAGAAGGGTGTCACGGAGAAGGGAGAGGCGGGAGTTCTCTATTGCATTCTTGTTCATTTTAGAAAAGAAATTGCTAAGCAAATCGTTAAACGATTTCATTACTTCACTAGGTGGAATGACTACTTTATATTCTCCATATCCTCCATCCCATACTGCATACGGCATTGTTGAACCTTTTGAAGTTTTTTCAGCAAAAGAAATAGCTTCATCCTGATTACACTGCATCAAAGAATAAGCCAGGGCATTTTCATTTTTTACTGATAGAACAAAGCATGTCGTTCGGGTAATCCCCTTACATGGTGCAAGAATAACCCTATGAAAATAGACACGCATTGCGCCGACTACAATGTCATTCTGTTCAAAAGTTTGCAAGCTACTTTTCGCCTCATCATTTGATTTGAAATCTGTAGCAACAAGACAATGCATAGGAATCGTATCTATAGGCAAATATGGAAGATTGCCCTTATTAGCAGCTTTAATGCTATCTTTACGAAGATACAACAAATCTTTCAGCGTTCCTACTTTCCATCCTTCCGGAATCATTCCCAATTCACTATCCACGAACTTACCATCCTTGAAAGGCTCAAAGTCAACGAACCAATTCTTGAAAATAGCCTGTGCCATCTCCTCCAAATCAGCATTAATCTTGTTGTTCAACTCTATCTTCCGGTCGAGAGAAGAAAGGATGGAGGCAATGCGGCGTTGGTCTTCAAGTTTCTTCGGAATTCATATGATCATCTTCTCCATTGAAGATTTTGTAATATGAACCATTACACTACCATTCAATGCTCCAAGAAAACCTCCTGTTGCAAATTTTAAATAATAGTAGAAGAATCTTCTGTCCACCACATCTTTATCCTCAACAATTTTCCAAATATGATAATGAAAAATAGTATTGTCTTCTTTCCATATATGCGGTCCAAAGGTGCAAGCCCATGCGAAAAGCAGATCACCATTATGGCAATATTTGTCAGCAGGTAATTCTAAATCAGAGTAGAACCAAGTAGAGTTACCACCAGATAAATTGCCTACGCGAACAATTTTGTATTTCCCATGTTCAAGCATTTCATCATTAGAATATGCTCGACCATTTATCAATCTACAAACGTCTTGTATTTGGTATTCTTTCCACTCCATCGTATTACCTCCCTAATTTATTCTTCAAATAACTCTTCCGGCTATAAAACTCCCTTTCAGCAAGACTCATCGGAAACATAGAGGTGCTTTCTATAGCCTCATACTCATCCTGCAAGTCTTGAAGATGATCTTGTTGCTGCTTCAGATAGAAGTATTCTTGATCTTTTTTCTGCTTGTAGTAGTATTTCTCTTGCTCTTTCTTCTGTTTATTGAAAATCATAACAGAAACAACGATAGCTACCACAGACGCCACTACCGCCAACAAAGAGAAAAATCCGGAATATTCATTTAAAAGCTCCATATTCTTACACCTCCCATCCAATTTTCTTCAACTGCAATCTAATCTCTTCTTCCTGCTTCTTGCTTTCCTCAAACAGCTGCTTCAGCTCTCCGGTGAGATTCGTCATTTTCTCCTCGAAAGGCACTCCGTCGCCTTCGTCTTCGGCGATTCCTACGTATCTGCCAGGAGTCAGAATGAAGTCCTGAGCAGCAATCTGCTCGGTGGTGCATACGGCACAGAAACCCTTTTCATCCTCCAGCGTTCCCTGCTGGAACGCATGGAAGGTGTCAGAGATTTTCTTAATATCCGTATCAGGCATCAGCTCACGAAGCTTACGTGTTACCATCGTGCCCAGATTGCGGGCGTCGATAAACACGGTCTTGCCCTTCTGCGCCTTGTTGCGGCTGATAAACCAAAGACTTACAGGAATACCCGTACTGTAGAACAGCTGCGAAGGCAAAGCCACGATTCCCTCTACCAGGTCGGCTTCGATGATGGCTTGGCGAATCTGTCCCTCGCCACCACTCTGACTCGAAAGCGCACCATTCGCCAGCACCAAACCAATCTTTCCGTTTGGTGCCAGATGATGAATCATGTGCTGCATCCACGCAAAGTTGGCGTTGCCAGCTGGTGGCAAACCATACTGCCAGCGCACATCTTCCTGAAGCGCACTCTGTCCCCAGTCGCTGAGATTGAAAGGAGGATTGGCAAGAATGTAATCTGCCTTCAGCGTAGGGTGCTGGTCATCATAGAATGTGTCGGCAAAAACATTGCCCAGGTTCGCATCCAAGCCACGGATGGCAAGGTTCATGTGCGCCATCTTCCACGTATCAGGGTTTGCCTCCTGACCATAGATACTAATCTTGCGCAGGTTTCCCTTATGACGCTCTATAAACTTGGCGCTCTGCACAAACATACCACCGCTTCCGCAGCAAGGGTCATAGACTCTGCCCTCGTAAGGCTCCAGAATCTCTACCAGCGTGCGGACAATGCAGGAAGGCGTATAGAACTCGCCACCATTCTTTCCCTCCAGGCTGGCAAACTGCTGCAGACAGTATTCGTAGGTTCTGCCCAGCAGGTCTTTCTCCTCGCCAGCATCGTGCATTTCTATGTTCGTAAAGAGATCTACCACATCACCCAGACGACGCTTATCCAGCTCCGGACGGGCAAAATTCTTAGGCAGAATGCCCTTCAGTCTTTCGTTTTCACGCTCAATGGCGGTAAGTGCTTCATCTATCACCACTCCTATTTCCGGGGTGTGGGCAGCAGCACTAATCTTGCTCCATCGGGCTTCAGCAGGCACGAAGAAGATGTTCTCGGCTGTGTATTCGTCCTTATCTTCCGGGTCGGCGTATTCGTCGCCCTGCAGCTCCTGGAACTTCTGTTCGAAGCGGTCGCTGATGTATTTCAGAAAAATGAGTCCGAGCACAACGCCCTCGTATTGCGAAGCGCTGAGGTTGCCTCTCAGAATATCGGCAGCCTTCCATATTTTCTCTTCAAAACCAATGCTGATTGTATCTTGTTTCTTAGCCATAATATGTTTATTTTTCTACGAGCAATAGTTTCCAGTCCTCATTCTGCAGAACAAGGGTCCCGTTGTTGTCCGTAATGGTGAATATCTGATTATCTATCTGTATTTTGTTCTCCTTTATTAAATAGGTGTACTGACCGCAAGCAACGTTTTCGGTGGTTGTTTGGGTAATTTTACCGTTTGAATCGAATTGGTTCACTTCCTTCGTTTCGGAGAAAGAAATAGCATCTGAGGTGAAACTGCAGAACAAAGGAGCCTCTTTTACGTCGATAAAGATACTTCCAACGCGCTGATAAAGGGCTGAAATCTGCCATTCGTGGGCTAAAAATGTGGTTTTGTAATCCAAAACCTCTGATTTTTCTGTTTCTTCGTCGCTAGAACAGGCGGTGGAAGAAAGCATAAAAAAAGCGACTATTATCATATAAAAATAAGATAATATTCGCCTGCGGATAAGAACATGATGATATTGGGCTAACTTTGCCTGAGCAAAATTACCCCCCCTAAAGCCTTGTGCATCAACAAGTTATATCTTTTCATCTTAGTATTGTTATTATGTAGTTTCTAGCTTTCCAGACTATTGCTACGTCAATAATTTGTTAATTGCTAGCAAAGATAATAAAAAGTTGGCAAACCAAAGAATTTTATCACGTTATTTAACGGAAAAATGCAAAATATGGAGGTTAGGAAGATGTTTTACCCCCTCTTCTAAGGGTAAAAAATGCCCCTCCTCAGACGTGAATCCGCCTCTAACATGACGTATTTTTGACAAAATACAACAGGAAACAAGGATAAAAATGTAGAATCGAACAACATATCAGCTAACTAAAACGACTTAATATGTAGATAATTATTATACACAAAATATTAGAGTATGAATATAACAAAATACACATAACACACTAACAACCAACACATTCAGACATACACCAGACCTATATCAGGTAAAACTCACAAGTTCATCAAGAGTGTCATTAAGGGTCAAGGTCATTAAGGGTCATTTTCATTTTCGGGGGAGAAAAATCCCCTATAGTATATATAAATAAATATTTATATATACTATAGCTCAAAATGACACTTTCATTTTTCTAAATGACCCTTAATGACACTGACCCTTAATGACACGCTCGTTTTTCATCCTTACTTTCCCATTGCTGATTGTTTCTGCAATAAAGTTCAGACAGAAAATCAATAGAACTTATTGTATTGCAGCTACTTATAGATTTTCTCACATAGAAAGTTAGGGTGAAAGCTTGCATTCTGCCCGAAAATGTTGTATCTTTGCACCGGCAATCGAAAGAACAGCCTTTTGTGCCTTGCTCGGGTCTTCTATT
>OGQF01001664.1_pt1 | contig 14732 bp, 10 predicted proteins | sample 1553141 | NCBI WGS metagenome assembly OGQF01 (sample SAMEA2580005, study PRJEB22360) | human gut metagenome | biome: human gut; feature: human-associated habitat; material: faeces | place: Denmark | collected 2008/2010
AAGGGGAAGCAAGACGTTACGTAGCTAACGATTTCCTTAACTTAATAGCATTACCCTAGGGAAAGCTGCGATACAAGAATACCATCTTCTAAAAAAAGGCGGCAAAGCTGCCACGAGAGCCCTGAACCTTGAACCCTGAAACAAATGAAAGCAAAGTAAAAAGAGGCTGTGAAGAAATGGGGATTCATTTCTTCACAGCCTCTTTTGCATTTCATTCTTAGATCCTTAGAATACTTCTTTGATGACGATGGTCTGTTCACGGTTCGGGCCGACGGATACGATGCCGATCGGTACGCCGATGAGCTTGGAGATGCCTTCGAGGTATTCCTTGCAGAGAGCCGGAAGCTCATCATAGCTTCTGATATCGGAGATCTTCTGTTTCCAGCCTTTGAAGGTCTTGTAGACCGGGGTGATCTTTTCAAGGAATTTCAGGTCAGCCGGATATTCTTCGACTTCCTTGCCTTCATATTCATAGCCGGTGCAGACTTTGATTTCTTCCATATCATCCAGAATATCCAGACGGGTGATCGCGAGGTAATCGAAAGAATTCAGCTCTGCCGCATAACGGACAGCGCGGGTATCGAGCCAGCCGATACGACGCGGACGGCCGGTGACTGTGCCGAATTCATGCGCGGTATTTCTGAGGTAGTCGCCTGTCTCATCGAGCAGCTCGGTCGGGAACGGGCCCTGACCGACACGGGTGCTGTACGCCTTCACGACGCCGAAGATATTCTGCATGTTGTGCGGTCCGATGCCAGCGCCGATGCACGCACCGCCAGCCGTCGGATGAGAAGAAGTGACGAATGGGTAAGTCCCGTTATCACAGTCAAGCATGGATGCCTGCGCGCCTTCGAAGAGGACATTCTTGCCTTCCTTCACCAGCTTCTGCACGGTGTAGTTCGTATCCTTGACATAAGGACGGAGCTTTTCCGCATAGCCGAGGTAGTCAGCGAGCATCTGCTCATAGTCGAAGCCTTCCATACCGTAGAGCTTTTCGAGAAGCATATTCTTCTGATCGACATTGTATTTCAGTTTTTCCGCAAAAGTTTCCTTATCCATCAGGTCACAGATGCGGATGCCGATACGGTTGATCTTGTCGGCATAGCACGGTCCGATGCCATTCTTCGTGGTGCCGATCTTGCGGCTGCCTTTTCTGGACTCCTCCGCTTCATCGAGACGGATGTGGTATGGGAAGACCACCTGTGCACGAGTGGAAATCTGCAGATGCTTCGCATCGATCCCCTGCTTTTCCAGATTTTCCATTTCCTCCAAAAGACTCTTCGGGTCGACAACGACGCCGGTGCCTACGATGCAGATGGTACCGGGATACATGATGCCGCTCGGCATGAGACGCAGCGGATACGCTTTGCCCCCGGTCACGACCGTGTGACCCGCATTATTTCCGCCCTGGGAACGGACGACTACATCTGCTTTCGCCGCAAGATAGTCTACGATCTTGCCTTTACCTTCATCGCCCCACTGGGCACCAATTACCATTGCTGTTGCCATGATTCATTCTTCCTTCCTGTGACGGAATTTTTTCCTCAGACAGATGAGAGAGGAAATCAAAATCTGTACGTTTTACATTTTTTCGCACAAGTACATTTTTATTATATCATATAGAGGAAGAAATGAGGAATTAGGAATTAGAAGTGGCTGGTGGCTGGTGGCTGGTGACTGAAATGCCACCTCACACTCTCGCCCCTTCCTCTGGAAGGGGCTGCCTGGCGTAGCGAGACGGGGTTGGCTCCCCCGTATGTTGAAAATACATTTCCCCGTATCGTCATCCCGAAAGTTTGAAAGCAGGAATGAGTAGCTAGGGATTAGGGATTAGGGATTAGAAATCTCAAGTGACTAGTGACTTGAATACCACTTTCAGGCACCACCATTTCTCATTTCTCATTCGCACCGAGCCTTCATCCGCCATCAAGAGGCACACCACGGGCGTGCCTCATCCCACCTTGAACCCATCATGCGTTATCTGTTACAATAGATAAGATAAATTGATAATAAAAATGTTGCCGAAGAAGGCTCCCTCCGGTTTGACGTTTTGAAAAACGCCTATGCGCATCACGCCTTGCCCCCGATGGAAAACGTCGCTTGTCAGGCTGTGTTTGCCAGAACAAATGGGGCATTCGCCCTCGATTTATGCGCCGTACCCCCATTTCTCCTTCGGGCAGAGCTTTCATTCGCCATCAAAGGGCTACACGGCCCAAGGGCTAACCATAGCCACCATTCCCCGTGACTAGTCACCAGCCACTAGCCACCAGTCACATTTCACACACAGAAAGGTCCCCCTATGTTCCTACATGAAATCATGAAAGGCGCCGATCCATCCCATCTGGCCTTCACCGGTGATATCGACGTCACCTACGGCGCACTCGAAGACGCCATCCACCGCTATCGGAATGCCATTTACGCACTGGGTGTCCGCGAAGGCGAGCGCGTCAGCCTCTACTCCGCGAACTGTGCCGAATTCGTCTACGCCTTCATGGCCGTCGTAAGCCTCGGCGCGATCATCGTCCCCGTGAACAACTCCCTCGTAGACCGCGAAGTCGACTACATCCTGAAAGACTCCGGAAGCACCCTCCTCATCACAGACACCCCCATGGACGTCTCCGTCCCTTCGATTTCCATCGAAGAACTGGATGAGAAATCGCACAAACCGCTCCCCGAAGCCCCTGCTTTCCCGAAAGCCCTCACCGAAGACGACGTATGCGCCCTGATCTACACCTCCGGCACCACCGGCAGCCCCAAAGGCGCCATGCTGACACACAAAAACCTCGTCAGAAACGTAGAACAATTCACCGCGCGCATCATCTTCAAACCGGAAGACAAAGTCCTCTGCGTCCTGCCGATGTTCCACTGCTACGGCATGACCACCATCGTCCACGGCAGCCTCTACGCCCACTCGACCATCGTCATCCTGCGCTCGCGCACACCCTCGGAAATCATCAATACCATCATGAAATACGACGTCACCATCGCCATCATGGTCCCCCCGATGTACAACCTCCTCGCGCGCAAAGGCGACTCCTCCCTCATGAAGACCGTCCACACCTTCATCTCCGGCGGCGCCTCCATCCCGCAGCCCGTCGCGCAGGCCTTCTTCATGCGCTACAAACACCCCGTACAGGAAGGCTACGGCCTCACCGAAGCCTCCCCCGTCGTCTGCGTCCTGCCGACCGCCAAACCCAAGTACCTGACCAGCGGCCCCACCATCCCCGGCGTCGAAGCCATGATCTCCGTAGAAATGAACGGCCCCTACATCCCCGGCACCGTCGGTGAGCTCCTCGTCCGCGGCGACAACGTCATGAAAGGCTACTGGAACAAGCCCGAAGAAACCAAGAAAGTCCTCACCGAAGACGGCTGGCTCCACACCGGCGACCTCGCCTACATGGACGAAGACCGCTACATCTACATCGTCGACCGCCTGAAAGACCTCATCATCGTGAACGGCGAAAACATCTACCCCGGTGAAGTCGAAGACTGCATCTACGAAGTCGAAGGCGTCGGAGAATGCGCCGTCGTCGGCCAGCCCGATGCCCTCCGCGGCCAAGTCGTCTGGGCCTACGTCGTCATGAAAGAAGGCTACACCTTCGACGAAAACAAAATCCGCAAATACATGATGAAAAACATCGCCAGCTACAAGATCCCGAAACGCTTCATCCCCATGGACGCACTTCCGAAAAATGCCACCGGCAAGATCCTGAAACGCGCCCTCCGCGACAGCTAGGGAAACGCCTCCGCTTTTGCGGGGGCGTTTTTGATAGGCAAAAACATCGGGTGACTAGGGATGAGTAGCTAGGGATTAGACTAGAAGACATCAGACATCAGACATCTGACTCCTATCCTCCATCCTTCGGGCATCGCCCCGTTTCGTCATCCTAAGCGGAGAGAAACGTCGTATGTGAGATAACGAGTGCCAGAACCGCTGCGACCTGAGCCATCGATCGCGGCAAAGCCGCCACGAGAGCCCTGAACCTTCGCGGTCAGGGTCTCACGCTTTCCCCACATGTGCCGCACACCTCTCCGCTTTCCTCTGGAAAAGAAATGGTAGGGGGCGGGTTCAGAGGTAGCGAATATAGCAGAGAAGGCGTCGGCTTCGCCGCCAATATACCTATGACGATACACGCAGCCCCTTTTTTCTCCCTCCTTCCTTTGGAAGGAGGTGCCCCGAAGGGGCGGAGGTTGGCCGCGTGAAACGGTACTCCCACATTCGGGGAAACCAACCCCGCCTCGCTTCGCTCGTCTGCCCCTTCCAGAGGAAGGGGCGCGAATGATTTTAAGGAAACACTGATTAAGTCGTTGTCATTCGCGGTCTGGGTCTTGCGCTTCCCACACATATGCCGCGCGCCTCTCCGCTTTCCTCATCTGTCTTTCATACCGCCTGTGCCCTATCCGCCCCTACGGGGCACCTTTCCCGCAAGGGGGGCTGGCGATACGAGAATACCCTATATTCTAAAACTCCGCGGCGATTCCCTATTTTTATGCGCCGCACCACCCCCGTCGAACCTCTTGAACCTCTTGAACCTCTTGAACCTGCTCCTCCTCTGTCGCAAACAATCAAAGGGCAACACGCCCCCGAACCCCTCTCCCATCTATGTTACAATAGAGAAAACCATTCATTGCACGAAAGGAACCCCCTATGAAACGCAGCGAACTCACATTAGACGACCAGATCCGAAGCATCCACTACAAGTACGAAATCCCCCAAGACAAAGCAGAAGCCCTTCTCTCAAGCGGCCTCCGTTTCCTTGAAATCGACAAAGCTGCCCTTCTCTCCATTCTCGCCGAAGTCCCCATTGATACCATCCTTGACATGCGGAAAGATGACCCATGGGGATGCATCCAGAAAAAGCTAGGTCTCACCGCTGCGCTCTACGAAGAACGCCTCCTGCGCCATCGCGCCTGCCGCCTTCACCGCTTCTACGGCATCCCCGAAGACCGCGCCATCCCCCTGCTGCAAGACGGCTACCCGAACCACTGGCTCCGCCTCGCCTACCTCTTAGAGCAGCACACCGGCACTTCCATGGAAGACATCCTTGCCGCGCGTAAAAAATCCGAAAAATGGAAACCCTGGGCAGAAGCACGCCTCGGCATCTCCTCCGAAGATTTCACAAAATGGATCGCCGAGACAAGGAATCCAAGTCTGCCGAAAAAGTGAAAGGAACACCTCCCCCATTGCACCCTATGAACCCATAGAATCCACCAAACCCATTTAAGGAAAAATGATTCAATCAGCATTTCCCTAGTCACCCATGACAAGAAAGGCATCCCCATGACCCACGATTTCATCTACCATAACCCCACCAAAGTCTACTTCGGAAACGGCATGCTCGCCCACCTTCCCGAAGAGATCAGCCGCCTCGGCAGCCGCGTCCTCCTCATCACCGGCGGCAGCTCCGCCAAAAAGAGCGGCCTCTTCGACAAAGCCCTCGCAGAAATCAGCCAAGCCAATGTCGACTGCTACGGCCTCTCCGGCGTCAAGCCAAATCCCGAGATCGGCCTCGTCCGCGAAGGCATCCGCCTTGTGCGCGAAAAACGTCTGGACCTCATCCTCGCCCTCGGCGGAGGCTCCGTCCTCGACACCGCCAAAGTCATCGCAGGCAGCGCCCCCTACGACGCCGACCCTTGGGACCTCATCCGAAACCGCGCCGCCATCGACACCGCCCTCCCCCTCATCACCATCCCCACCATCGCCGCGACCGGCTCCGAAATGAATGCCAGCGCCGTCATCACCAACCCCGAGACCGAAGAAAAATACGGCTGGACCGCCCAGGCCTTCCGCCCCTCCGTCTCCTTCCTCTGCCCCGAAAACACCTACACCGTCCCCGCCTATCAGACCGCCTGCGGCTCCGCCGACATCCTCTCCCACATCATGGAAGTCTACTTCCAGAAAGAAGAGACCTTCCCCGCCACCGAAGCCTACATGGAAGCCATGATGCGCTCCATCATGAAAGACGCCCCCATCGCCATGGCCGACCCTGCCAATGAAGATGCCCGTGCAAACCTCCTCTGGACCGCCTCCTGGGCCATCAACGACTTCATCGACAGCGGCCATTCCGTCTCCTGGACCTGCCACGGCATCGAGCACGAACTCTCCGCCCACTACGACATCACCCACGGCCTCGGCCTCGCCATCCTCACCCCCGCCTTCCTCACCTACGTCCTGGACGAAACCACCGCCCCCCGCATCGCCCGCTTCGCCGTAGGCGTCATGGGCGTCTCCCCCCAAGGCAAGGACACCATCAAGATCGCACAGAAAGGCATCAAACGCCTGCGGAAATACTTCAAGAAACAGCTCCGCCTCCCGACCACCCTCACAGAGATCGGCATCGACGACACCCGCTTTGCCGAAATGGCCGAAAAGACCATCGCATGGAAGGGCGCCAAAGACGGCCTCCTCCACGGCTTCGTCAGCCTCTCCGCCAAAGACCTCGAAGAGATTTACCGCCTCGCCCTGTGAGTACCCACCGCCGGTAAACCTCACCGTCCATAAAATCCCGATCAAAAGAATCACACCAATGGAGAAAACAAGCCATCAAAAAAAGCCCCTGCCAAAGGGGCTTTTTTTCATCTTACCCTCCTGCATGCCAGCCGGTGTCCCGATCCTCCCTCCTATGCGGCAGTCAACAGCGGTGTTCCGATTGGAACCGTCATCGCATGTTTCTAAGCTGCCTATACGGCAGTCAACCAACACCACGCACCTGAGCGATGAAGGGTACTTTTCTAAGCTGCCTATACGGCAGTCAACATATTAAGATACGTTTTTTCGCTTGCGGTGAGTTTTCTAAGCTGCCTATACGGCAGTCAACACAGTTTCCGGTTCTTCCAGTCTGCTGTATCATTTCTAAGCTGCCTATACGGCAGTCAACTGGCACTGACTGACCCGGCAAAGATAACGGCCTTTCTAAGCTGCCTATACGGCAGTCAACAGGAGGAGGCTATACGTCCATTTAGCGTTGATTTTCTAAGCTGCCTATACGGCAGTCAACGCTATCACGGAGCCTGACTTTCTGATTCGCTTTTTCTAAGCTGCCTATACGGCAGTCAACTGCAGAAGAAAGTGAAAGAGCTTCGGCGCCATCGAGGGAAAAACTATCTCCATCTATTTTACCCAAAGTTTCAATAGGGCGCAAGAAAAGCCGATAGAATCGGCTTTTCTTGCATTGGTCAAAAATTTTGGTCAAAATTCAGGGACAGAGGCACTATCGCTCAGGCCATAGGTGCTCAGTGTTCCGGACTGCTCTATCTGACAGGGTGTCTTCTTGATGAAGAGGGAAAAGGTCTGCGCGGTAGATAAGCTTTTCATCTGGATGAATGGCAGATCGTATGTCTCTTTTCTCTGGCCAAGCAGACCGAGCGCGTCCTCATAAGAGACGCCTTCGTGCCGCCGGACGTAGCGGCGCGCTTTTCTTTCCACAGATTCATCCGGCTGATATCGGCTGTAGATGCTATAGCCGGTGATGCGGCGTTCCACTATTTTTCGGATCTTTGTCAGGTGTACATAGTCAGAAAGTCGTTCCAGCCCCTGTTCTAGGTGCAATCTTTCCAATTGTTCTGCCGAGGGGGCGAGGATACGGATCTTATTTCCCAGCCCTTTGTCCTGATACGCCGGGAAGGCCAGCGCGGTCTTCACCATCCCTTCTCTTCGTTGTTCTTCAGCCAGTGCCAGATGCAGCTGGGTGAAGACCTTCGTCCAAAGAAAGGATAGCGAGACTTCACCATCTGGAATGAGGGTGATATCCTGATAGTAGTTCATATTATTCCTTTCCGCTTGCTCCAAACACACCGCCACGAACAAGGACTGCCATGACATAGTCTTTGTCCGTTTCGTTTTCAGGTGCCGTTCCGGTCGACCAGTTATCAAAGAGGGTATAGAAATCTACTTTCTCTTTCGGAGAGCGGAAGGCTTTCCCGAGTGTGGTCACAGCGCCGTATGGTTCTGCTGCGATCGGGCCAAGGCCAGACACGCCATACTCAGGATACCATGTATCGATGGTACGCAGTGCATTTCCGATCTTCTGAGAGTGCATGGCTGCCATGCCATTGACCTGATACAGCACCTTGCTCTTTTTCCCGTTCCCTTTGTCAAGGATCAGTTCTTCACTCGGGTATACTTCCTGTCCATGTCCCATCAAAACGCAGGCTTCGATCTCAAGCAGCAGATAGCTGATCCTACCGCACAGTGCATCAGCGATCCTGGCAGAGAGCTGATCCAGATCAGGGCTATGCTTATCGAAGTTCTTCAGGCTGTAGTCATATCCGTCAAATGTCATGGTCTCCCCGGATGGCTTGACACGTACAATGACTTCGACTTTTTCTGCGCCCACGCGATTTCTCCAGAAGAATCGTCCACTGGCGATATTGGTGGCATAGCGATGTGCCAATTCCGAGAACCCGCTTTCCTCGATGTAGTCTTCGACCATTTTTGAAATGCCTCGGCCGTGTTCCTCTTCATTGCATACGGATGGATGCTGTACCCCAGACAGGACTTTCAGTGTAAAGCGAAGTTTTAATGTATCCTGATCCAGCTTCAAAGAGGCGCTGTCTACGGTCTGCAGATTGGCCTTTTCTACTTCTGCATTGAGCTTCATCGGATCATTCTTGACAGCTGCTTTTAAGCGATTGGAGATGGTCCCGCGCACCGACTTCTCGATCAGCGCGATCGGCTCTTCTTCTGTCTGTCTTTTTTCCCAGCTTGTACCATAGAGAAAACCATCGGATGGGACCAGTTTCTTCTCAAATGCCAGTACGCTTGCTAATGCAATTTTCTTGTTTGCCATGATTGTTCTCCTTTTTATTTTTCGTTTTTACAAATATACAGATCATTGCCTTCATCATATTCGTAGTACCACATCAGGTCTTCGACGGAAGAGAATCGATATGGCATTTTGAATTCACCCAATGTGATCACAGGCTCTGCAAAGCGATGCGAGACATTCGTATCTCTCTGCGCTTTCACCTTTCCCAAGCGGGTCAAGCCTTGGAAGCCGACAACAAGGGGGATGAGCCAGCCAGCTTCTCTTCGCTTCGAGGTCCAGGCGCGTACTTCATTTTCTTCATTGATCTCTGCTTCATGGTGGATCGTCAGAAAAGAGAGGAGTGTGTCCAATGTGTCTGTCTCTTCATTTCCTGCTTCTTTCAGCAGTCTGCCTCTCTCGACCACCGCGAAGCCGGGCATCAGTCGATGGAGGATCTTCTTTTCTTCCTCCGGGTGTTCCTCGCTGATAAAGTATACAACGGGCGTTTTGAAGGAAAGTATATCTCCTCCTGCTATTTTGAGAGAGGGAAGTGTCTCTCCGACTGCCTGCAGCAGTTCCTCTTTGTTATCGGCAGAAAGGCCGCTGCATTTGACCAGCAGGGATACTTTGAGATGGATCCGAGGGTCTTCGATAAAGGGCGGACGTTCAAATGTATTTCCTCCCTTTTTTCTAAGCGGATTGGATGAGATGGCTATAGAGTAATGGTAATCCCCAGGGTTCTTATAGACCTGCAGGCGGCTTTCATGGCTGATCACGCCAAGGCTGATGAAACGGACTTCACGCAAGGATTCTGTCAGCCGCACTTTTCGCTCCAATGCATGCACGGCTCCCATCCACGCTGTCATGGCAGGAAATCCGATGGTACAGAGGCTGCTTAGTGCATTGGCATTTTGTATCTGTATCTCCGGCAGCAAAAGGTATGTCATGATTCGTATCTCACCTCATCTTTCAGTACGATCTCCATTTGGTCCTTAAAGTTGCGCCATTCCGCGTCTCCCAAGGAGACGGCTTCTTCTCCCAAGAGTTTTTCATAGGAGAAAACTACCCATCTGGCAAAAGCAGCTGCGATCTCACCTGTCCAGGAGGGCTCCAGGCGCTCTTCCATGCAAGCATCGTCCAGCCAGATCTTCTGTGATCTCGGAAGTGCTGTATACGTCTCCTCTTCGCTCCATCCAGCAGCGCCTGCTCGGATCTGATAGGCGACCAACAGGACGGCGTCGATCATTTCATCCACCAGATCGTGGATGGCCTTTCGTATTTCCATGGTATTCCGCTCTTGTTTCATATAGGCGTGCAGCCGATACAGGGCGCTGCTTTGTGATTTATACCAGATGGACTCTTTGAAGAAATCCGATCTCGGCACCCTGACCTTCACCTCACGCAGAGATGGCGGCAGGGAAGAGAGAAGATAGGCCTTCCCTCCGCACCGGGAATTCAATGCGCTGATATTCTGCGGCTTGGTCCCTCCAAAGCCGATCATGGTGAGTCCCGTGACTTCTTCGCAGGGCTTTCCGTAGTTCTCTGATTTCTTATTGCAGCAGTCTATTTTATGCCCATTGATCGCTCGGATCCTCTGATACATCTCCAGCGCGAGGCAGGAGGATGGCATGACCGACAGTAGATGATATTCTCCCTCCGCGATCGGGAAGTAGACCTGTCTAAGATGCGTATCTGTCGCTTCCGGTTCCTTTTGGCTGTCTTCCAGCATCTCTTGGACTTTCTTTTGCAGCTTTTCTATGGGAAGTGACAGCAGTTCCAGTTCTTTCTCAAGTTCCTTGTCTCGTGTAATGACCGCCTCCAGCACATTTTTATCGGGAGTCACTGGACTGAGCAACAGACTGGCGCTTCCAAGATACTGCGCCGGTGTCAGAATATCCAGACTGCAGGTGCTCCCTCCGGTCGTCACATAGCCTGCCACTTTTTTCGAATGGCTGCATACGGTGGTCTTGATGTCCGGATTCGTAAATTTTCCGACATGACTGGCCAGATGACATTCATTCATATGCATGACCATCGTGTCAAACCAGTCGGCTGGTGTTTTCCCCTTTTTTGCCGCACTTTCTATGATGTATTCGTGCAGCGATATTACTTCTTTCTTTTCTTTTGCCACGCTTATCCCTTCCTTTCCTTAAATAATCCCAGCTGATCCGAATACAGCCAATGGGTATCCCCAGACGTTTTCGGCATCGTGATTTCACCATACTTCCTTTCAGCCTGCTCGATCTGTTCCTCTTCTGACCGGGGATCTTCCATATCGATCATCTGTCTCACAGACTTTGCATAGCTTCGCTGGATCCACAGGCGGCGTTCCATTTCTTCTGTCATGTCTTCATAGTCATCGATATGCAGGATGGCCTTTCGATCGATAAGGCTGCCGTGGTCATCAAGTTCACAGAATGTTTCTTCTCCATCAGTATATCTCACAGTGAGCTTTACGTCTTCTATCGCATTTTCACGGAAACGCCTGAATTCCATGGGAAGTCCAGTCAGCCACCAGTATTCATCGAGCCAGCCATGCATAGATTGTGGGCCTACGTCTGAGCGGCTGTTGAAATCCATCATCGTCTGGTGTTCGAGATCGATGAGCCGGCTTTCCGGATGAAGTTCCTCCGGCTTCCGGATCCTCGGCGCGGCATCGATGCGGCTTGCTAGATCATTGACATCGATCAGTTGTCTCATGTCATGGCTTTTCAGCTGGTACCTCCCGACTTCATAGCCGGGCCATTTGAAGGCTTTCGGTTCTCCTTTCAGTCCGCGAAGATTGTACTCCATGACAGCCACATTCGACGCTGCCTGATCTTTTGCAAGAGTGCGATGACGCATCACGCGTCCGGAAAGCTGAATGATCGAGCGATAGGAGGAGGGCTCGATCACCGCCCAGTCAAAGTCATGGTCTCGGCCGGTTTCTTCGACCGGCGTAGCCACGACGAGGAAAAGGATATTTCCCTCCCTGCTCTCATCGATATGACGGCGAATGACCGGGTCTGTCAGCTCCGCGCTCTGCCCTTCTTCCCCCTTGCGGGACAATACGCTGTCCAGATATTTTTCCTGTTCATGACGCAGAAGAAGAATCTGACGGCTGTGGTAGGTCATCAGCCGCACCGCTACGTCCTGGCTCCATGTACATCGGAGCAGGTACTCTGAAAGCTCCACGCAGGGATTGATATTCGCCATGCGTACCACGCCGAAGGATACATGCTTTCCTGTCTTTCGGTCGATGATATGATTTTGCTCGTGCATTTTTTCTGCAGCCTTCCGTATCTCCTCAAAGTAATGGAGTTCCGGAGGGGCATCCCCGTCCCGGGAGCTGCACTCAATCAGTTCACCCTTCCTTCGGACGATCTGTGTTTTCAGCTTCCGGCAGCGGCTGGCGACGAATTTCTGATGCAAAAGAGCAAAGTCTCCTTCCTTTCCCGCCTGCATGTCCTGTACGACAGCCTTATATTCGTCACACCAGAGTACGGCACAATGCTTCTTTGCTGCAAAGAAATCATTGTACACGGAAAGTCCTGCCTGATAGGCGCGATACATGCCCTCCGCCAGGTCAGGCGGAATCGTCGCGGAAGAAAGCCCTACATTCCGTCCCAGCATACCGGCAAGGTGTACCAGTCTGGCGATCGCATAGAGATCCTTTGTCGTAAAGTCATCGATCTCATCGATGACCAGGTCAGATGACATGAGCCGCAGAAAGGGGAGCATGTACCGCCCGCCTTTGATGGTCTGGACGGCTCCCATCATGTGATCGATGGTCGCTGCCAGGATAGGCTTCAGCAGCAATGCCTTGTTTTTATCCGCGCGCCGGTTCGTATCCCCCAGAAAGAGATCCATGAACTGCATCTCTCCGCCATCGAAGGTATCCAGATATTCTACATTTTCCTCCATCCATGGCTCCGCCGACTCTGCGCCGCAATCGCTTTCTTCCTGCGATTTTTCATGGAGCGCCCGAACGGCATCTGATCCAATGAGCACAGCCAGCTCGCTCCCATCCATGCCCAGCAGCCTACGGTAAGAGTCTCCCGTTTGCAGCGTCAGGGAGCGCAGCCCCAGTGCCAAGATATAGCGAAGAGATTTCCGATCCGGAGAAATGGCATTCATGATTTTTGCATTCGCTATCGTTTTCCCGCACCCGGTACTTGCCATATTGACAATGAACCAGGATGCATCTCCTGCCTGTTCCTTTCTGAATGCATGGATCTTAGCTGCCGCTTTTTCCTGCCATGCATACGCGCCCGTTCCCTGTTTCTTGAGTCCGCGTACATCATAGGCTCTTTCCATCTTCTCTGCGAAAAAAGGAAGCCTGTGTGCCGCCCTGAGCGACTGATCGCACACCTTCAGCAGGTGCTCTTCCAGATACTGCCTGCATGCACCGCGTCCATCAATATTCGCCCACAGGCGAGTCACTTTCCAGATCGATCTCGCAGACGGCTCCTTTTCCAGCGAAGACGCATAATGATCTCCGATCATCAGGCAGAGTCTCGCGTACGTAAGGATCAGCCGAAAGGCCGGCCTTTCACAAAGTGTCTGCCCTGCCATCGCCACGGACGGCAATGACCCATAGGCCTCCTGCAGACGGCTCACCCATTTGCACACCGCTTTCTTCCACGCAGGAGATTTCTCCCAAAGAAGTCCTTCCGAAAAGCTGAAACATTTCGCCCGGAGAGCGGCAGATATCTCCTCCGTCCTTTGATTTTGATACCCCCAGTCCGCTGTCAGATGCGACCATATACTTTGGAAAGACGCTCTGCACACATTTTCATATCCTGCTCTGGCATCGCCTTTTTTATCTGCCATCCTGTGATGTGACAGGATGAGCCATGCAATGACAGAGGCCAGCGGCGGCAGCCTTCCCAGATGACACTGTCTTTCTTCCGTCAGATTCTCTCCGACCTTTTTCAGAAGCTCCGCTTCATCAAGCGTTCCGGAGATGAGGGCCTGCATCCATTTTTCATCCGTCTCTTCTGCGCCAGTGACTACGACCAGCGCCTCCAGCAGCTTGCAGGAGATCCACTCGTGCCGAAATGGATCCATCCGATTTTTCCCGCCATGCCTTCTTAACTTATCCTGAAAATAGTCATTTGTCTTTCCCCAGTCATGGAAAAGCGCAGCCACAGCTGCCAAAGCCTTAATGAGAGGCAGGTACTGCCACTGATTCTCCCATTCAAAGTGAGATACATTTTTCTGCGTCCAATTGACAGGCACCAATCCCTCTGCATTGAACTTATTCCGATTTCCCACGATCCACAGAAGGTCGCTCCGCGAGCGCGATCGGATCCACCGGCAGGATACAGCCATGCTCTTCGTCGCATTCCTTCGCAGTGCCGTTTTGACAGCGAGAAGTCCGGCCTCCGTGATCACCGTCTGCCAGGCATCATCCCCGATGCGATCGGCAAACGAGTCCAGGATCTTCCGTACGGTAAGGACCGCCTTCTTCTCACTTTGGCTGATAAAGATGACCATCATGCGGCATCACCTTCTCTCTCCGAAATGCTGGCTGACGCTTTTGACTTCACCAAACATGAAATCAAGCACTTGATGCTCCGTGAATTTTTGCAGCAACTGCTGACGAAACTGCTGCTCCGTATCATTTTGCGAAGAGCAGATAAATGACCAGGGGAGAACCACGGCATCCTTGATCAGATCTGCCACATCAAAGACCAGCGCTCCCCGCCTCGTCTTTCCGTGCATCACGGCAAAGCCATGTGGAATGCCAAGCACCCACAATGTCACAGCAGATAGACCATACGCCAGATAGTTTCCATGATTCAGGAAAGCATTCGCCTGATCTTCTCCCGAGTGATCTCTTGTAAATCCGGAAAGACCCACGGCATGTGCCGCATACTTGTAAAGCTCTTTCGTGAAAGGTAGTGTCAAATGCTTTGTGTAAATTTTTCTTCACTTTCTTAGAAGATATAAATCACATTACAATTTCCAGATCTTCTGGAAGGATGCGATCTCCAAACTGAA
>OGQF01001672.1_pt1 | contig 14689 bp, 13 predicted proteins | sample 1553141 | NCBI WGS metagenome assembly OGQF01 (sample SAMEA2580005, study PRJEB22360) | human gut metagenome | biome: human gut; feature: human-associated habitat; material: faeces | place: Denmark | collected 2008/2010
GAAACCGGGGACAACACACCGAGTGTATGGCTGTTTATACTATCAATTCTTTCCGGAACGGGATTGATTATTACCGTAAAGAAACGCAGAGAAAATTTGAATTCATAGAAACGATAGTTAAAAAATGAAACGAGAAAATAACCATGGAGAAGGCGGGCATGTATGTCCGTCTTTTCTTCAAAGAAAACATAACAGGGAGTGTACGCTGCGGAAGAGGCGAAAGAAAAGACACAGACGGAATCAAAGCAGAAGGCGTGTATGGGAATGGAAATGCCTGACTCTGCAACTTTTATTAGCGGTGATATTTGTTTTTTCTGTGGCGGGGCTTCTTGGATATGGCATCTTCTATCTGTGTCAGAATGAGAGTAGCAGAAACACGCAAAAAGAATTACAAGACATACGAGGAGAATCGAAAAAATTGTTTTTATTATATCATATATTTTGGGATTTATTAATGAATAGGGATCAGAGACCATAGATGACGGACACTAGATGATTTCTTTATATCTTTTACTCAATGATTTCATAAATTCAATCCTAAAAATATACATACCATTTTACACGAGATTTACTGTAATGTAGGACAATTCTCTTTTGAATTCCAAACACTTCGATTTTACAGTCGTATCGCATGAGATCAGTTGTTATCATTACTTCGCTCGGTAACATGATTTTGTCTGAAGTTATTGCGGTGTAGGATTTAATGTTATATACATTATAGACTTGTTCATCATCCTGCACTCGTATTTTAATTGGGATAATTGAGCCATCTGCACAATGCTGGCATATGACATCCACTGGTTTTTGCATATCGTGATCACCACCCTGAACTTTCGATTTTAATACGAATACATTATAGAACATATGTTCGAACTTGTAAACAAAAAAGTAGAAAACAAAGATACAGTATGCATATGAGAATCAGCTGTTTATATGCCAGACACTTTAAACCATCAGTTGAATGACATAAGCTTTCATCGGTTGTAAACTTAGTGAATGAAAATAGACATTTATTGAAACCACTTTTCATTCAGATATAGCAGGAGGATTACATTATGGGACAGACATTGGGAGACTTTTTAAAGATAACTTCAGCGGATGACTATTGTAGGATAAACATTCGTAAAGATAAAGAAACGGTATATTTCGGCTACGAAAATGAGGTTCCCGATGATATAAAATCCTTTATTATCACAGAAATTTATATTGACTGGGCGAGCGAGGCATTGGGAATCCGTGTGTCTGAGAAAGAAGAATAAAATACTGGCGGATTCATTCAAAAGGTGCTAGAATGCTTCTACTACATATTAAAACGGCAGATAAATAAGGGGGAAGCGCTTATGAAACCGATATATTTGTCAATCCAGCAACAAGAAACAGGAGAAAACATTAGGAGATTGTTGAAAAGCAATGGGTATACGGTGAAAGATATCCAGGAAGTCATGGGATTTGAGAATCCACAAGCTGTCTATAAATGGCTTTCCGGGAAATCGCTGCCTAGTCTGGAAAACCTCCTGATCTTAAGCAAATTATTGAATATCAGTATTGAGAATATCCTCGTCATTGACGAGGATATTAATATATTACGGAGCATTAATACACAATGGATGCTGAATAGGATAAATTATGTTTTGGTGATCAAAATGGAATCCGCAATTATCGAATCAGATAAGCGCTTATCGAAGGAAACGGTGACAAAATTCGAAATATCGAATGAGAGCGTGACAAAAATGCAAATATCGAATGAGAGCGTGACAAAATTTAAAATATCGAAGAAAACGGTGCCAAAATTTAAAATATCGAAAAAAACGGCACCATTTTGAGAAATATCGAAGAAAACATACACCAAAATTTAAAATATCGAAGAAAACATACACCATTTTGAAGAATATCGAAAAAAACGGTGTCAAAATTTCATGTGGCGGCAGATAGGAAATCCAATTATAATTAATAATAAAGATAGAAAGCGAGGGGTAACATCATGAAAAAGATTATTAGAAACCGGATCAAGTGTAAAAAATGTGGAGAGATCATTGAGAGTACCAGCAGACATGACTTTAAGTTCTGTAAATGCGGTGCGGTTGCTGTTGATGGCGGGAAAGATTATCTGCGCAGAGTAGGAAGCAAAGACGATTATGAAGAACTGATTGAGTATGAAGGCAGCGATGATGATGAAGAGTGAGAATCTGAGGTTTTTTATGGACGAAACCGGGAGACCCTATGAACCAGGTGAGCCTGAGTATGAGAGAGCGGTACAGGAGACACCGGAATCGTTGGCATTCGAGGAAGAGATAATAAAACAATTACGTGATCCGGCGCATCAACGTGATGCCTTCGCGCAGGTTGTCAATTTCTACGGGGAGAAGTTGTATTGGCAGATACGAAAGATGGTGTTGGACCATGACGATGCCAACGACTTATTGCAGAATACATTCCTGAAAGCCTGGATGAATATCGACTATTTTCGGGGAGAGGCGAAGTTGTCGACTTGGTTGTATAAGATTGCGATAAACGAATGTATAACCTTTCTGAACCGCCAGCGTGTGCAGAACAATGTCTCGATTGACGATACGGACGTGTTTTTGCTGGAGCGCCTGAAAGGAGACGAATATTTCGACGGGGATGCCGCACAGATGAAACTGCAGAAAGCCATCCTGACATTGCCGGAGAAACAGCGTGCCGTTTTTAATATGAAATATTTTGACGATATGAAATATGAAGATATGTCTGAGATTTTCGGAACTTCCGTAGGCGCTTTAAAAGCTTCCTATCATCATGCGGTGAAGAAAGTAGAGGAGTTTTTAACAAAAGACATTTAAACCTTTCGTGTTACCATTTGTCAAAAGAACATAAAAGAGAGATGATATGAAAACAGAACAAAACAATCTGGACCGTCTTAAAGGGAAAAATCCTTTTACTGTACCTGAGGGGTATATGGAGGGATTGACGGCAAACATTATGAGTCAGCTTCCCGAAAGAGAGCCTGAAGAGGAGGTGAAAAAGGTTTCCTTGATGGATCGTGTTCGTCCCTGGTTATATATGGCAGCCGTTTTTGCCGGATTGGGGTTGTTTTTTAAAGTTTTGGTCGGATCCGAAGATAAAGCGGCGAAAACCGACTCGCTACTCGTAAAAACAGAAGTGTCTCCAGCCTCAGTTTCTGCTTTGCAAGCGGCCGAGGATGAAGAATACTTGGAGTACCTGGAAGAGCAATATGCCGGTTATATATTGGCAGAAGAAATAGGGGAAACCGAATAAATTGAAAAAAAATAAAGTTTGACAAAATATTTTTGAAAGAATGCTTGTATGAATAAAATATTTTTTATTACATTTGTGGCGTGTTCAGTTGTGTTCTCATTCAGTGCTCACGCTCAAAGTGGGAAACAGCATCGTAATTTTGATAGAGAAGCGTTCTTTGCTAAGAAGAATGCTTTTATTACGGCAGAGATGGGGTTAACCCCGGAAGAGGCAGCATCATTTATACCTCTTTGTAACGAACTGCAAGAAAAGATGTTTGAGGCCGGTCGTGAATGTCGTAAACTATCCAAAGATTTAAAGCATAATGAAAATGCAACCGATGCTGATTACCTGAAGGTGATTGATGAGTGTGTGAGCGTGAACATGAGGCAGGCACAGTTGGAAAAGGAGTATTATGAAAAGTTTAAAAAGATATTGTCTCCAAAGAAACTTTATAGATATAAACGTGCGGAAGGAAAGTTTGCGCGGGAATTTATGAGAGGAGGAGACGATAGAAAAGAAGAGAATAGAAAGAAATAAAATATTATCATTATTTGTGTTTTTTGTTTAGATTTAGTTTTGGCGTTTAAGTTAAGGGAGGGGTGGCGACGTGATGTCGGTTCCCCTTTTGTTTTTATAGCCCTTTCGCTTTTGCTTCGTTCCAGATCCGGTCCATTTCTTCCAAAGACATATCCTTTAATGACTTGCCTTCTTTGATAGTATGCTCTTCCAAATAGTTGAAACGGCGGGTGAATTTCTGGTTTGTGCGTTCCAAGGCATTGTCCGGATTGATCTTATAAAGGCGGGCTGCGTTGATCAGACTGAAGAACAGGTCTCCGAACTCTGCTTCCATCTTATCTGCATCCATCTTGTCGATTTCAGTCTTCAGTTCGGTAAACTCTTCGTGCACCTTATCCCAGACCTGGTCGCGTTGTTCCCAGTCGAAACCCACGTTGCGGGCTTTGTCCTGGATGCGGTGAGCTTTGACTACGGAAGGAAGTGAAGTGGGGACACCTTCGAGAACTGTCTTGTTGCCGCCTTTTTCCTTTAGTTTGAGTTGTTCCCAGTTCTGTTCAACCTTGCCGGCTGTTTCGGCCTGAGCGTTTCCGAAGACATGCGGATGGCGGTAGATCAGTTTCTGGCAAAGGCTGTCGCACACGTCTTTGATGTCGAACACCGCTTTTTCTTCACCGATCTTGGCATAGAAGACAATGTGCAGGAGCAGGTCGCCCAATTCTTTTTTGATGTTATTGTTGTCATCTTTCATGATGGCATCGCATAATTCGTAAGTCTCTTCGATCGTATTCGTGCGAAGACTTTCGTTCGTTTGCTTACGGTCCCACGGACATTTCACACGAAGCTCGTCCAGAATGTCGAGCAGCTGTCCTAAGGCTTCCATCTTTTCTTGTTTTGTTGCCATTTTTAGTTGTTTGGTTGGAGAAGAAGGAGGTGTGTCAAATTTCATCTTTCTCTTGCCGGGAGATGAATTCCCCGGCAAGAGATTGAATTCTCTATCTTTTTAACACACAGCCTATAAGATGTTATTTATTCTTTTCTTGTTCTTTAAATACCTTCAGCCCGTTTTCCAGGAATTTGATATAGTCGGGGACACTTTCGTTAAATGCATACGACGGGCCGAGCGGTTTGCCTTCGGCATTCAGCAAAATGTAAAACGGTTGGGCGTTTGCACCGAACTTACTACGCTGCAAGTAACTCCATTTGTCGCCGATTGTTTTCAATTTGCGAGTCTTGCCATGCTCTTCGATTGTGATCGGCTGCGGCAGCTTCGTCTTATCATCGACCATCAAGGTGATCAAGACATAATCATTTTCCAATATCTGTTTCACTTTCGGGTCGGTCCAAACGGATGCTTCCATCTTGCGGCAGTTCACGCAACCAAAACCGGAGAAATCGATCATGACCGGCTTGTTCACCTTCTTGGCATAAGCCATACCGGTTTCGTAATCGTCGAAAGCAGCATGCACTTCACTGTTGTACAGGTTGAAATCCTGAGTGTACAAGGGAGGAGCGAAAGCACTGATCGCTTTTAGAGGAGCCCCCCAAAGGCCCGGAACCATATAAACGGCAAAAGAGAAAGAAATGATCGCCATGAACAGGCGCGGCACGGATACGTACGAAAGGTCGCTGTCGTGGCTGAACTTGATCTTACCCAACAGGTAACAACCCAACAGGATAAAGATCACGATCCAAAGCACGATAAACACTTCGCGGTCCAGCAGGCGCCATCCGTAAGCCAGGTCGGCAACCGAAAGGAACTTCAGCGCCAGTGCCAGTTCAAGGAAGCCTAACACCACCTTGACGGAGTTCAGCCAGCCTCCGGATTTCGGCATGCTTTGCAGCATGTTCGGGAAGATGGCGAAAAGGCTGAACGGAATAGACAATGCCAAAGCGAAACCGAACATGCCGATGGCCGGTCCTACCGCCGTTCCCATCGAAGCAGCCTGTACCAGCAAAGTCCCGATAATCGGACCTGTGCAAGAGAAGGAAACCAACACCAACGTGAACGACATGAAGAAAATACTGATAATGCCCGTCGTCGAATCCGCCTTCGTGTCCAGTTTATTCGTCCAGGAGGAGGGTAATACCATTTCGAATGCCCCGAAGAAAGAGATGGCGAAGACTACTAACAACAAGAAGAATATGATATTGAAGATCGCATTCGTCGACAGGTCGTTCAGCGCACTTGCCCCGAATATACCCGTAATCAGCAATCCCATCACCAGATAAATCACAATGATTGAAAGTCCGTACGTCATCGCATCTCGTATCGCCTTCTTGCGGTCCTTCGTCCGTTTGAGGAAGAAGCTGACCGTCATCGGGATCATCGGCCATACGCAAGGTGTCAGCAAGGCGATCAATCCACCCAGGAAACCGGCAAAGAAGATGAACAACCAAGATGTGTCGGTTGCTGAAACCGTCGTGTCGCCGAATGCCTTCAACTGGTCGATGACAGGAGTCCAGAGGGCAGCGTCGTCGGTCAGCTCGTTGGAGGTGCGGACTGGTCTGTTCTCTGCTTTGTCCTTGTTGGTAACAGGGGCGGGAGCCTTCAGCTCGGCCACTTCTTCCACCACTTTTTCAGTATCCGGCTGCACGGCTGTCACATCGTCTTGTTCGACTTCCGGTTTTTCGACCACTGTTTCGGCGGCGGCTGTCATCTTTATATTCTTTTTGTCGAACGAAAAACTGACGCGATCGGGGGGCAGACAAGTCTCGTCGTTGCAAGCCATAAATTCCACTTCACCTTCGGCTTTGAACTTGGCCGGGTCAGTCACTTTGAACTTTTGGGTGAACGAAACGGTCCCTGGATACCAACGCAGGTTCATGGCGAACAGTTCGTCGTATACGGTGGTCGGTTTGACAGATGAAGTCGGTTTGCCGATCAGCTCGGCTCCTTTCAGTGTCTCGAATGTGAACGAAGTGGAGACAGGGCCTCCTTCCGGCAAGTCCTGGTCATACAAATGCCAGCCTTTATCGGCAGTAGCGGTAAAAACGATCTCTTTCTCTGCGGAGCCGGAGTCGTTCAGTTGTATCTTCCATTTTACAGGCTGGAGAATCTGTGCCTGTACGGTCAGTGCGACAAGCACCAACATCAAGGTACTAAAGAGCTTCTTCATATTATTTTTACTATTTTTGTTATTTAGCTAAAGAGGTAAATTTATCAGGAATGCGTGTTTCGAAATGCATCTCTTCGCCTGTTACCGGATGAATGAAGTTGAGCCGTCGGGCGTGAAGCATCAGCCGTCCGGTAGGATCTGTCTCCGCACCGTACTTGTAATCGCCGGCGATTGAGTGTCCGATTGATTGCATCTGTGCGCGTATCTGGTTCTTGCGTCCTGTCTCCAGGTCGAGTTCCAACAGCGAGTAGGCTCCGTTGCTGTGCAGCAGGCGGTAGCGGGTGATCGCCTCTTTCCCGTCTCCTTCGGCTGTCACATACACCTGCATCTTTGCATTTTCGGTCAGGTTGGAGACGATCAGGTCGGAATCTTTTTCAGGGCGTCCTTCCACTACGGCCACGTATGTGCGTGCCGTGATGGCAGAGTTCCAGTTCGATTGCAATGCCTTTTGCACTTGCAGATTCTTGGCGAACATCATCAGCCCCGAAGTGTCGCGGTCCAAGCGATGGAGCACGAATATCTTGTTACGTGGATCTGTCTTCTTGACATATTCGCTGAGCAGATGAAGAGCTGTCCGTTCCTTCACGCGCGTGCTGGAAACCGAAAGTAAGCCTTCTTTCTTGTTTACGACTATCAGGTCGTCGTCTTCCCAAACAATTGTGAGCAGTGGATTGTTGAACTCGACTTTTCCCCGTTCGTAGCTGATTAACACCTCGTCGCCCGGTGTGAGCGGCGTGTTGAACTGGGAGGTTACCGTGCCGTTGACTGAAATCTGTCCGTGGGCAAGTAGTGCCTTGACTGAACTTTTACTTTGTTCGTTTAAAAGACCGAACAGGAAAGGAAGTAACGTATTCTCTTCTTTCACTGTAACTTTACGTCCTCGAGGGGCTCTGGATCTATCTGTGCCTCTGTATTCTGAGCGTCTTGCCATATTCCTAATTATATATAGTTTACAAAGATACAGGCTTTTGGCCAATGCTGCAAGGAGATGCGGACAAATAAAATAAATCGGCTGTTACTGTTTTTCTTTGTATTTATTAGGAATTCCCTCTCTGTTATCAGTAAGTATGCGGCTTTTCTGTCATGCATATTGGTTATGGTGACCAAAGTTTAATTGGGAAGCCCATTTACGATAGTAGTAATAGACCAACTGCCACCTGGAAAAGTCTAGGGGAAGCATCCACTATTGACAACCGGTCTTAACTAAGTAAAATATGGCGTTCCAAATCAGTCGCGAATCATATTTCCTCTTTCTTGCAGGTTCAACACTTTTGTTATATATTGCACTCGGTTTCCGTTAAATCAGTTTGATACATTTTTTTAAGTTTGGTCACTTTAAAAAAGAAATAATCCGGCTAATACGGAAACTTCTTTAGAAAAAGATTTCAATCATTTTTAAACAGGCTCTAAATTTAAGCCATGAAATAGAGATACCATGAATTGGAGTAGAAAAATGCCGAAGTCCGTTTGTGTTCTTCTTTTAGGAACAGCCCTATTGTCTTGTTCGGATCAGAAAGAAATCCAAATCACCGGAACCGTGCGGAACTTGAACGGTGGAATGATCGTTTACCAGCAATCTATCGCAGGCATGATGAATACGAAAACGATCGATACGTTACAAATCCAAAGCGATAGTACATTTACATTGACGTTACCGGTTGAAGATTATGAACGGGTGAATTTCATTTTGTATGGAAAAGCGGTATTGGGTTCGGTTATATCGAAAGGAGGAAAAATACAATTGGATGTAGATGCAACGGCTCAAGAACCTTTGGCTATCCAGGGAGTGGATGAGAAGGCGGTAGCCGTTTCCCGATTGCTCAATCGACTGAATGCCGCTGTATGGGATTTGCGTGCCCGCCGTGGCGACCGTTGGCAGATTGCTAAAGATACTGTAGCAACATCTGTAGCCCAAAAACTGAAAGATGATGCAGTCTCTCTGGAATCGCAATTGACGGGTTTGGATGAAGACTTACAGGAAAAAGCCCGGCAAGATATACGGATGCAGTTGTTGCTGGCTTTTCAGAACCAGACGATGGGTGCTTTTTATCAGGCATCGGAAGCGACAAGGCAGAATTGGTTTACCGAGTTGGATCAGATGACGGCCTTTTGTATCCCGGATAATCCGAACAGTACTTTCAGTCCGGCCTTTTATGATGTGGCTTCCAATGAAATTGGTATCCGATATTATATGCGTCAGGAATCGATTCCGGAAGGTGTAGGAAAAGGTATCGGTTTGATGTATTACGATTTTGAACATCGTTTACAGGGCAAGGCACAAGAGGCAGCCATGGCTCTGCTTTTCCTGGAAGATCAGGAAAGGCAGATGAACGATCCGAAGATGCCGGTTTATGCCGAACGTTTCCTGCAATTATATCCGGAAACTTCCTGGCAACCGCTGGTGCAGGAAGCAATGGAAAAGAACCGGGCATTTAACCAAACCCGGATTCCGGAAGATCTTCATTTCCCGGATGTCTCACAAGCGAAAACTTTCCAGGATATTATCGCACCGTATAAAGGGAAAGTTATCTTTATGGACATTTGGGCAACGTGGTGTGGTCCTTGCCGTGATTCCTTTGCTTTTGTAAAGCCGTTGCAGGAATATGCTCAGGAAAAAGATATTGTTTTGCTGTATCTCTCGATTGATAATCCGGAAGCTGAAGAGAAATGGAAGAAGATGGCTGCTCATTATGATCTGAAAGGGGAACATATTCGCATTCAAGAGGCTTTCAAGCAGGAAATTTATGATACGTTTGGTTCGAATGGAGCCTTGTATATTCCACATTGCGTAATCATTGGTAAAGATGGAAAGATACGTCAGAAAGTAGCGGCTTCGCCGGAGAAGATGGAAGAACTGAAGAAACAATTGGAAGAAGCGATTAAATAAACGACGATGTCTTTACGTAAGTTTATAAGACGAGGTATCGGATTGCTGGGCTTTCTTTGGTTTGTTTCGGTTTACGCATATCCGATTCCGGACAGTATTGCTGTCCGCTTACAGGGTTTTGTCTCTGCCTTAGAACAGTTTGGAAAGGCTTTGCCTCAGGAAAAGGTATATCTGCATTTTGATAATACCAGCTATTATCAGGGCGATCAGATTTGGTTTCAGTGTTATGTCGTGACTTCCGAATTCAATCGGCCTACAGCGTGGAGCAAGACGTTGTATGTGGAATTACTGAATCCTGGAGGTGAGATTGTCTCCCGACAGATTTTACCAATCCGCAACGGTCATTGCCAGGGGAATTTTACGTTGACGCACTTACCTTTCTATTCCGGTTTTTATGAGGTACGTGCTTATACCAAATATATGTTGAACTTTGGAGAGGCAACAGTCTTCTCACGTATTTTCCCGGTGTTCGACAAACCGGATTCAGAAGGCGATTATACCCAAAAAGAAATTTGCCGACATCCGGGAAAGTATCCGCAGAAAAGGGAAAAGACCAGGAAAGAAAAGAAACTGAATCTCCGCTTTTATCCTGAGGGCGGAATGTTGATTCGCGATGTCCCGGTGCGGGTTGCCTTTGAAGCGACCGATGCTTTCGGTAATCCGGTGGATGTCTCCGGTTGTATCCTGAATAAGGAAAAAGAGGTCGTTTCGACATTCCGGACAAGTCACGAAGGAAAAGGTGTTTTTACCTATGTGGCTGATACGGAAGAAGTAAAGGCGGAAGTTGTTTGGCGAGACAAGAAATATCGCTTTTCTTTACCGGAAGCAGAGGAACAGGGATTCGCTTTTTCGGTTGACAATCTAAGTATCCCGGATAGTTTGGCTATTACGGTACAGAAGAATCGTTTTACGGCGGCTCAGGTATTGGGGGTAGCGGTTATGAGCCGAGGTAAATTATATAATTTCTGTATGCTGACGGTCAAGAGGAATCAGCCCTTCTCTTTTCGACTGGATAAGAAGAATTTACCGGTAGGTGTGTCTCAACTGGTCTTGTTTGATAAAGCCGGACAGGTTTTGGCTGACCGGTTGGTTTTTGTTGGAAAGCCGGATACCTTGTCGTTGGCTGTTCGGACGGATAAAGAACAGTATCTTCCGTATGATTCAATAGGTATTTCTTTCGAAGTGAATGATCCGCAAGGACAGCCGGCACCAACGCTCTTGTCGGTGTCGGTCCGGGATGGCCGGGAAGAAGTGGAAAGCAGGCATTCGATGTTGACGGATCTGTTGCTGATGTCGGAAATCAAAGGGTATGTACGCCGTCCTTCCTGGTATTTTGAGTCGGATGATACGTTGCATCGTCGGGCTTTGGATGAATTGTTGATGGTGCAGGGCTGGAGGCGTTATGAATGGAAGCATTGGGCCGGTGTGGAACCTTTTGAACTGAAGTATCTGCCGGAGCAGGGAATCGAACTGCACGGCCAGGTAGTTTCAATGGTTCGTAGTAAGCCGCGTCCGGATGTGCAAGTAACTTCTTTTCTGACGAAGCGAGGCGAGGAAGACAATCCGACGGATCAGAATACATCCTGCTTCGATGTTTTTACTACGGATAGTTTAGGACGGTTTTCTTTTATTTCTCAGGTGGAAGGAAAATGGAATCTGATTCTATCTGTTTCCGAAAAGGGGAAGAAGAAAGATCATCGGATTGTTCTGGACCGGGTGTTTCATCCGGAGCCTCGGAGATATCCAATGGCAGAATTGCAGGTGCATATTTCAGGCGATGAAAAGGTCTCTTTGCCCGATACACAGCTGAATGATACGGTATTTATGCAAGAAAACATGGAGCAATTATTCAAGGCGTATGAAGATTCTCTGCGAAAACTGGGAATGGACGAAAAGATTCATCGGATCGATGAAGTGGTGGTTAAGGCCAAGAAACTAGATAAAGCTGCCGAAGTTTATAAAACCCGGACCAAGTCGATCGCTTATTATGATGTCGCTTCCGAAATGGACGATATTCAGGACCGTAATGGTTTTATCGGCGATGATATTCATGAACTGATGATTAATATGAATTCTGAGTTCTATCGGGAGCATAGTCCAGGCGGGCAGGAATATCTTTTTTATAAAGGGCGGATGGTCCTTTTTGCGATCAATTACGAACGTACCTACCACAATGAAATGGATTATAATAAGTACCGCTTACTTCCTTTAGAGGCGATTAAATCCGTTTATATCAGTGAAGACTTTGGAACGATCTGCCGGTATGCCGATCCGCGTTTTACACCGATCAATATCGATAAATTATATCGGTGTGTTGTCTTGATCGAAACTTATCCAGAAGATCAGATCTCTGTGAAAGGTGGAAAAGGCGTACGCAAAACCTGGCTGGAAGGATATAGTGAAGTGAAAGACTTCTATCAGCCCGATTATCGCGTATTGCCGAAAGAAAATGATTATCGTCGTACCCTTTATTGGAATCCGGCATTGTCAACGGATGAACAGGGAAAGGCTTATATTTGTTTTTACAACAACAGTCGTTGTAAATATCCCCGGATTACGGTTGAAACTCTGACGGAAGATGGAAAAATCGGAGTTTTCCGGCAGTGATTATTTGATACACTTCTGAAACATTGTTCCCCATCTCTGCAAGTCACTCGATTATTTTATGCAAAAACGGCTGTAAAATAGGTAAAACCGGGCGGTTTTCATTGTCCGGCACGGTACTTTAGTTGCCGGACATCCCCATGTTGCCCCCTTTTACACCCGGGTGTACTGGCTCTCTACACCCGGATGTAAAGGATGGCAACATGGGGGTGTTTACGGAATGATGTACTTGTCTTTGCTAAAAAAAGAGATAGCTTTTGTGGAATGAAGAACCGTATTCCGCCAATTTAATACCTGTTATATTCGTTTTTACATTTATTTATTCGATTATTTTATATGCTTTTTCAAAAGCAAAAGAAGTCAATGTGTTGGTTCTCAATTGTATGATAAAAACGTCCTGTTTCAGAAGTGATAGAGGAGTGATAGAGGAGTGATAGAAGAAAACGTCCTGTATCACTGCCTCTGACACTTGAATATTAATAGCTGCAACCTTCGTAGTGATAGAGTGATAGAGGATTTGCAGAAAACTTGGTTCTTCGTCACTTTCGGGGCAGGTCATGTGTTAAAGCTAGTTTATGCATAGCAAGGTAATGCTTGCCCTGTTGAACATTTCAGATCTCAAAGGTCAGTTCATCTACATGCTTGAGGATACTTTTTTGCTGTGGTTCCGAATTTTGGTGCAGCTGCCCTGATAAAATTTAGCTCTTATATGCTTATCTATATTATTTTTGTACTTTTGCATCTTAAAAATAGCGGACTTCTTTTGTCTGTGCCGAACATAGATATAATTATAACGAAACAATATGGAAATTGCAAGTAAGTACAACCCCGCAGAAGTAGAGGGTAAGTGGTATCAGTATTGGTTGGATAACGGCTTTTTCAAGTCGAAACCCGATGGTCGTGAGCCGTATACGATTGTTATTCCGCCCCCAAACGTCACAGGCGTGCTTCATATGGGACACATGCTTAACAATACCATTCAGGATATTCTGATCCGTCGTGCCCGTATGCAGGGGAAGAACGCTTGTTGGGTGCCGGGAACGGATCATGCTTCCATTGCAACCGAAGCGAAAGTCGTGAATCGCCTTGCACAGCAGGGAATTAAGAAGACAGACCTGACGCGTGAAGATTTCTTGAAACATGCTTGGGAATGGAAGGAAGAACACGGAGGCATCATCCTTAAGCAGTTGCGTAAGCTGGGGGCGTCCTGTGATTGGGACCGTACGGCTTTCACGATGGACGAATTGCGTTCCGAAAGTGTGATCAAGGTTTTTGTCGATCTCTATAATAAAGGACTGATATATCGTGGTGTCCGTATGGTGAACTGGGATCCGAAAGCGCTGACTGCCCTGTCCGACGAAGAGGTTATATATAAGGAAGAGCACAGCAAACTGTATTACCTCCGCTACAAGGTGGAAGGTGATCCGGAAGGCCGTTATGCGATTGTCGCAACAACCCGTCCCGAAACAATCATGGGGGATACGGCCATGTGTATCAATCCGAACGACCCGAAGAACACTTGGTTGAAAGGGAAGAAAGTGATTGTTCCGTTGGTAAACCGTGTGATTCCTGTGATCGAGGACGATTATGTGGATATCGAGTTCGGTACAGGTTGTCTGAAGGTAACTCCGGCACACGATGTGAACGACTATATGTTGGGCGAAAAATATAATTTGCCTTCTATCGATATATTCAACGATAACGGTACGCTGAGCGAGGCCGCCGGCCTGTACGTGGGCATGGATCGTTTTGATGTCCGCAAGCAAATCGAGGAAGACTTGCGTAACGCTGACCTTTTGGAGAAGGTAGAGGCTTACGAGAACAAGGTGGGTTTCTCGGAGCGTACGAACGTGCCTATCGAACCGAAATTGTCTATGCAATGGTTCTTGAAGATGGAACATCTAGCCCAGATCGCCTTGGAGCCGGTCATGAACGACGATATCAAGTTCTATCCGCCGAAATTCAAGAATACCTATCGCCATTGGATGGAGAATATCAAGGACTGGTGTATCAGCCGTCAGCTTTGGTGGGGGCACCGTATCCCAGCTTACTTCTTACCGGAAGGCGGTTACGTGGTAGCCGAGACGGAAGAGAAAGCTTTGGAACTGGCGAAAGAGAAATGCGGTAACCCGAATCTGACCATGTCTGATTTGCGTCAGGACGAGGACGTATTGGACACTTGGTTCTCTTCTTGGCTGTGGCCGATCTCCCTGTTCGACGGTATCAATAACCCGGATAACGAGGAAATCAATTATTACTATCCGACCAGTGATTTGGTAACCGGACCGGATATTATTTTCTTCTGGGTAGCCCGTATGATTATGGCTGG
>OGQF01001675.1_pt1 | contig 14683 bp, 8 predicted proteins | sample 1553141 | NCBI WGS metagenome assembly OGQF01 (sample SAMEA2580005, study PRJEB22360) | human gut metagenome | biome: human gut; feature: human-associated habitat; material: faeces | place: Denmark | collected 2008/2010
CGATTGGCGAAAACTTCGGTGCGTCTGTGCGGGTAGTGGCCCTGCTGAAGCAGAAGAAAGTAGCCCGTATTTATGCCCGTGCAATTGATGGTGTGCATAAGGCGGTATTGGAGGCTTTCAACTTGGAGAAGATTCTGACTCCGGAAGAAGATGCTGCACGTAACTTGGTGCAATTACTTGACTTCGGGACAAATATGGAGGGTTTCCGTATTGACTCGGAATATTATGTAGTGAAGTTTACCGTACCGAAGAAGTTTGTGGGATATTTTGTGAATGAACTGAATTTGGATGGAGAGTTTCATTTAAAACTTATCGGGCTGAAACGTGCGGATAAAATAACCAATTGTTTGGGGATCTCCCTGACAGAGCTTCATGTGAAAAACAATTTGCCGGAGGATGAGAAAGTAAATGAGGGGGACGAATTGGTTTGTTACGGTAAATACCGTGATTTCCAGGCTTTCTGGAAAGCTATCTGATAATTGCTTTATGTGAATATCGGCTATTGGAGTTCCGGTTTGCAATGATTAATAACCACAGGATGAAGTTGGACATTGCATTCTGTGGTTGTAAAGTTTAGTTGTACAATTAAACTTTGCGTAGTTTCCGGTTTGTGCTGGTCGAATACGAAATTCCCCAAACTGTAAAAGATTGGTTTGCCATCGTAATATTCCTCTTTTTGGATGATGTGAGGATGGTGTCCGATGATTGCATCCGCTCCGGCGCGAATGAGCGAGTGTGCACCTTTTCTTTGGACAAGGGTAGGGAGGGGCTGATATTCTACTCCCCAATGAAGAATAACGACTATGTAACTTTTGGGATTCTGCCGTTTGAAGTTTGTGATTTCTTCTTTCAGTTCCTCTATCGGCTGCTGACAGATACCGGGACTGTTTTCCAGATATACCCAGTTTTCCAAAGGAAGTGCAACGGAGTTGTAAAGTGCCACTTCTATCTTTCCTTTCTTAATAAGAACAGGCTGGCAACTTTGTGTGGAAGTATCTCCGTAGCCTACCGGAGTAATTCCGGAGGATAAGAGATATTGATTGGTGTCTGTCAATCCGTTTCGTCCTTGATCTATTGTATGATTATTTGCCATAGCAGCGTGAGTAATACCGGCTTGGGATAGAACTGTTGCCCATATTGGTTCAGCGCGGAAGATATATTTCTTGTGCAGTGGTGAACGAACGGAGGTAATAGGGCACTCTAGATTGATAACTGTTGCATCTACGGAGCGGAACAGTGGTGTGACTGATTCAAATAAGTGTTCGACACCTTTTTTTCGGATTTGTTGGCGTACTCCCCTGTCCAAAAGGACGTCTCCTGTGAAAGCGATAGACAGACATTCTTCTGAAGGCTGTTGACAGCCAGCATTAGGAATATGATTCCAATGTCAGCTGTGATTCGGCTTATCTGATAAAAGTTCATTAACAACCGGAACTATAAAAAACTCTTTCATTTACATGAGGCTCCTTCTCTATCAGGATACTCTTCATCCACTCTGGTACGGCGGGGGCTTTCTTTTCTTCCAGCATTTTTTGCCATTCTTCATCGGTAAGCCTTGTGCCTAGTGGCTGGACAAACTCGTAATAGCTGAAGGTCGCCCCGCGAGTCAAATAGAGGTTGCCTTCTATTTCTACTACGACATAAATATTGTTGGCATTTCCTGTCGCTATATGTAGTATTCCATTCTTGTTACAACCCCTTATATTGCGGGTATAAATATCGGCTACTATGGCTATCGACTTGTCCGGACCTTGTACTAATGACCAATCATCCAGATGCAAATCTGGGTCAACCACAGATAAAGTGAAATACTCAATACTGCTACCCATATATTCCAGTGTCCGGTATTCCGGTTCTGTCAGTTTCTCTCCTCTCAGTTCTTTTTCTGTTACTTGAATAAGGAAGGTGACGTAGTCATTCAATTGATCGGTTTTTCCTTTCAGGTCATCGGTCATACAATCGTTCTGTTGCAGGATTAGTCGGGTGGCCTGGAGAATGTTCTCCATTTTCCTCCAGAAAGGTAGATTAGGTTCTACATATCCTACAACGATTGGATCGGGAGGTCCGGCACCTCCACATTCAGCAGCCATCGGCTGTTCTCCATAAAGTATGGCATCGTGTTTTAACTCTGCCCAAGAAGCCAAAGCAGTATTCAGATTCTTGTATCCCCATTCAGGAGTTTGCATGAATCCCGGATTATTCTTGTCCGTTTGTTGCATGGTGAGCAAACTCTTCATCCATAGTTCGTAGACAGAGAGTTGTGTGGATTTACTTGTTTTGAATTTATCCTTTAGTTGTTGTAATTCTTTGGAATATTCGCTCCAGTTATTAGGCTCTTTATAAAAGTCAATCAACAAACTTTCAGCAGTACCTGTGCCAAAGGCCGCGAATACATCCAAACCTTTCGGGTAGGCTCGTTGACTATTGGGATTGACATCAACTAACTTTTGAGTTACTTCATTGTCAGATAGATACCGTTGTGGCATAAAGTTTATTTTATCCCGGCAAGTGATTTCTATCTGAGGCTTTATGTTGTTTTTATGTTTTGCCAATTCAATAAGAGCCTGATTCACTTTCTCTATTTGTCCGGCTGTCAGTGCGTCTTCAATATGTATGGCATTATTCTTTTCCAAAATTCGGGCGATATCAAAGATGGATAGGTTGTCAGCTTCCCCCATTAGGAATGTGAGTGGGGTATAGATATGTTGATATAACTTTATCAGTGGTGTCTGGTCTATACTTTTGTAAGTACAAAGTACGGCAGCCTGAAAAATGGAACGTTTCAATTGTTCCTGTTGCTCCCTGCAAAAGCAGGCAGTTTGCAGCCACATCATTGCTTTGAAATATGCTTGTAATTGCGGTTCTCGCGTGTAATGTCCACGAGGCTTGAAAAGGCTATACGGGAAATATGCATCTTTGTATGAAAGAAAGTCAGAAAAGTTATCTTCCTGTTTATTAATGTGCTCTATTTCTTCCTGATATTCTGTTTCATATTTGGAGGGAACGGTAAGCGTCTTATTGGTCAGCAGATAATAAGGGATGGCATAGAAGGTTGCTGCGTGTTCGGCCATATCTTTCAGGGATTCGTCCTCCGTTTGTTCGGCCAGCTTGATGCAGGCTGCATTGAAAGAATGGCATAGCATTTCGAGTGTAGGAATGATATGTTGCTTTTCCAGACTCTTTAGGATATAAGAGAAATACATGTGGAATGCTTGTAGATACAGGTCGGTAGTAATAAAATTAGGTACTTGGCGGTAGTCGTTTTCTTCGTAGGCATGAAAGAGTTGCAGGTTATTTCCTTTTGTGATGACAAAGTTGTTTTGTTGTAGTTTCTCCAATATTTCTTTGTCTATATCCTTAAATTGAAACAAGTTGACGATGTTATTTGTATTTCCCAGGTAATAGGAATCCCGTTGTATGAATTGATGCTGGCGTAGTTCTGTCATACGTGCATCAATACGGTCGACAAAGGCTTTTTCTTCAGGTGTCAGGTTGACCTCTTCATAGCTTTCTGCAAACTTACCTTTTCCTTCTTCTGCGTCCCAATATATATCATTGACTAAGTTGTTGTACCATTTGGTATTGGCTGAGAAAAAAGCATTGATATCCGCTTCCATAAAATGATAGCCATGTATGGCATACGGATAACTGCGTAATAACCGTAGTTCCTGAAAAGAAAGATGGCTGATATCCTGCTTTAAATCAATGGACTGAGGTAGTACCGTATCAGTCAACAGCGAGGAAACGGAATTGGTAATTGTATCTGTTTGTGCAGATACAGCGGACATGATTTGGTTGTTTTTGTTTTTATTCTTGCATCCGCAGAGAATGAACAATAGTATACAGGTGAATAATAATAGTCGTTTCATGTTTATTTCCATTCAGTTAATTACGCTATATAGTATGATGATAGTAGCTAATGTTTGAGGATATGTATGGCTTCCTGTTTTTTAACCTCCCGTTTTAAGTATCGCTTGAAATCCAGACCGAATCCTCTCCAGATGTATTCTGCGACTAGAAAATTCCCACTGCGTTCCCGTTCTAGAGTCCGTATCCGTGTGGGAGTCTCTTCACGGATTATTCTGAAGTCTTCCAATGGTTGTGCTACTCTTGACCCTAACCAAAGCGGACGGATATAAGCTTCATCTGCAATCCGGTAAATAAATAACCGTTTGTCCGGTTTGGGATCAAATCTTGTCGGTTTGATAACTCCGACAATGATTTCGGGAACTCCGTTTCCTGTAATATCTCCATAATCAAATTGATAGACAGGGTAGGGCAATTTCCAGGTAGAATGACTGGGGCGATCCGTGTCCAGGTGGATAACATAAAGTGAGTCGGACTCTTTATTCAGAGACACTTCCATGTGTTTCTGAGCAACCTTCCATTCAAACCTGTTATTGTCGTGACATGAACAGAATATAGGCATAAGACCTGTTAAGAGGAGGAAAGAAGTCCTATATGACATATCCGTAATTTTTTCTGATGCAAAGATAAATATTAATTTGCATTTATAAGCTCCTTTTCTTGCAAAAGGAAAGGCCTTGCCTGTATTTATATATAAAAGCCACCGGACGACTTTCGATAGAAGTGCAATCCGGTGGCAGATTAAGATATTGTTTGTTCTTGAAATGTGTTATTTCGTTTGGATACGAATATTTCCAGCTTTCACTCCACTTGCTTTTGCTGTGAGTACGATTTCTCCGGCTGTTTCACCGGATTGTACTATGGCTGTCAGCATTCCGTTGAAGGTATGCATTTTCGGAAGATGGAATTGCTCTAGATTTGTCGGGTCGCCATTAGCAGCGGCACGATACTTGCCTGCTCCTTTTACGGAGAAGTTTATCTGTCGGCTGTCAGCGGGACATAGATTTCCATCCTTATCTACCACTTTGACGGTGATATAGGCTAAGTCTTTTCCGTCTGCTGTCAGTTCGTTGCGGTTGCTCACCAGTTCGATGTGATGAGGCTTTCCGGCAGTGCGGACAATTTTTTCAGCTACTGCTTTTCCATCTTTATTGTAGGCTACTACTTTTATCTCGCCCGGCTCATATACAGCATCTATCCACATTAGGCGGTAACGGTTTTTAAGCGAGCTGTTGTTTTTACTTTGTTTGCCGTAACTTTTACCGTTAATAAACAGTTCGGCTGTAGGATGGTTGGTGTATACAAATACGGGAGTAACCTTCCCTTCACGTCCCGGCCATGTCCAGTGCGGCAGGATATGTAATGTTTCCGCCTTTTTGTTCCATACACTGCGATAAAGATAGTAACGGTCTTTAGGGATACTGGCAAGGTCGATGATGCCGAACATTGAACTGTGATTAGGCCATGCGTTTGTATCGTATGGCGATGGTTCACCTAGGTAATCAAATCCTGTCCATACGAATTGTCCGATTGTCCAATGGTTGTCGTCAGCTAGCGCAAAGTCTTCATCCGGAATATTTGACCAGGAACAGGCTTCCACATCGTATGAAGAGCATTGGTGGTCGTCGTAAGTGGCACTTTTTTTATCTTCCACAGGGAATTTGTATACTCCGCGTGAGCTGACGGTAGAAGCAGTCTCACTTCCTAATATCAGATTTTGTGGGAGTTGGTCGTATGCCTCTTTATAGCGATGAGCCCGATAGTTAAGTCCCGGAATGTCGATCATAGCGGCAAATCCGTTGGCAAGTACGCAAGTCACTTGGTCCATTCCGCAGGTAACGGGACGGGTAGGGTCTTCACGATGGCAAATATCTTGCAGGAACTTGGCTACTTTATAACCGACAGGACTGCATTGGGTCGGTACTTCATTTCCGATACTCCACATTACTACACACGGATTGTTACGGTAATTATGAAGCATATTCACCATATCACGTTCTGCCCATTCATTGAAATAACGGTGATAACCGTTTTTACATTTGGCGATATCCCATTCATCAAATGGTTCAATCATCATCATAAATCCCATTTCGTCACATAAGGCTACAAGTTCGGGAGTCGGCATATTGTGGGAGGTACGGATGGCGTCACATCCCATATCTTTTAATAGTGTAAGCTGATGCCGGAGAGCGGCTACATTAATAGCAGCACCCAACGGACCTAAATCATGGTGATTGCATACTCCTTGAAACTTACGATGCTTTCCGTTCAGGTAGAATCCTTTGTCGGCAATATATTCAATACTACGGATACCGAAACGTGTAGTGTAAGTATCTACCAACTTATTGTCTGCGTAAATCTTGGAAACGGCTTTATAGAGTGACGGATTCTCCGGTGACCAGAGTTCGGGCGCATTTACAATAAAATTCTGTTCGAATGGCTGTCCATGATTAATGCGGCTTGTATTTTCTTTGCGGGTAACGACTTTTCCATCAGGAGAAAGAATCTCCGTTTCGATACGGAGTTGTGTTTTCTCGCCTGCATTCTCAATTTTCGTTTGAAGGCGTATGGATGCAAAGTCCTTGTCGACATGAGGCGTTGTGATTTGTGTTCCCCATACGGGTACATGAATTTTGTCTGTTACAATCAGATGTACATTACGGTATAAACCAGCTCCCGGATACCAGCGTGAAGATTGTGGACGGTTTTCCAAACGTACGGCGAGTGTATTCTTTTTTCCATCTTTGTTGAGGAAAGGAGTTACATTGCAGTGGAAGGAGTTGTATCCGAAAGGCCAGAAACAAGCTTCCTTTCCGTTTACATAGACACGTGCTTCGCTCATAGCCCCATCAAAAAGAAGTGTTACTTCTTTGTCGGCAGGAGCGTCAAAACTTGTTCGATACCAGCCTGTGCCTACGTATGGCAGTCCGCCGGTGCGTCCGGTTTTCAAGGAAGCTTTTTTCTCGAAGTTCTGTGTGACTGCTACATTTTGTAGGTCATTGTTTACATCAAACGGACCGAAGATTGCCCAATCATGTGGAATAACAACCGATTCCCATTGGGTATCATTAAACTCCGGCTGGCTGGCTTCTTTGAAATCTCCTTTACTGAATCTCCAGTCCTTTTCGAGTAGTGTCTCACTGCGTTGTGCTTGCAATGTGCAGGCAACGCCCATCAAAAGTACAGTTAATAACTGTTTGGGATGTTTCATGTTCATTTTTGCTTTTCAGGTATACTATTAGTTGGATTTATTAAATGTCAATGTCCGGCATTACATTCACATAGTAATGCCGGTGTAAAGGTATAAAAACTAATCAATAAATTTATCGCTTGAAGGCATTAAATGAATTGGTAGGTCTTCCGTCGTCATCGAACATACCTTTGTGATATCCCTTCCAACCGCCATAGCATTGAGGTTCCCAAGCGAATACTCCGGGACATATATCAGTACCTAGTAATTTAGCTTTAGTAATGAAGTCTGTATAAAATGCTTCGGCGTTTTCATTGTTCCATGTCATGCCTATTTCACACATCATAACGGGTGTGTTGAATTCTTCATAGAGTTTTTGCATATTTGCGATACAATCTGTGTTCATTTTACGCCAATCTGCTGCAACAAAATTGGAATCTTCTTCATTGTCAGGATCCATTTGAGGATAAAGAGACATTCCGATGATATCCCATTTGGCTTGATTAGCTTGTAGATCTCCGAATACTTTCTGGAATTGTCCAATTTCATTTCCACGGTCTATATGTACGATGACTTTAGCCTGCGGATAAACTTCTTTTACTGCATTATAACCTGCTGTTACGAACTTGGCAAAATTTACGGTTCCATTTTCTTTATTTATATTGCCTTCATCGAACAACATTCCGTATCGAGTTTCGTTGCCCACTTGTACCCATTCTACATCTATACCTTTTTCTTTCAGAGTGTTGAGTACATCTTTGGTATGCTTGGCGATATCCTCCTGCAATTGTTCTACCGAGTGGTCTTTCCATGCTTGAGGTTTGTATTGTTTACCGGGATCTGCCCAAGCATCACTGTAATGGAAATCTATCATGAGACGATAACCTAAATTATGTGCTCGCCACGCTTTGAGTACGACATCTTCTTTGTTACACCAACCGTATACGTTATCTTTTTCTGTCGGATTTTCCGGATTGACCCAAACGCGCAAGCGGATAGCATTCATACCTAAGTCACGTAGCAATGACATACATTCTTGTTCTTGACCTTTAGCATTGTAGAATTTATAGCCGGAACTTTCCATCTCTGTGAGCCAACTGACGTCTGCTCCCCGAACAAAGCCGGACATATCGTAAACTGTTTCTGTTTTCTCCGGAAAAGTGGGAGTGTCGTTATCATCGCTGCAAGCGGTGAAGAAGGTTCCGCACAATAGTGCGGAAGCCGTAAGTAGTATATATTTTAATCGTTTCATAGTAATAATATCTTAATTTATAGATTGGATAGTATAAGTGCCGTTTATCAAGTCTACACTGATATCGTAAGTTCCGGTAGTTACTGGATATATTCCTTTGTTGGCATTGTAATATAGTTTGCCATCGTATCCTCCGTAAGATCCTGCCCAGTCATTATTTATTATGAATTTTACACCATATTCGGAATCTTGGTCTAATGTAATAGTCCCTGTGTATAATCCTTCTGTGTCAGTAGACTGTAAGGGGGGGAGGTCATCGTTGCCGGATATGCCTAAGTAGCAATAGATGCCTGTTACGGCTTTGACACTATATTTCAGCTCTTTCAAAGATACCTCAAATAAATAAAGACCGTTATCTGGAGCTGTTAGATTATTTCCTTTTCCATTGATTAAATCTCCGCTTTCGGCAGTGCTTGTGTTGTCGTCTGTGGCTAAGGTGTACAATTTACTCTCGTCCCAATAATTAACCAGACACATTGCGTAATCTCCCCATTCAGAAGCGACATTTACAACTCCAGCATATTTCTGAGCGTCTTTATCGTAAATGGTAATTTTATGGTCGTATGCCCATTCTCCATTGACGGCTGGACCTATCCCCGGTAAATATAAATATTCTCCTTCTTCTGGTTCAGGCTCAGGTTCTTCTTCTTTTTCCGTCACACTGACCGTCCATGCTTCCGGATTATTCAAGTCAATAACTAACGTGCATTCACCTGTCATCGGTACATTCACTGTGATGTTTTCTGCTGTTACATTTTCACCTGTGCTGAATGTCAATTGCCCTGCTGTTCCGCCAAAAGCGAACGAGGTATTTTGAGCTTTGCTGTCGTCAATCCCATTATCTGATCCACTAACACTCGTATTATCATAGAACTTACCTGTTCCTTTGATTTGAATGGTAACATCTGTTCCTGCTGTACCTGTAAATACACCTCTCCACTGATTATCGGCACGCTTATATTCCATTGTGATACCGTCAATTCCGCTTACTTCCAGTTGAGGTATTAGTAAGGCATTCCATTGCCTTTTGACTGTATTGACATTGACAAAATAACATCCAGATTGTCCTGGAAACCACATATCCCATGTACCGTCAGCTGCATCCGTTGTCAGTAAAAACGGAGTGCCTATACCACCGGACTGAGCTGTGTGCCAAGTTGTTCCATCGGCTTCTTGTACATAAATACCCTCATAAGCTGCAGCTCCGAAAAATCCTAGATACTGACCATCTGCATTGGCTGAATAGAAATCTTTGCCGGAGTCAGCTACCGTTTCTTTGTTGATGATGTCGGCATAGTGCATATCAATCGGATAAGGAGTCACCATCACTTTTACTGTGTTACTGTATACAGGAGTAATGTTACTTCCGTTACTTCCTGCCAATCGGAAATAAAGTGGCGCAGCCTCTTCTGCTGTTGCATTTAGTTTATAAGCGATGATATTTAATGCAGAAACTGTATAACTTTTAGAAAGCCCGCTTTCTGTTGATTCAATGATTGTTCCGGAAAAATCTTCCGACCGTGATATTTGTATGGTAGTCTGTACTCGGGTAGTCGCTTGATAGTTTGCATCGCTTATTTGCAAAGTCTGGTCTGTCCAAGCAAGTGACAAGGCATATAGCTTGGCAGTTGCTTCTGTCAGTACGACTGCATCGGCCGAAGCGATTAATGCGCTTTCTTCAGGACTGGAGAGGAAGAACTTGTCTCCGTCTTTTTCGCACGCTCCCGATAGCAGGAGGACGAAAAGTAAAGTGAGTAGGTTATTTATTTTTTTCATATCGTTGATACGTATAAGCGTGATTAATAGTTTTCATTGTATAAATTCGGATTGGCAGTCAACTCAGTTGTTGGTATTGGGTAAATGTTATATCTATCGTTTACTCCTGTACCTTCTTTGACTCCACCTTTCCATTGCCATTTGTAATCGTTTGAGGTGAACAGACTGTAACGTATCAGGTCCGTGCGTCGGTATCCTTCCCAGTATAATTCGCGGGCGCGTTCGTCTAGGATGAAAGATAAGGTAATTTCATCTTCTGTCTTATTGTTACTATTATCACCGTATGCCCGTTGTTGTAGATCATTGATATATCCTACTACAGTAGTAGCGTCAATTCCCGTTCCGCCTCTTTTGAAAGCTTCCGCTATCATCAGATAAACATCCGCCAAGCGGAATAAAGGATAGTCTGTATTTACTCCGCCATCAGCTGTATTGGAGGCCGTTTCTTTCGAGTCGGTCAGGTTCGTCCACTTTTCTACAAAGTATCCATTCGTCTGGTCGTCTATAATCTCTACGTCCTGACTTTGTCCGGTGGTGAAAAACATATATCGTTTATCAGTATTTTCATATCCTGTGAATAATTCAGGAATATTGCCTCGTACCCGGAACATTCCCCAACCACTCTTTACACCATAATCCTCTGGTTTCTGTAATTCGGATGTATTACTTACTGCCCCGCAAACGATATAAGTAGAAGACCCCCATGATACGGTATTCGTTGCATCCACCGGAAGGGTGAAGATTATTTCATTGGTACGGAGATGGTTGTCTGCATTGAATAATTTCGCATAATCGCTTTCCAATGAATACCCTTGTGCTATCACATTCTTGCAGGCTGTAATACACTTCGTATACATTTCCTGATTGTCGGTGTTGGTATAAACCTTCGCATTCAGATACAGTTTTGCCTGCAACGTATATGCCGCTCCTAATGTTGCCCGACCGTACATATCACTTCCGTTAGCAGACAAACAATTATTCGTATCACTTGTATTTGTGATTGCATTCAGTTCGCTTTCGATGTAATTGAAAATCTGCGCTCCTGTATAGCGGGGAGGTAGATAACCGACCAAAGGATCATTTTCCGTTATGAACGGAATATTGCGGAAGAGGTCGAGTGCGTGATAGTAGAACAAAGCACGCATAAAGCGGGCTTCCGCACGGTAAGTACGTATTTGCTTTTGGTCATCGGCGGAGAAAGAGCCGATTTTATCATCCGTTGCGTTGCGTAGGAATTCGTTACATAAAGCGATGTTGTAGTAGATACGATAATACATGTCCGATACCCAAGGGTCGTTGGCGTCCCAACTTAAATAAGTCAGTCCCGTTACATTGTCACCGGATAGCCAAGTAGATGCTACTTCGTCCGTACCGCATTCCTGCAAATTGAAATAGCAACGCATATAATCCTGACCACTGTTACTACTCAAATCTTCGTTACCGTTTTTTTCCTGACCGGTAGTTACCATGGAAGTATATATTTTCCCCAAGACAGACTTGTAGTTTTCCGCACTGGTGTAAATGGACGACGAAGTTTCGTCTACGTGTGGATATTGATCCAAGTCGCCTATACAGGAAGTGAACAGCAACGTGCTGCAAAAGTAAAAGGCTATATAAAATATCTTTTTCATGATTGGATGTTTTTGATAATTAGAAGTTAAGACCGATATTTAGGGAGAATGTACGCGGACGGGGGTAGAATGAGTTATCCACTCCGTTGGGAACTTCCGGATCCACACCACTGTATTTGGTGATGCAGAATACATTCTGAACCATTGCACTGACATTCAGGCTACATCCTTTATAAATTTCTCCGAAGTTGTATCCCAATGACAGGTTATCCATCTTTAAGAAAGAAGCATTCTCTACATAATAATCGGATAGATACTGACGTGATTTAAATCCGGTTTCCAGATAACTTCTGGAAAGATTATTCAATTGATAAGAGTTATAGCTGACCGTCTCCCAAGCTCCGGCATTCATTGCCATGGCATTGTAAACGTAGTTGCCGATATTGGCACGCAGACTGGTGCTTAACGTCCATTTCTTATAACGCAGTGAAGTGCTGAAACCGAGAATGTAATCCGGTGCCGGAGAATGATAGCGATATAAATCATTGGTGTTGATTTCCCCGTTTCCGTCGAGGTCTACGTATGCGCCTTCTACCGGTTTGCCTGTCTTTTCGTCATATAGCTGATGGTAAACGTAAAACATATAAGGTGCGTATCCTTCACTTAATACTTGCAATTGATAGCTGTCGATGTACGGCCCTACGGAAGTGTTGGTAGCTTGAGTACCGGCTGCGAGTGAAAGGTTTTTCACCTTCATCTTTTGCCAAGTCATGTTGAAACTCAAATCCCAATTCCAGTCTTTTGTTTGTATCGGAGTAGCGTTGATACTGAACTCAATACCTTCGCTGTCTACATTGCCTACGTTTGTGGTGATATTGCGGTCGAAAGTAGTACCTGCTGCAGCCGGTACGGTTGCAATCAAGTCTTTGGTCTGGCGGGTATAATAGTCAAAGCTACCGGTGATGCGGTCTTGCAGAAAACCGAAATCGAATCCGGCATTCCATGAAGTAGTCGTTTCCCACTTCAGGTCGGGTACGTAAGCCTCCGGACGATACGTGTGGATCGGGCTACCTCCAATCAGGGAGGATGCACCGCTTTGGCTGATATTGTAGACAGGTAGGTAATTATAATTACCGATACCGTCCTGCTGCCCTGTCACGCCGTAGCTTGCACGGAGTTTCAATGTACTTAATATCTTGTTATCTTTCAGGAAAGACTCTTCCGTCATTCTCCATCCGAGAGCTACTGAAGGGAAAGTACCCCAGCGTACATTTTTTGCGAAACGCGAAGTGGCATCCCGGCGTACGGTTGTCGTCAACATATAACGTGAGTCGAACGAATAGTTCAGACGACCGTAATAAGATAACAGCACATGACGGTCATCGGTAGCTTTGGATGTTTTTTGAATTTCTCCGAGTGTATTTGTCTCATAGTAGAGCGGGGTAGTGGATTTCCAATATTGATAGTCGTAACCGGCTGTTACATCAAAACTACTCTTGATGGATTCTACCAGTTTATTGTAGTTGGCATATAAGGTAAGCAAACGGTTTACCTTTTTCTGCGGTCCGTAAGTATAGTCCAAACCGGAAGTTGTATAGTTTTGTGCCGCCTCAGCCGGGACATATACACTTCCTTTACCTTGTGCATAGTCATAACCCAATGTAGCGTGCAACTTCAGATCGGGAAAGAAATGCAGCCGGTAGTCTGCATCGATATTTCCGATGAAACGTTTCACCGTACTGTGAGAATCATTCATTTTGAGAAGTCCGACCGGATTCATGACCGCTCCGTTCACGGGAGCTCCGGTGTTATCGATAGCTTCCGTATATCCGCCGAAATTGTCTGCTCCTGAATATACGGGAATGGTAGGATTCATGGTTGCCGCTGCCCAGATAGCTCCGGTATTGGCGAATGTATTTTTGTTGATAGACCCTTTGGCATTGATATTCAGTTTCAAGTGGTCTTTGAAGAAAGACGGATTTAGCGTGATGCTTCCCGTATAACGTTCCGCATTGTCCGTGCGTAATAACCCGCTTTGGTTGTAATAACCAACAGATGCACGGAACGGCAGGTTTTTGGCTATCTTTCCGGCAACGCTCAGATTATTGTCCGTACCGAATGCGTTTTGATAGATTTCATCGTTCCAATCTGTATGTGCGGTGCCGAGTAATGCCTGTTGCGCATCGGTACCTTTGCTTTGGATGGTATTTACGAATTCGTCATAGCTCATCATATCCGCCAGTTTGGTACGTGTCTGTACGGAGTTAGTCGTGCTGAAAGTAAACTTCAGTTTGTCCGAACTTCCTTTCTTGGTAGTGATCAAGATAACCCCGTTGGATGCGCGCGAACCATAGATAGCTGTGGAGGATGCGTCTTTCAGAATGGTCATGCTCTCAATATCGTTCGGGTTGATGAGGCTAAGGAAATTGCCGTCGTTACCACTGATACCTCCCTGTTCCAAAGGAACACCATCCAATACAATCAAAGGGTCGTTGCTGGCATTCAGTGAAGCACCGCCACGAACACGGATTGTACTTCCCGAAGTAGGAGAACCACTGTTGGACATGATTTGCACACCGGATATTTTACCGTTTATCAGTTGTTCGGGAGAGCTGACCAACCCCATATTGAAGTCTTTGCTGCTGACGTTTGTAACCGACCCGGTAAGGTCGCTTTTACGTTGCGTACCATATCCGATGACAACGACATCGCTCAAGACTTGTGAGTCGCTTTTCATCTGAACGTTCAGTGTAGTGCTGCTTGTTGGGATAGCTACAATCTTAGTTTCGTATCCGATGTAAGAAAATTGAAGTTCTTTATTGCCTTGCGGCACATTCAGCGTATAATTACCGTCGAAGTCGGTAACCGTTCCGGTAGAGGTACCTACAATGAGAATACTTACTCCAATCATAGGTTCTTTGTTTTCATCAATCACTTGTCCGGTGATTCGTTTGCCTCCTTGCTGTGCGAAGACCGAAATCGTGCCTCCTAAAAGGGCTGTACACAACATGAGTAGTACAGTCAGAT
>OGQF01001698.1_pt1 | contig 14532 bp, 10 predicted proteins | sample 1553141 | NCBI WGS metagenome assembly OGQF01 (sample SAMEA2580005, study PRJEB22360) | human gut metagenome | biome: human gut; feature: human-associated habitat; material: faeces | place: Denmark | collected 2008/2010
GTTTCGTTCGGCGGGGGGGGGTGCCGGAGCCGGCTGCGGGGCAGCCTGCTGCTGTGCCTGACCGGCGGCGAACAGCTGGCTAGCGTTCATGCCGCCCATGCCACCTGCCATGCCCATGCCCATAAAGCCTGCCATCGCGCCGTTGGGGTTGGCGGCTGCCGCGCGCATCGCATCGCTCTGGGCGCTGGCGATGTTGGCTGCCGCCATGGTGGGATCGCGCATGACCGCGGCTTTCTGCAGGTCCTTGATCATCTGCTCGTCTTCTTGCGAGGCGGCGATGGAGTTGACGCCAAAGCTTACGATCTCAACGCCGCGCAGGTCACGCCAGTCGGCAGAGAGGACCTCGTTGAGCGCGCGGGCGAGCTCGGTGGTGTGGCCGGGGATGGCGCTGTAGCGGATGCCCATCTCCGAGATCTTGGCAAAGGCGGGCTGCAGGGCGGTGAGCAGCTCGGACTTAAGCTGGCTGTCGATCTTGTCGCGCGTATAGCTATCGGTCACGTTGCCGCACACATTGGTGTAGAACAGCAGCGGGTTGGTGATACAGTACGAATACTCGCCGTTGCAGCGAACGGAGATGTCGACATCCAGACCGATATTGTTGTCGACTACGCGGAAGGGCACGGGAGAGGCGGTGCCGTACTTGTTGCCGATGATCTCCTTGGTGTTGATGAAGTAGACGCGCTGGTCCTTGCCCGCGTCGCCGCCAAAGGAAAAGGCGCCTGCCGATATTGGCGAAGGTCTCCTTGATGGAGTCGCCCAGGTTGCCGCTAAAGACGCTCGGCTCGCTGCCGGTGTCAAAGACGAACTCACCGGGCTCCAGCGCGACTTCGATGATCTTGCCGTTTTGCACCACGAGCATGCCCTGGCCGTCGTTGACGGCGATGACCGAGCCGTTGGAGATGACGTTGTCCTCGCCGCGCGTGTTGGAGCTGCGGCCGCCGGTGCGCTTGCTGCCCTTGCAGGCCAAGACGTCAGCGGGCATCGATTCGCAGTAGATAAATTCCTTCCACTGGTCGGCCATGACGCCGCCGGCAGCACCCAATCCAGCTTTCAAGAGTCCCATGGTGATCTTCCTTTCTCGTCAAAGGCCGGGTGGTATTGGTCAGGATGGTTAATCGTCCTTGTCGTCCTTCATGACAACGGTGGTCTCGGTGTGGCTGAAGGTGTCGTGCTTCTCGGTCAGGTCGAGCTCGCCACAGTAGCAATCGGCGTGGGTGGCCTCGTTGGCCGTCTTGAGCTGGCCCACCAGCAGCACGTCTGCGATGACCACGATGATCAGCGGCGCGACGATGTTGATGAGGATGCCCTCGATATCAAAGGTGAGGTAATCCGGATCGAAGGCGTTCTCACCCATGAAGAGGATCTGGGAGAGGACAAATCCGATCACAAAGAACAGCGCCGAGGCGATAGCGAGCTTGGGCTTGGAGCAAGGAAGCTCGCCGACCATACGGCCGGTTTGGCCGTTCATGGCAAACAGGTAGCTCTTGCCGTTCCACGAGGTGGAAAGCATCCACACGGGGAACAGGGCATAGTCGCTGTCTTCCCAGGTGTAGTCGAGCTGCTTGCTTTCGACCGTGGCATCGTCATATTCGTCGACGACGGTTTCGCGCAGGGCCGAGATCGTGCTTTCCTCCATGCGGCGTTCGGCGCGCGCCTTGCAGGTTTCGCAGTCCTCGTCGTAGCGGTTGGCGATGTAGCCGGGCATATACGCGACCGAAAACGGGCGCAGGGCATCGTAGTCAAACGGCTCGATGGCGTCCATGTGGCCGTCGGGCATCTTGGACGATCCGTCGACGGGCACGCGCTTAAACGAGATGTTCCCCTTGCGGTAGGCGTCGTAGTGGTCGGTGGTCGTGACGGTGCGGTCGGATTCCTCGGTCACGGTCTCGTTGGTCGCATCGAAGCACACTTCGCCGTCCACGCGGGCGCCGTAAAGCCAAAACGGCACGTAAACGCCTTGGACTTCGTCGATGTGGTTGCCGGTGACAAAGCTCTTGGGCAGCAGGATCTTGCCCTTGTAGTGCTCTTTGAGCGCGGCCATAACATCGTCGCGGCCGAGCTTAAACGGAATTACCAGGTCGGGCGAGAAGTCGCCCGAGAGCTGACCGGGTGCCACGGCGGGGTTGCCGCAGTACGGGCAGGTGGTAACGGCGACGGTGCCATCCGAGATTAGCTCGGCGCCGCACGACGAGCAGATATAGCCGGCGTTTTGGGCGAGCTCCTGCACCGCAGCGTCGGTCGCGGGCTTGGGCGTTGCGGCTGCCCAAGGGGGCCGGCCGGGGGTTGGGGCTTGGGGCCTGCCGCATCGGCTTTGGCATCGGCCTTGTCCTGGCGCTCGCGATAGAGGGCCTCGACTTCTTCGACTTCAAAGCGCGAGTCACAGTAGTCGCAGACGAGCTTTTGCTCGGCGCTTGCAAAATGCAAGGGGCCACCGCAGGCAGGGCACTGATAGTTAACGCTCTCGAAGGCCATGATCGGTCCTTTCCGTGCCGGGGGCTATGCGCCGATGGCGCCGCCGCAGTATTCGCAGCGCCCGCTGGCATCGGGAATGGTGGTGGCTCCGCAGAAGGGGCAGGTCACCGCGGTCTTGGGGGCCTTGGCGGCCACGACGCTGTCGCGCGTCTCCTGGCGCAGCTGCACCAGCGCATCGCGGACTTCGGTTGCCTGGCGCTTGGCCTCGCGGTATTCGATGGAGCCGCGCTGATCGATGGTGGAGTCGTTCACGCGCAGGTTGATCTCGGTAAAGTACGGCGTGTTGACGTGGATGGTCAGATTAAAGTCGTAATCCAGGTCGTAGCGCGGCGGGTTGTAGCTCTCGCGCTCGCCGTCCTTGGTCTCGCGATAGATCTCGGTGCGCTGCTCGTCGATATCCATATCGCAGCCGAGTACCTGCGAGAACTCGATGATGTCGGGATTGGCGTCGCGCCAGCGGCTCTGCGAAGTGATGATCAGCAGGCCCGCGTCCTCATCGAGCATAATATTGGTGCGCCCGGCAGAAAGCGTGCGCGTGGGGTTGAACGAAGACAGGCGCTCGGCGTTGGCCTCGCGGTAGGCGAGTTGCTCACGGATATCGTCCGCGGTGCTGGAGCGATAGCCGTGAAAGTAGGGGGAGAGCTTGCCGGCGCACTCTTTGCACAGGTAGCCTTCATTGATTTTTGTCTTACCTAGAAGTCCCAGCTCGGTACCGCAAATCGCGCACTCTTTCTTCTCGAACATCTTGTCAAAGAAGCCCATGGCTGCCTCCCATCAACTGGTAGCGTGTGTCACTTTTGATGATGGGGGAGTGCGCGATCCTTCGCGATACCCAGACGGCTCAAGGAGTCTCCACAACTGGGACACATGGCCCATTTTTGACTAGTCGTTGGGGACGTTCTTCGGCCACTCATTGGGGACGTACTTAAATGAGCGGTAGTTGGAGACACTCCTTGTCGAGCTAGAGGTCGCGCGTGTCCCTTCTGGTCCATGCGGCTAAAAATCGCGGCGTGATGTGAACGGCTGGGGTCAAATTTGCAGCATTTCGAGCTCGGCTTCGATATTGAGATTGGTTCTTTATTAAAATGGAATTCCAGACAATTGAGCGGCCGGGGGTTAACCATGAGGGGCATGGGAGACACAACCGCATATCTGCGTCGGGGCATTCGGGAGATTATATGCCTGGCGCTGTTCTCCTTCACGTTTTTGGCGTGCGAGTATCTCTTTGATGTGCGCATGGCCGAGTTCGTGTCTCCGAACGAGGTCGTTATTTATGAGAGCCTTGTCCTCGGCGCGAGCGTGATTGGCTTTTTGTGCGTCCCATTCTGTATTATCACCGTTCCCATGCCATCGACGCAACGAGTGACGTCACGGGCGTTTTGCTGGTGGCGGCATTGCTGCTGTTGATTATGGCGGTTCAGGTTGAGGTAATAATTGCCGGAGGTTTGGTGGCGTGCTGCGCGCTGGGCTACTGCGGATCGACTGCTCACGCAAACTTTGCGCGGCGCTTTGCGCGGACGCCTTGCTTGGCGCGCGCCGCAGCACTTTCCTATGCCATGGGCGTTCTGGTACAGGTGTTCAACCACATGGTGATGCCTGTCGGTATTCCTCAGCAGGCTGTTCTGGTTGTCTGTGCGATCGTGCAGGTGGCGTTGCTCCACGGTGCCCGACGCGCCAAACTGCGCGACGAGTCCGATCCCAACTTTGAACCCAGCGTTGCCGGACTTTCGGTAGATGCTTTGGAATATGGCGCCAAGTGGCAAGACGATCCCAAGGCAAAGGCGGCATTCCGCCGCGCCGTAGTTCGCCTGACCGTGGCGACGGTGTATCTTTCCGGCGTATTCGCCGCTCTCAACGCTGGCCTCACGACCTTGCATGCTGTCGGAGCCGTTGATTTGGGTGACTGGCCGCGCCTACTGCTTGTCGTGAGCTCGTTGGCCGCTGGCGTCCTATTTGACCTGCACGGTCGTTCGTATATGAATATCGGCATGACATGCGCCGCCATGTTGTCCACGCTTTCGTTCTTTGTGCTCATCGTCGATGGCAATGGCGGCAACGAGCTTGCTGCCACGATCATCTTTTATCTGGGCTCAGGCTTCTTTGTGGTGTTCTTTACCACAAAATATGCCGCCGTCTCGCTTTATGCGCGCTGGTCATATTTTTGGCCGTGCATGGGTCGCGTCGTCAACAACGTGTGCTCGATGTTCGTGACGGCGCCGGCAGTGGCGATCATCTCGAGTCAAAACGTGCTGGCTGCGGTCGGCGCGGCGCTCGTGATGTTTGTGGGCATTGCGATTACGCTGCTGGGACAGTTGGGGCAACGAGCCGATGACGCCGTGATACGGGGCGAGCTGGCACCTGCCACCGATGATCTTGGTGGGGATCTTGCGCCCACGTGCTCCGACTCCGTGCCCGTGGAGGCAGCGGAGCTCACGTCAGATGAGCGCCTCGATGCTTTCGTCGTCACCTTTGGGCTTACAGAGCGCGAGCGCGATATTCTTGAGGTCTTGGTCGTTTCGGACCAGAGCGTTCAGGACATCGCCACAACGCTCTTCCTTTCGCGCTCCACGCTCTATCGCCACATTTCTTCGATCAACAAAAAGGCCGGTACCGCCTCGCGTGTAGCCCTTATCAACTTCTTCTGGTCCTGGACGCCCAAGGACTAGCTAATCCTCCAATAAGTTGCGGTGGAATAGTCCCTAAATTAAAGTCACGGGGCTTTAAACAGGAACTATTTCACCGCAACTGCTGGGGGGATAGACTGCGGCGGCGGCAGCTGTGGTAGTGGCAACGGCAGCTGGCAGGGTGTTTTCCGTCTACTTGCTACAGCAGCTCGCCGTGGCGGGCAATGTAGCGGCGCTTTGCCAGCTGGGTGAGCGCGATATAGGCGGTAACGATGCCAATGAGCAGCCCAAAAAAGCTCGTGGGCAGCGGCATGAGGCCGAGCGCATCGGCGATGGGGCTTGCCGGCAGCCAGGTGACGAGCGCCAGGCCCAGCACGGTAAGAACGCACAATGCGGGCGCGGCGTGGTCGCGCGGGCTCGGCAGATGCGGGGAGCGCAACATGTGGACCACGAGTGTCTGCGACCACATGGACTCGACAAACCAGCCGCTCTGGAAGAGCGCAGCAAAGGTCGCCATACCCGCGACGTCGCCCGCGGCGGCAAGCTCGGACCAGCTTGCGTCCACGGCGGCGGGGCACACGACAAAGAAGAGCGCGGCGAAGGTCACGATGTCAAACAGCGAGCTCACGGGGCCCAGCTCGAGCATAAAGCCCTTGATGGACGCGGCGTCCCAGGCACGCGGGCGGGCAGTCCAGGCGTCATCGACGGTGTCCCACGGCAGTGCGATGCACACGATCTCGTAGACCAGCGACAGCAGAACCAGCTGCAGGGCGCTCATGGGCAAAAACGGCAAGAACAGGCTCGCGACGGTCACGGACAGCACATTGCCAAAGTTGGAGCTCACCGTGGTCTTGAGGTACTTGAGCAGGTTGCCGTAAGTGCGGCGGCCTTCGATGATGCCGCGCTCGAGCACGCCCAGGTCCTTCTGAAGCAAGATGATATCGGCGGATTCCTTGGCAATGTCGACGGCCGAATCGACCGAGATGCCGCAATCGCTCGCACGCATGGCGGCGGCGTCGTTGATGCCGTCGCCCATAAAGCCCACGGTGTGGCCGAGCATCTCGCGCATGACACGTACCAGGCGCGCCTTCTGCAGCGGCGAGAGCTTGGCGAAGAGGTGGGTTTTCTCGGCGCGCTCGGCAAGTTCGGCGTCATCGAGCGCATCGATCTCGGAGCCGAGCAAGACGTTGCTCGCATCGATACCAATCTGCTCGCAGACGGTGGCGGCGACGCGGTCGTTGTCGCCGGTTAGGACCTTGACCGCCACGCCCTTGGCCTCGAGGGTGGCGACGGCGCCCGCGGCACTTGCTTTGGGCGGATCGAGGAAGGCCAAAAAGCCCATCAGCACCATGTCGCACTCGTCGGCGATGCCAAACTCGCCCACGCAGCGCGGATTGGTCTTCTGCGCCACGGCAATTACGCGTAGGCCCTCGGCGTTAAGTCCGGCGATCTGCTTGCGAATCTGGGCGAGCTTCTCGTCGGTGAGCGGCTGAGCGATGCCATCGATCTCGACAAAGGAGCAGATCTCGAGCATTTCCTCGGCGGCGCCCTTGGTAACCATCTGGGTTTTGCCTTGGGCGTCGGCGACAACTACGCTCAGGCGACGGCGCGAGAAATCGAAGGGAACCTCGTCGACCTTGGTGTAGCGGTCGCGCAGGCTCTGGCCCAGCATGGAATCGGGTGCGACGGTCGAGGGTGTCACATCGGCACGGTCGATTACGGCCAGGTCGATAAGATTTTTGAGGCCGGTCTGGAAGAAGCTGTTCAAAAACGCATGGCGCAGCACGCGCGCGTCCTCGTTGCCATCGGTGTTGAGGTAGCGCTCGAGCACGATGCGGTCTTCGGTGAGGGTGCCGGTCTTGTCGCAGCACAGGACGTCCATCGCTCCGAGGTTTTGAATCGCCGGCAGCTCCTTGACGATAACCTGGCGACGGGCGAGGTCCTTGGCGCCCTGCGACAGGCTCGTGGTCACGATGACGGGAAGCATCTGCGGCGTGATGCCCACGGCCACGCTCGTGGCGAACAGCAGCGCGTCGATGACGTTGCCCTTGGTGGCGGCGTTGATGGCAAAGACGGCCGGCGCCATAACGAGCATCAGGCGCACCAGCAGCATGGAGACGCTCGAGACGCCGCGGTCAAACGCGCTTTTTTCGCTGCGCCCGTTGAGCATCTTGGCGATGCCGCCCAGGTAGGTGTCCGAGCCGGTGGCAACGACAAGCGCCATGGCGGCGCCGTTTTGCACGGAGGTGCCGGTAAAGACGATGTTCTTGCAGGCAGAGAGTGGCAGTGCGGAGCCGTCGGCGCCCTCGACGACGGTGACGGCGGTGGTCTTCTCGACGGCCTCGCTCTCGCCGGTGAGTGCGGACTCGATCACAAACAGGTCGCGCGCGGTGATGATGCGGGCATCTGCCGGCACCATATCGCCGGCAGAGAGACGGATTACATCGCCGGGGACGAGCTCGTCGAAGGGGATCTCGATGCGCTCGCCGTCGCGCAGGGCGGTGCAAGTGTTGGAGACCAGGTCCTTGAGGGCCTCGGCCGCATTGCCGCTGCGGGCTTCCTGGATAAACTTCATGCCGCCCGATACCAGCAGCATGGTGCCGATGACGATGACCGTGGAGGGGTCGCGCTGCGGTTCGGGCACGGCGAGCACGTCGATGTAGAGCGAGACCAGTGCGAGCGCGGCGAGGATGCCGGCGAAGGGATCGATGAACGCGTCGGCGATGCGGCGGGCGAGCGTTTTGGTCGTTGCCTCGATGGCGTTGGGGCCGACGGCGTTCAGGCGCTCAGTTGCCTGCTCGACGGTGAGGCCGTTTGCCGTGGCGTCAAGCAGTACGAGGGCGTCCTCGGCACTATGGGTGGCGGCGAATATGGTGTTCTTGGACAGGCCGGTATGAGCGGCAGGGCGCGCCGTGCGGCGGCGCTTGGAGATGGCTTCGAGTACCGTGACGGTTTTGAGCATCAGCATAGGGTCCTCCTTGTTGAGGGGAGTTAGCGTACGTGTCGTATTTGCTTCAAAAAACCTAGATGTCGCTCACGTCAAGCTCTTGAGCCCACAAAGGGTGCAGCGCGCCTTTGCGGTGGTTTTGGCGATCTGCCGGTGGCGTTTATGCGTGTGCGGAGTCCTCGCGGCGTGCCGAGGGCGACATGCAGGTTTTTCGACTAGGACTGCCTTCCATGGCACACCTCCTAAAGGCTGAGCGCAGCGCGCTTTGGGTATCTCGTACCCCTTTTTAATCCGCCCGTATTCTTGATGAGGGGGTTTGACATGTCAACCCCATTGTTCGGAAAACCATTCCCCCTGACAAAGCCTTTACAGAATGCCGTGGCCCCAAAGCGCGCCCGCATCGACGCTTCGCCTGCGCTAAACTGGAAGGCACGTACGCGATTACGAGAGGAGCCCGCATGGAGGCTTACAAGCAAGAGTTCATCAAGTTTATGGTCGAGTCCGACGTCCTTAAGTTCGGCAGCTTTACGCTCAAGAGCGGCCGTCAGTCCCCGTTCTTTATGAACGCCGGCGCTTACGTGACGGGCTATCAGCTCAAGAAGCTGGGCGAGTATTACGCCCAGGCCATCCACGATAACTTTGGCGACGACTTTGATGTGCTGTTTGGACCGGCCTACAAGGGTATTCCGCTGGCCGTCGTGACCGCAATTGCCTACCACGAGCTGTACGGCAAGGAGGTCAAGTACTGCTGCGACCGCAAGGAGGCCAAGGACCACGGTGCCGATAAGGGCAACCTGCTGGGTTATGAGCCCAAGGACGGCGACCGTGTGGTCATGGTCGAGGACGTTACCACCAGCGGCAAGTCCATCGACGAGACCTATCCCAAGGTCAAGGCTGCTGCCGATGTCGAGATCAAGGGCCTGATCGTGTCCCTCAACCGCATGGAGGTCGGCAAGGGCGGTGTGACCACCGCGCAGAAGGAGATCGAGGCCAAGTACGGTTTCCCCGTCGCGAGCATCGTCTCCATGGCTGAGGTCGTCGAGACCCTCTACAACCACGAGATCGACGGCAAGGTTGTCATCGACGACGAGCTCAAGACCGCCATCGACGCCTACTACGAGCAGTACGGAGCACGTTAGTTACGGCGTTTTACCAAACGCCGTAACTGCTCGACGCTGCGCGGGCCGCATTTGGACAATCTGACGTTCAACTTCAAGGGCGCGACCAGAAGGTCAGCGCCCTTTCGTTTCACGTCACCTTGTCTCAAATGCGACCCGCTCGCTGTCCGTTCTCTACCTGCGGCGTCGTCTTGCTCCGAATGCGGCTCGCTCGCTGTCGTTGCCGAAACATCGGCGTTGCCGGACTAGTCATTGGGGACGTTCATAAATGACTACTCAGGAATGAGCGTGGATAATCTCCCGTTTTTGGCCTGTGTGCAGGCTCAAAGTGGGAGATTATCCACGCTCGCTTTAATTTGCCTGGGTTGCGATGCCTATCTAATCGGCTCGGCGTCTTCCCTGAGAATCGAAAGATACTCTTCATACCCGTACTGCCGGTATCTCTGTCTTGACTCGTCGAGCGGACGGAGGATACCCAATTCTTCAAATGATTTGACGAGCGAGCTCGCGGTACTCCTGCCGATATCGAGTTGGACAGCGATGAATGCGGTGTCGACGATGGGGTGCTCTTCAAGAATGCCCAACAGCCTTTGCCCGTTTGCAGCAGTCCTTCCGAGATTTTCGGTAATGGTTGCTGTGGAACGGTTATGGAGGTCAACAAGGTTTTTTAAAGACCCTACCGAGTCCTCCGCACTCTCGAGAAGACTGTTGCAGAAAAACTCTATCCATTCCTCGTAAGTGCCTCTCTCCCTTACGGATGTGAGTTGCCGGTAGTACTCGCTTCGATTTTTCTTGAACTGGAACGATGGATAGAACAAGCAAGAATGAAGAACGCCATCATTGATGAGCATAAGTGTAATGAGAAGCCTGCCCAGGCGACCGTTTCCGTCTAGGAATGGATGGGCAATTTCAAATTGGTAATGGACGAGCGCCGCCCGCACAATCGGATCCATTTCGACTTGAGGCTCATTGATAAAGCGTTCGAGGTCCTGGAGCGTGTTACTCAAATCTTCAATGTTTGGAGGGACAAACGATGCGGTTGCAATGGTGCAGCCTGAGGGGCCAATCCAGTTTTGTGAGGAGCGCAGTTCGCCTAGATTCTTCTCCGTTCCGCGCACTCCGTCCAGCAGGACCGCATGAACTTGCCTAAGAAGTCTCGTGCACAAGGGCATCTTTTTGAGCAGTTCTACGCCGCGGTCGACAGCACGGACGTAATTCACGACGTCTGCGACATCTTTATGATGGAGTTGTGTTTGCGATGGACTAAGTAGGTCGTCAAACGTGCACTGGGTTCCCTCAATTTGCGAAGAAAGGAGTGCTTCTTTGCGCACGTACATTGTCAGATACATGTCGGCGTTGGGAACAAAGTAGAGCATGCCTTCAAGCTCTCCAAGCTTTCGTGAGCATGCGGAAAGCGTGCGATAGGTTTCCTCGGTGAGGTTTAGCTGCCTCAATGATTGCAAGGGCGTTGGAAAAAACGAATAGTAAGCCAATTTCCCCGATAGATTATTGCGGAGCGTTCCCTGGCCGTTCTCCTCGATTTGCATCGCGCCCTCCATATCTTTAGTGCCGGAAACTCGTTATTAGGCTAATCATATCAATTCTAATAACGAGTTTAAGGATTAAATAGTTATTAGAATTCATGTAAACAATCTAATGATGAGAAGTCGTTATTACTTGACCATGGAGCTCGGCTTGGTACAAGGGGGTCATCCAAAATGAACGTGGATAATCTCCCGTTTTTGGCTCGGTGACGGCCTCAAAGTCAAAGTGGGAGATTATCCACGCTCGTTAGTTAAGCGTCCGAAAATCCACACTCGCCAAACCTACCAAAAAGGGACGGGTTTATTTTGGCACGTTTCGGTCGGTATCAGGAAGTGTCAGGGACGGGGCGGCGGCAGGACTCGAGAGCGAAAAGAAGTATCGGGTTTGGTGCGCCCGCTTCTGCCCGTCCCGTGTGCAGGCGATACTCGGCTTATCGACCCGCGATGCAAAGGAGATGCTCGCCCCACGAACACTACCGGGAAGGGCTCGCGATTCGAGTCCCCACCTTAGCATTTGAACCATTTGGCACTATAATTACCGTAGGCATGCGCACAACGTTGCGCTTAATCAAGAGGAGAAAACATATGGGTCTGTTTGACATGTTCAAGAAGAAGGCTGAGCCCGCGGCTGCCGCTGCTCCGGCCTCCATCTCTGCTTCTGCTGGCGCCGACGTGCTGTGCTCGCCCGTCAAGGGCAAGGTCATCAAGATGGCCGACGTGCCCGATCCCGTCTTTGGTGGCGAGGTTCTGGGCAAGGGCTGTGCCGTGTGGCCCGAGGACGATCTGGTCTACGCTCCCTGCGACGGTAAGGTGACCGTCACCATGGGTCACGCCGTGGGTCTGCAGTCCGATAGCGGCATCGAGGTTCTGGTGCACGTTGGCGTCGATACCGTCAACATGAACGGCGATGGCTTCGAGGGCTTCGTCAAGGCCGACGACGTTGTGAAGGCTGGCCAGCCCATACTCAAGATCGACCGCGCCAAGATCGCCGCTGCCGGTTACAAGGACTGCGTCGTCGTGGCCGTGTCCAACACCGCCGAGTTTGCCGATGTCGAGCTCACCGTTGAGGCAGAGTCCGCCGTCGCCGCCGGTGACGCCATCGTCAAGGTCGTCCGCAAGTAAACTGCGGCGTCCAAAGGATGTGCAAGGGTGGTCGGGTTTTCCGGCCACCTTTTTTATTGCACCGTGGGGAAGCGTTTTATTGCACGTTGGGCGGGCTTGCAAACCGTTCGGACGCTAAAACGAACCGACCACGCCTTCGCGTTGCCGAGGGTGTTCATAAGTGGATAGTATGGGCTTACTTATTACAACGTGTGCCGCGTCCGGGAAGCGCGGTGCCGCTCATTGGGAGGAACAACATGAAAAAGAAGCTGCTGCTTGCGCCCCTCATGGCCGTCTTGGTTGCATGCGTGGTCGTGCTTTCCGGCTGTGGAGGTCCTTCGGTTGAGGAGCTCATCACCGAGGATCTTACGACGCAGTTTGACGAGGTCAAGAACGGTGGCGACGACTTCCTCTCTGGTCTGGAGGAGGCTTCGGGCGACGAGTTCGAGCAGCTGGGTATCGATCCCAAGGAGTATGCCAAGACCTATCTCGAGGGCTTTGACTACAAGATCGGCGACGTGACGGTCGACGAAGACAAGGGTGTCGCGACCGCCGAGGTCTCCATCACCTGCAAGTCCATGAACAAGATCGTCGAGGACTTCTCCACCCAGTATCAGGAGAAGGTTGCCGCGCTTGACACGGTTCCTTCCGATGACGAGCTGTACAAGATGGCCGGTCAGGTTATGGTCGATGTGACCAAGGCCACCGAGCCCAGGAAGACCACGGTTATCTTCAAGTACACCTGCAACGACGACGGTGAGTGGTCTGCCGACGACTCCGTCAACTCCGAGATGATGGATGCAATGCTGAGCTAGTTCGTTGCGGCGTTTTACCAAACGCCGCAACTGCTCGACGCTGCGCGGTCACCAGAGCGACAACTTGTCATTCAAAGAGGACGGCATGACCAGAAGGTCAATGCCGCCCTCTTTTCATGCCAATTTGTTCGCTCTGGTGACCGCTCGCTGTCGTTGCCAAAACATCGGCTTTGTCATGGCAGTCATTGGGGATGTTCTTAAATGACTAGTCGTTGGTGACGTTCTTGTTTGACTAGTCGTTTAAGAACGTCCCCAACGACTACTTTCCGCGCAACGGTATTGCGACGGCTGGGTTGAGCAGCACCAGCGTTACTCGCCCAGCACCAGCGCCGCGAGCTCTGCCTGGGTGTCCACCACGTAGTCGGCGCCGGTGGCTTCCAGCTCTGCGCGGCCGCGGAAACCCCAGCTGACGCCCGCACTCTTAAGGCCGGCGTTGTGGCCGGTCAGGATATCGACATTGGAATCGCCTACGTAGAGCGTGGTCGCCGGGTCGGCGCCTAGCTCTTCCATCACATGCAGCGTGACGGGTGCTTCGGGCTTGGGCGGAAGCGCATCGACACGGCCCTGCACCAGCGCAAAGCGCTCGGAACCAAAATACTTTTCGATAAGCGGAGCCGCCGAGACGTGGTCCTTGTTAGTGAGCACGGCAAGCTGAACGCCCGCGGCGCGCAAGCGGTCGAGCATCTCGATCGTGCCGGCATAGGGAGCGGTGTGGTCTTCCTTGTGCTCGCCGTAGTAAGCCCTAAACTCGGCAAGCGTCTGCTCAAACATGCGGCCGTCGCCTGCGTACTCGGCGGACATAAAGCGCTCAACCAGCTTGAGCATGCCGTTTCCCACCTTGTAGCGGTACTCGTCAACGGCAAACGTGGGCCAGCCGTGCGCCTCGCAGGTATGGTTGCCGGCGGCCGCCAGGTCCTCGAGCGTGTTGAGAATGGTGCCGTCCAGGTCAAAGATCACATGGGAAAAAGCTGCTGCCATGGGTGCTCCTGCCGCTTGAGTTGTAAAACGCACCCCATGATACTGGGCATGCGTGCCGGGCATGTTTGGAATCTGAATATCTTTAATAGCCCTGAGCCTTTGTCGTTAGCAAATCCTCGGCAGCTGCTCTCCTACGAGCATGTCGAGGATGCGAGTCGATCCCCAGCCGGTGCGCACGCGCACGGCGGGACGGGCGCCCTCGGCAAGCGGCAGCACGCGACCGATGACGGCGGCATTCTCGCCGTAGCGGGCGGCGCGCATGGCGCTCAGCGCGGCATCGGCCTGCTCAGCCGGCACCACGGCAACCATCTTGCCCTCGTTTGCCACCTGCAGCACATCGTAGCCGAGCATCTCGCAGGCTGCCTGCACGTCGGGGCGCACGGGCACATCGTCCTCGTCGATCTCCATGGCAACGCCGCTGGCCTGCGCAAACTCGTTGAGCGTCGAGGCCAGGCCACCGCGCGTGGGGTCGCGGAAGCAGCGTGTGTCGGGTGCTGCGGAAAGCACATCGGCAATCAGGTGGTTGAGCGGCGCGGCGTCGCTTTCGATGGTGCTCGAAAACGCCAGACCCTCGCGTTGGCTCATGATAGCGATGCCGTGGTCGCCCAGTGTACCCGAGACCAGGATGACATCGCCGGGCTGGCAGTTTGCGCCGCTGAGCGCCACGCCCGCAGGCACCTCGCCCACGCCGGCGGTATTGATATAGACGCCGTCGGCCCCGCACCGCTCGACCACCTTGGTGTCGCCCGTCACGATGGCGACGCCCGCCTCTTCGCAGGTTTTCGCCATGGAGGCGACGACGGCGTCGAGGTCCTTGAGGGGAAAGCCCTCTTCAAGAATGAAGCTGGCGGTGAGATAGAGGGGCCGCGCACCGCACATGGCGACGTCGTTGACGGTGCCTGCTACGGAGAGCCGCCCGATGTCGCCGACGGG
>OGQF01001711.1_pt1 | contig 14412 bp, 10 predicted proteins | sample 1553141 | NCBI WGS metagenome assembly OGQF01 (sample SAMEA2580005, study PRJEB22360) | human gut metagenome | biome: human gut; feature: human-associated habitat; material: faeces | place: Denmark | collected 2008/2010
TAAATCCACGATGCTGCAAATGTGAGGTCACTTCATATTATCTAATTTCTCATTCGAGCAAAGCTTTCACCCACAGTCAAGTGGCAGCACGCCCTACGGGCTAACCCCGAACCCCGAATCTTCTTTTCTTTGTTGCCTTCTTACATACTTATATGCTAAAATTAGATATTATTCAGAACTATCAATCTATGGGGTGAAAAAACCTATTGAATGGGTCGTTTATATTTCACAGGAAATATAGAGAAGGAGGAAAATATTGAATAAATTTGTAAAGAATGTGGCCCTCTATGTGCTTCTGATCATTATAGCAGTCTCCATATTCAATACCTTTGTTCATCCTCAGGAAAAGCACTCGGAAATCACCTACAGCGATTTCATTTCGCAGGTCGAGAAGAAGAATGTCGACTCCGTGACGATGACGAACAATTCCATCAGCGGCAAGCTGAAGGATGGCAGCGAATTTGCTACCTATGCACCGGACAATGACGCGCAGCTCCTGCCGAAGCTTTCGGAGGGCGGTGTCATCATCACTGCAAAACCGCCGGAACAGCCGTCCTGGTGGATGAATCTGCTCTCTTCTCTGCTTCCGATCATCATCCTGGTCGGCGTGTGGTTCTGGATCATGAACCAGACACAGGGCGGCGGCGGACGTGTCATGAGCTTTGGCAAGTCCAGAGCGAAGATGACCGCTGAAGGCCAGGTCCACGTGAATTTCTCTGATGTCGCAGGGGAAGACGAAGCGAAGGAAGAGCTCTCCGAAGTGGTGGATTTCCTGAAAAATCCGGGCCGCTATACGGCGATCGGCGCGAAGATCCCGAAGGGCGTGCTCCTTGTCGGCCCGCCAGGGACAGGTAAGACCCTGCTCGCCAAAGCAGTGGCCGGTGAAGCGAAGGTGCCGTTCTTCTCCATCTCCGGCTCTGACTTTGTAGAAATGTTTGTCGGTGTTGGCGCTTCCCGTGTCCGTGACCTCTTTGCGCAGGCGAAGAAGAATGCGCCATGCATCGTCTTCATCGATGAAATCGATGCGGTGGGCCGTCAGAGAGGCAGCGGCCTCGGCGGCGGACATGACGAAAGAGAACAGACGCTGAACCAGCTCCTGGTCGAGATGGATGGCTTCGGCTCGAACGAAGGCATCATCACCATCGCTGCGACGAACCGTCCGGATATCCTCGATCCGGCGCTGCTGCGTCCGGGTCGTTTCGACCGCCGCGTCGTCGTCGGCCGTCCTGACCTCAGAGGCCGTCTTGCGATCCTGCGTGTCCATGCGAAGAACAAACCGCTGGAACCGGATGTCGATCTCAATACCATCGCCAAGAAAGTCCCGGGCTTTACAGGGGCTGATCTTGCTAACATGCTGAATGAAGCGGCACTTCTGGCTGCTCGTCAGAACAGAAAGACGATCTCCATGGCCGATCTGGAAGAGGCCAGCGAAAAGGTCAGCTACGGACCGGAAAGAAAGAGCCATAAGGTGAGCGATGAGGAAAGAAGAATCACCGCGTACCACGAATCCGGCCATGCCATCATGGCGACCCTGCTGAAGGATGCGGATCCGGTGCACAAAGTCACCATCATTCCGCGCGGACAGGCGGGCGGCTACACCATGATGCTCCCGCATGAAGAGCGCTCCTTCATCACGAAGTCGCATCTCCTTGCCCAGCTGCGTGTTGCTCTCGGCGGCCGCTGCGCGGAAAAGATCATTTTCAATGAAATCTCCAGCGGTGCGTCCGGCGACCTGCAGCAGGTGACCGGGATCCTCCGCAAGATGATCATGGAATGGGGCATGAGCGATCGCTTAGGACCGATGATCTTCGGCGAACATCAGGAACAGATCTTCCTCGGCAAGCAGCTCGGCTCGGAAAGAAACTACGGCGAGACTGTAGCCACCATCATCGATGAAGAAATGCACAAGTACCTCGATGAAGCGTACAATGATACCATGCAGACACTGACGGACAATATGCCTGTCTTGGAAGCGATGGCGCAGGCGCTTCTCGAGGTGGAAACCATCGATCATAAACAGGTGGAAAACCTCTTCAAGTATCACTCCCTCTATGCGCCGGGAGAAGAACCGAAGAAGGAAGAAGACGAAGAGTCTCCGCTTCCGCCGATGCCAAAGGATGAAGGGCCGGCTCCTTCCCTCTATAGTGAATAATACGATAGAGCTTCACAGAACGCCTCCGCATTGCGGGGGCGTTTTCTTTTGCTTTTCGCAAAAGTTTTAGCACGTTTTACGAACGTGAGATGAAAAACGTGGTAACATAGGGGTGACTGGTGAGAGCAGCCCTGTTAAGGAAACACTGATTTAATCAGCCCTGTCCTTAAACTACTCTTCTGAACCTATTCCCCCTTTTCTATCACTCTTTCTACAAGGAGATTCTATACAATGACACTTGACGAATTACAAATCGGCCAGTCGGCCACGCTCACGACCGTCGGCGGAGAGGGCGCGCTTAGACAGCATTTTCTGGACATGGGCCTCATTCCGGGAGAAGAGGTGACGCTGGTGCGCTTCGCGCCTTTGGGCGATCCCATGGAGCTCATGGTGCAGGGCTATGAGCTGACACTCCGAAAAGATGATGCGCGAAAGATCGAAGTGACGAATGCGCATGAGGCAGCGGTGAAAGCAGGAAAGCAGCTGCGAGTGGATGCGTCCCGATATCTTCATCCCGGTCTCGGTGAGCCGGGCAAGTATCATGAAGAGTCGAAGTACTCGGAGGTAAAGCCGATCGAAGGCAGACTGACTTTTGCGCTCGTCGGCAATCAAAATTGCGGCAAGACGACGCTCTTCAACCAGCTGACTGGCTCCAACCAGCATGTCGGCAATTTCCCCGGGGTCACGGTGGATCAGAAGACGGGCGTGATTCGCGGCTATCCGGAGGCAGAGGTGGTGGATCTGCCGGGGATTTATTCCCTCTCTCCGTATACGAGCGAGGAAATCGTCTCTCGTGAATTTATCCTCAAACAAAAGCCGACGGGAATCATCAATATCGTGGATGCGACGAATCTCACGCGCAATCTTTATCTCACCATGCAGCTGATGGAGCTTGATATACCGATGGTGCTTGCGATCAATATGATGGATGAAATGGAAAGCAACGGCGGCTCGATTCTGATCAATGAGATGGAGCGTCTCTTGCAGATCCCGGTCGTACCGATTTCTGCTGCCCGAAATCAAGGCGTGGGCGAGCTCGTGAAGCATGCGATCCATGTCGCACGCTATCAGGAGAAACCGGGCATCACGGATTTCTGCGACAAGAATGACCATCATGGGGCTCTCCACCGCGCCCTGCATGGCATCATGCATCTCATCGAGGACCATGCGAAAGCGGCTGGCATCCCGCTGCGCTTTGCGGCCTCCAAGCTGGTCGAGGGCGATCCTCTCGTGGAGCAGGCGCTCGCTCTGGAGGCGAATGAGAAAGAGCTTTTGCGGCACATCCTCGCGCAGCTTGAAGAAGAGCGCGGCCTTGACTGCGCGGCTGCGATGGCGGATATGCGCTTCCTCTTCATCCGTCGCCTCTGTGAACGGACGGTGGTGAAGCCGCAAGAAAGTAAAGAGCATGCGCGCAGCCAGAAAATCGACCGCATTCTCACGGGAAAGTACACGGCCATCCCGATTTTCGTCCTCATCATGGGACTGGTCTTCTTCCTCACCTTTAATATCATCGGCGCTTTCCTGCAGGATGTTTTGGCAGACGGCATCGATCAGGTGACAGAGTGGGCGGATGCATGGCTCACGGAAGAGGCCGTGAATCCCGCCATCCGCTCGCTGGTGGTGGATGCTGTTTTTCAGGGCGTCGGCAGCGTCCTTTCCTTCGTGCCGGTGATCGCCGTCCTGTTTTTCTTCCTGTCTCTTTTGGAAGACGGGGGCTATATGGCGCGCATCGCCTTCGTCATGGATAAGCTGCTCAGAAAGCTGGGGCTCTCTGGACGCAGCATCGTGCCGCTTCTTGTCGGCTTTGGCTGCACGGTCCCCGCCGTCATGGCGACGCGGACGCTGCCCTCGGAGCGTGACCGCCGCATGACCATCATGCTTATCCCCTTCATGAGCTGCTCGGCCAAGGTGCCGATCTATGCCTTCTTCACGGCGGCCTTCTTCCCGAGAAATGGGGCGCTCGTCATGACAGGGCTCTATCTTTTCGGCATCGGGATGGCGATCCTGACCGCCCTCCTCTTCAAGCACACTCTTTTCAAGGGGGAGCCGGTGCCCTTTGTCATGGAGCTTCCGAATTACCGCATGCCCGGCATGAAAAATGTTCTGCGCCTCATGTGGGATAAGGCCAGAGATTTCCTCGAGCGTGCTTTCACGGTCATCTTCGTCGGCACCATCATCATCTGGCTTCTGCAGAACTTTGATGTCCGTCTCAATATGGTGGCGGACTCGAAAGACAGCATCCTGGCTCTTGCGGCTGGCGCTGTCGCGCCGCTCTTTGCGCCGCTCGGTCTGGCAGACTGGAGACTCTCGACTGCGCTCATCTCCGGATTCATGGCCAAGGAGAGTGTCGTCTCTACCCTGACGGTCCTCTATGGGACGGAGGAAAATCTCTCTTCGCTTCTGACGCCGGGCATGGCACTCACTTTCCTGACCTTTTGCCTGCTCTACACGCCCTGCATCGCGGCGATCACTTCCGTCAAGCGAGAGAATGGGACGGGATGGGCTGTGGGGATGATTGCCTTCCAGTGTGTCGTCGCATGGATCTCCGCCTTCGCTGTGCATCTCATGCTGTCCGCCTTTGGCGTGGTATAAAAATCCAAGGATGAAATCTGATAACGATTGAATCAGTGTTTCCATAAGGAAGTACAAACTTTCATGCGAAACTTTTTGCGGATACGGGCAAAGAGTCTCGCATGAAAGTTTTTGCTTTGCTATGCGAAGAATCGTTTTGTATTGATGGCTTTTCTTTTTTGGTGCTATGATGAGAAAAATCCGTAAAGAAAAGGAGACTCTTATGATGCAAAAACTATGGAAGAAGAAGGCGCTGCTCGCGCTATTCCTGTGCGTCAGCGCCTCGGGGATGATGGCAGGATGCGGGCAGACCGCGCCGAAGGTGAGTGCTGTCTCTGTGAAGACGCTTCCCGTGCAGAAGAAGGACGTCACCGTCTCAAAACAGTATGCTGGACAGGTGAAAGCACTCGATGCCGTCTCGATCAAGCCGAAGGTGTCGGGAACGATCGTGGAAAAGTATATCCAGAGCGGGCAGTTCGTCGAAAAAGGACAGCCGCTCTACAAGATCGATGACCGGCAGTATTCGACCGAGGTGCTCTCCGCGGAGTCCAATGTGGATAAAGCCCTGACAACGCTGAACAATTCGCGGATCGATCTTCAGCGCTATGAGAAGCTCGCAGAAACGGGGGCGATCTCGGAGCAGACGCTGACGACGCAGCGAGCGACGGTCGCGACGAATGAGTCGAATTATCGGAACATGCAGTCGCTCCTTCGGAAGGCACAGGAGAATCTGGATGATACCATCATCCGTTCACCGATTTCCGGCAAGCTCTCTGTGAATGAGATGTCGCCGGGGAGCTTTGTGACGACGGGCAATACGGAGCTGGTCTCTGCCGGCTCCGTGAATCCGATTGCCGTGCAGTTCTCCGTCTCGGAAAATGAGCTTTTGAATTTTCAGCAGGCTGTGATGGAAAATCAGCAAGACGCGCTGCCGCCGGATCAAATGGTCCCTTGTGCGACGCTCACCCTGAGCAATGGCATGAAGCTTTCGGAAGTCTCGAAAAACTATGTGATGGATCGCGAGGTCTCGCAGAGTACGGGGACGATCACGATGAAGGCGATTTTTGAAAATACGGAGCATATCCTCCTGCCGGGGATGTTCGCCCGCGTAACGCTGACCAGCCCCATGCAGCAGGATGTACTCCTCGTGCCGGAGCGCGCGGTGCAGCAGGTCTTGGATAAGTCCTTCGTCATCGTGTGCGGCGATAACAATCAGTCCGTCTCGAAGATCGTGACGCTCGGCGATAAGGTGGGCAGCTACTACATCGTGAAGAAGGGACTCACCGAAAAGGATGTCGTCGTCGAAGGCCTGACGAATCTGAAGGAAGGCCAGACGCTGAACCCAACGGCCGCTACGGCGGAAGAATTGGGGCTGTCAATGAAAGATGAATGAGGAATGGTGGCGATGGCGTCCTCATATGGGTTTAAATGGGTTCAGGGTTAGCTCATCGGGCGTGCCGTCCTTTGATTCCGCTTGAAAGCTTTGCTTGTATGAGAAATTAGAAATGAAAAATGCGAAATGGTGGTGCGGCGCATAAAAATATGGAAGCGCCGCGGAGTTTTGATAATGCTTCGCGCCGTCATTATCGGAAGCGTTGGCGATCCTAGTAGTGTCAAATGCTTTGTGTAAATTTTTCTTCACTTTCTTAGAAGAAATAAATCACATTACAATTTCCAGATCTTCTGGAAGGATGCGATCTCCAAACTGAAGAAGCAGCTGGTTCAGGATACGGTGCCAGCAATAAACCTGTCCGTGCCAGTTTGCTATAATGCGAAGCATAGCAAGGTACAGATGCTTCTCTAGCGCTTGCTCCGTAGGGAATTGCACGCTGTTCTTCGTGTATTTGCGAAGGCCGCGGTTATAGTTCTCAATCGCGTTTGTCGTATAAACCAGGCGCCGCATCTCGACAGGCAGAAGGATCTCGGCGGGCCGCGCATTTTCCTGAAGCGCGAGGATCTGAATCACACGGGCGCGCACAAGATCAATAACTGCATCGGGCAGGCGCTCCTCGCCAAGCGCATGGGCAAGACACGCATCATCGCGGAAACCGGCGCGGGACAGCACGGCGTGGCAGCCGCCACCATTGCGGCGCTTTTCAGTATGGAGCGCGAGGTCTTCATGGGAGAAATCGACACCGAAAGACAGGCATTGAACGTCTATCGCATGAAGCTCCTCGGGGCGAAGGTGCATGTCGTCAAGACCGGCTCCCGCGTGCTGAAGGATGCCGTGAATGCAGCGATGCAGGAATGGAGCCGCCGCTGCGATGATACGCACTACGTCATCGGATCGACCACAGGTCCGGCTCCGTTCCCGGAAATGGTCCGCTATTTCCAGAGCTGCATCGGCCGTGAAGCGAGAGCGCAGGTCTTGGAGCGCACCGGCCGCCTTCCGTCCAAGGTCTATGCATGCGTCGGCGGCGGCAGCAATGCAGCCGGCACCTTCTATCACTTCGTGCAGGATAAGGATGTGGAGCTCATCGGATGCGAAGCCGGCGGCAAGGGCATCGATACCCCCTACCATGCAGCGACGGTGAATCGTGGCCGCATCGGCGTCTTCCATGGCATGAAGTCCCTCTTCTGTCAGGATGATGACGGCAATATCACCGAGGTCTATTCCATTTCCGCCGGTCTTGACTACCCGGGCGTCAGCCCTGAGCATGCGTACCTGAATGCCATCGGCCGCGCCTGCTACGTGGCTGTCACGGATGAAGAAGCCGTTGAGGCTTTCGAATACCTTGCCAAGACAGAAGGCATCATCTGCGCCATCGAGTCTGCTCACGCCGTCGCCGGCATGATGAAGGAAATCCGGACGATGGATAAAAATGACATCGTCGTCATCACCCTTTCCGGCCGCGGAGACAAGGACGTCGCCGCCATCGCCAGATACCGCGGAGAGGATATTCATGACTGAGAGGATCAAGGGCTGGTGACTAGTGGCTAGTAGCTAGGGATTAGGGATTAGGGATTAGGAGCGCCGAGTGACTGGTGACTAAGAGACTAGGAGACAGCAGACTCCCGTATCGTCATTTCGAGCGAAGCGAGAAATCTTTTCCGTTCGCGGCGAGGGTCTCACGCTTCCCCACATGTGCCGCGCACCTCTCCGCTTTACTCATCTGTCTTTCATGCCGCCTGTGCCCTATCCGCCCCTACGGGGCACCTTCCCCTCGAGGGGAAGGCTGGCGATACGAGAAAACCGCTCGTTTCAAAATTCTGCAGCGTTTCCCTGACATACGACGTTTTTCTCCGCTAAGGATGACGAAATGCGCCGCACCAACCCCTTTGAGCCTCTCTTTCAAACGTAATCAAAGGTCAGCACGCCCCACGGGCTATCCCTGAACCTATACATACAGCAAAAGGAGTCTATCTATGAGCCATACAAGTGAAGCATTCAAGAATGGGAAAGCGCTGATCGCTTTCCTGACGGCAGGTGTCCCGTCGATGGAAGACACTGTGAAGTACGTACTCGATATGGGAAAAGCCGGCGTAGGTCTGATCGAGATCGGCGTGCCGTTCTCCGACCCCATCGCCGACGGGCCGGTCATCATGGAAGCGGATGTGAAGGCGCTGGAGAACCATGTCCACCTGCCGCAGGTCATGGAGCTGGTGAAGACGCTCCGCACGAAGACACAGATCCCGATCGTGCTCCTCATCTATTACAATCCGGTCTTCAATTATCCATCGGCTCGTTTCTTTGAGGAAGCGAAGGAAATCGGCATCGATGGCGTCATCATCCCGGATCTTCCCTATGAAGAACAGGCGGAAATCCGACCGCTCGCGGATGCGAATGGTGTCGACATCATCCAGATGGTCGCACCGATTTCGGAAGAGCGTATCCGTGAGAGTTTGAAGGATGCCACCGGCTTTGTATATGTCGTTTCTTCCATGGGCGTCACCGGCATGCGTGGTGATATCCAGACGGACCTTCGTGAGATCATCCGTATCGCGCGCGAAACGACGGATACCCCGCTGGCGATCGGCTTCGGCATCCACACGCGGGAGCAGGCAGGACGGATGGCGCGGCTCGCTGACGGCGTCATCACCGGCAGCGGTGTCGTGGATATCATCAATAAGAATGGCAGCGAAGCCTCCGAGAAGCTCACCGCATATATCCGCGGACTGAAGGCAGGCATGGCGCAGTAAGATATAAGATTGAAAGTAAGGATGAGTGACTGGTGACTAGTTGACTGGTAGCTAGGGATTAGTAGCTAGGGATTAGGTTTGCGATACGAGAAAGTCACTAATTTCAAACTTCTGCGGCGCTTCCATATTTTTATGCGCCGCACCACCATTTCTCATTTCTAATTTCTCATTCAAACGAAGCTTTCAAACATAATTCGCCCCAAAGAAAAAACGATAGAGATGCGCTCTATCGTTTTTTTCTTTGGGGGAAATCTGCTACAATAGAAGAAAAGAGGGGGGATGAGAATGGATAACACGAGACGCAGAGCCTACATCAAAGAAAAGCTGGAGCAGGCAGAACACCGGCTGCGCGGGGCGGACCTTGCGAATGAGTGCGGCGTGAGCCGGCAGGTCATTGTGGGAGACATGGCGCTTCTTCGCGCCGAAGGGATGGACATCATCTCTACGCCGCGCGGATATTACCTCAATAAAGAGAAAAAAGGCTGCCTTCGCACTCTCGTCTGCCGCCACGGCCGGCAGGAGACAGAGAAGGAACTCATCGCCATCGTAGCGGCAGGCGGCATCATCCATGACGTGCGGGTGGAGCATGAGATCTACGGCGAACTGCACGGCCAGCTGGAGATCAAGAGCAAGGAAGACGCCGTATCCTTTGTGCGCGCGATGCAGGACATCGGATTTTCTCTCCTCTCGGATATCAGCGGCGGCATCCATACCCATCTCATCGAGACAAAGACGGAAGAAGAGATGGCGCAGGTGATTCATGCGCTGAGGGAAATCGGCATACTGTATGAGTGACTAGTGGCTGGTGACTGATGCTTAGTGACGGTGACAGAGAGTAGGGAGTACTGACGATGCAGGAATTTATCATACAAAAGGAAGAAGCGGGACAGACAGTGATGAAGTACATGGCACGGCTCTTGCCGGAGGCGTCCATGGGGCTTCTTCGAAAAAGCATGCGCAAGAAGAATATCGTTCTCAATGGGAAGAAGATCGAAGGAAGAGAAAAAATCGCCGCGGGGGACAGTGTGAAGGTCTGGTTCTCCGATGAGACGATCGAAAAATTTCGTGGAAAGAGAGAAGAAGCGCCCAAGCGTGATTATCCTGACTTTGAAACATGGATCCTGTATGAAGATGAAAACATCGTCATCCTCAATAAACCGGCAGGTCTTCTTTCGCAGGGAGACACTTCCGGCGCCCCGTCTCTGAATGAAGCCCTCCTCTCCGCGCGGGAAAGCAGAGCCGGCGTCACGCCCTCCATCTGTCACCGGCTGGACAGAAATACCAGCGGCCTCGTCATCGCGGGCAAGACTGTGCGTGGATTGCAGGAAATGAATGCACTCATCAAGGCGCGCTCTCTCACGAAAGTGTATCAGGCTCTCGTTTACGGGAAGACGCCGGCTTCGGGGATTTTGAAAGGCTACCTCGTCAAGGACCATGAAAGAAATCAGGTGCGCTATACCGAGCGCGCTGAGCAAGGTGCGCTTCCCATCGAGACGCACTATGAGACGCTCGAAACCGTAGAGGCCCATGGATGCCTCTTTTCTCTCGTCCGTGTCCATCTCGTGACAGGGCGTTCGCACCAGATCCGCCTGCATTTTTCCTCCATCGGTCATCCGCTTTTGGGCGATCCGAAATATGGCAGCCGCGCGAGCCTTTCCGCGTCAGATGCGCTCCACATCCGCCGCCAGCTCCTTCACGCAGCCTCGCTCACCTTCCCCGCGCTTACGGATGATTTCGCCTATCTGTCCGGTAAAACCTTCACTGCGCCTTTGCCGGACGATTTTGCCTCTGTCTGTCATTTGGGGCGGCATGATAGGCGAGAAATGCAGAAAACGGAACGGTGAGGGTTAGTCCGTGGGGCGTGCCGCCCTTTGGCTCTTTGCGAAAGAGGGGGGAGCGGGTTCTGTGGGTTCTACGGGTTCAGTGGAGAATGGTGGTGCGGCGCATAAAAAACAGAAGCGCCGCGGAAGTTTGAAATTAGCGACTTTCTCGTATCGCAAACCTAATCCCTAGCTACTAATTCCTAGTCACAAGTCACCAGTCACTCCTAATCCCTAGCAACGATTTCATCAGCGCTTCCTTATATTTCATACAACACGAGGTGTATCAATTACGGATTCCAGATTTCTAATTGTATTTGCAGACATTCTGCTTCCGCTGCTCTGCGGCATGGGCCTTAGGCGGTGGGGGCTTTCGAAGGACATTCTTCACTGGATCATCAAGGCGAATGTGGTGGGAGTGTCTACTTTTCTTTCCATTGTTTCCTTCTGGTCGGTGCATGTGACGGCGCAGCTCTTGTGGCTTCCGATTTCTACGCTTCCCATCTGTTTCCTGCCTGTCGCGGTATTCTATGCCTTGGAGCAGCACCGCTTCTCGGATGCGCGGGAGCAGGGAAGTTACCTGATTTCCATGATGCTCGGAAATATCGGGACGCTCGCAGGGCTCTGCGCATATGTCCTCTTCGGCGCGGTCGGGTTTGCTTATGTGCAGCTCATCGCGGTGCCGCAGATCCTGATCATCGTACTCTTCTGTTTTCCGATGAGCCAGTATTACTACGACAAGTGGGCGAATCACGGCGAGGGGAAAAAGATGGAAATCCATCTCTTCCGTCTGCTCTGCACGTGGAATCAGCTCCCTGCCGTCGGCGTGGCGATCGGTCTGACGCTTGCGGGACTCGGGGTGGAGAAGCCGCCGATGGTCACGACGCTTTTCACGATCCTGATCCATGCGGGGGCTTGGATGGGAATGGTGCCTGTCGGCTATGATCTGAATCTTTCGGCAGTCAAGGAATATGGAGGAAGGCTCTGGCCGATCTTCCCCGTGAAATTCATTCTGCTTCCGGTGGTGATGTATTTCCTGACGAGCGTATTCGTCTCGGATGCGACCATCCTGACCTGCGTGGTACTCGCAGCCGCGGCGCCGACTGCCATCTTCGCTGTGGCGTCTTCGCAGCTCTATGGACTTAATGTCAATCTCGCGGAGTCTTCCTTCCTCACGACGACGCTGGCTTTCCTCTTCGTGTTGTACCCGGTGATCTATTGGTGGGAGAAAATGAATTAAGAATAAAATAAGGAATGGGGAATGGTGGTGCGGCGCATAAAAAACAGAAGCGCCGCGGAAGTTTGAAATTAGCGACTTTCTCGTATCGCAAACCTAATCCCTAGCTACTAATTCCTAGTCACAAGTCACTAGCCACTAGCCACTCATCCCTGCTTTCAAACTTTATGACGAAGCTGTGCATAAAAATTCTTGTGAAATCTGATTCTGCGATTGAATCAGCGTTTCCAGAGTATGCAAAAAGCGTATCAAGTTCAAATGTCTGAACCTGATATGCTTTTTATGATATTAGGGAAACGCTGATTAAATCTGACAACGATTGAATCAGTGTTTCCTTAATCAGTGTCTCCCTAACAGATCACATTCTCCTGCTCCTCTTTCAGGTACGCGCGGAGGTTGTCCATCACGATGACGGCACGGCGGGCCATGGCTTCTTCTGTGAAGAAGCCGACGTGCGGGGTGAGGACGGTGTTTGGTGCAGAGAGGAGAGGATCGTCCTTGGCGAGCGGGGGTTCGTCGTCGAAAACATCAATGCCGGCGCCTGCGATCTTTCCTTCGCGGAGGAGGTCAGCGAGAGCGGCATTGTCGATGACGCCGCCGCGGGCGGTATTGATGAGGATCGCACCCGGCTTCATGAGGGAGAGCTTTTCGCGGGAGAGGAGGCCGCGCGTCTCGCCGGTGAGCGGCAGGTGGACGGAGACGATGTCGCAGGTGGAAAGCAGGGTGTCAAGGTCGGTGTAGGTGACGTTTGCTGCCTTCTTGGAGCGGTTGTAGCCATAGACATCGGCGCCGAAGGCATTGGCGATGTCTGCGACGCGTCTTCCGATGGCACCAGTCCCGATGATGCCGAATTTCCGATGGCCGATCTCGATGCCCATGAGGCCGGCGCTTGTCTTGCCGTTTCGGGCGGCGCATCCGCCTTCGGACAGCTTGCGGTAGAGGGCAAGAATGAGCGCGAAGGTGAGCTCCGCCACGGACTCGGTCGAGTAGCCGGCGCAGTTCGAGACGGCGATGCCCTTTTCTTTGCAGAAATCAATATCGACATGGTCGACGCCGGTGAAAGCGACGCAGAGATATTTGAGCGATGCGGCTTTCGCGAGCGCTTCTTTCTGAAGCGGATAATTGGCAATGACGGCAAGGTCAGCATCCGCGAGACGATCTCCCAAGTCGGCCTGGTCTTTCGGCAGGCTGTCATAGGCGGTGATGGTGAAGCCGTCTTTTTTGAAATCAGCCGTCAGCGTGTCAAGAAGGGATGCGCTGATAGCCAGTGGCTGTGCGATGACGATGTGTTTCATGAGAAGAACTCCTTTCGAAATGGGATGAAGGAACTGGTGACTGGGAGATAGACGTCAGGTGTGAGATGTCAGATATCAGAAGTCAGATATCAGAAGTCTGATATCTGAAGTCTAAAGTCTGATATCTCCCTGTCTTTCTACTTTTTTAAATGACAACACCGCTCTCCCCGGCAGCTGGGAGAGGAAGACGCCGGCGGTCATGGAGAGGACGCCGATCATCTGGCGGGTGGTGAAGCTTTCATCGAGGAAGAAAATGCCTGCAATGCCGCCAAAGACCATTTCCATGCTGAGAATCATAGAGGCTTCGGTCGGGGGCAGATATTTCTGCCCGACGGCCTGCAGTGTGTAGGCGACGCCTGTCGAGAGAAGGCCGGTATAGAGGATGGGCCACAGGGCGCCCTCGATGCCGGAGAGTGTCGGCGTTTCGAAAAGAAGGGCGAGAATGAAATTCAGGACGCCGGCGACGAAGAACTGTCCCGAGGAAAGGACGATGGGAGAGAAGCGCTGTGTGAGGTATGTCATGGCGTGGATCTGGATGGTAAAGCCCAGCGCGCAGAGCAGCATCATGAGATCACCGGCACCTATGGAGAAATCTTCGGTGATCGACATGAAGTACACGCCGGCCATGGCGAGAAGGGCGCCCGCGATGTGCGTTATGCGGAGCGTTTCCTTGAGGAAGATCCCTATGATCGGCACCATGAGGATGTAGGTCGCCGTGAGGAAGCTGGCTTTCGAGGCGGTGGTGTACTGAAGGCCCACCTGCTGCAGTGTCGCGCCGGCGAAGAGCGGAAGCCCTACCATGAGACAGGCGGCAGAGAGCGGCATATTCTTAGGAAGCGGCGGTGCCTCTTCCTTCATCGTAAGGATGATGGGGACGAGCGCAAGCGAGCCTAGGAGGAAACGGACGCCGTTAAACGTATATGGTCCGACGGACTCCATTCCGACCACCTGCGCGGCGAAGGCAAAGCCCCAGATGAGCGCTGCTAAGAGCAGCAGTAAACGGTATTTCATGGTATTCTCCTTTGAATGATGTATAATAGTTATTATAACAGATGAAAGTGAATGCTGCGGATGATTTCGAAGACTTGCAAAAAAGAAGCAGCCGGTGACTTGTGGCTAGTAGCTGGGGATAAGGAGTGACTAGTGACTGGTGACTTGTGACTAGGAATTAGTAGCTAGGGATTAGGTTTGCGATAC
>OGQF01001722.1_pt1 | contig 14316 bp, 17 predicted proteins | sample 1553141 | NCBI WGS metagenome assembly OGQF01 (sample SAMEA2580005, study PRJEB22360) | human gut metagenome | biome: human gut; feature: human-associated habitat; material: faeces | place: Denmark | collected 2008/2010
ATATGCCAGCAATGATTTTTCAATTTTAAATATCCTATACAATTCAAACATTCCGATGCATGAAATAATATAAGTGGAAAAGAGTAAAACATCTCCTCCTGTAACTATAAGTATAATAGCAAGTATAACCAATACTATTCCACTTAACAACCTCGTCTTAAACATCCTGTTCCTCCTCTTTTAAGGCACCAAACCTTCTGTCTCTTTTGTTATATGCATCAATTGCCTTTTTAAGTTCATCTTTATCAAATGCCGGCCACGGAACATCCGTGAAATAAAATTCTGCATACGCAAGCTGCCACAGCAGGTAATTAGACAACCTTTGTTCACCACTTGTCCTGATCATCAGATCCGGATCAGGCAGTTCTTTTGTGTCAAGATATGATGAAAATACATCGTTATCCACTTTGTCTATATCAAGTTTTCCATTATCATGATCCATCATCATTTTTTTGACAGCACGAACCATCTCATCCCGGCTTCCATAATTTATCGCAATTGTCAGATTAAGTCCTGTATTTACAGCGGAAGCTTCCTCCAGTTTTTTTATTTTATTTTGGAAATCCACTGACAGTCTTCCTATTTCTCCTATAACTCTTACTCTCATGTTATTCTTGTCTGCTGTTTTTATACAGTTTTTTAAATAACTCTCAAGCAATTTCATAAGAGCTTTAACTTCAGATTCAGGACGGTTCCAGTTTTCTGTTGAAAAAGCATATAGAATCAATTTTTGAATTCCCATATCTTGTGCAGCTAAGGCCACAGTACGAATTGTATCCGCACCCTTTTTGTGTCCTGCCGTTCTTGGTAAGCCTCTTTTTTTGGCCCAACGACCATTACCATCCATAATTATAGCTACTGTTTTTGGTGCCATAAAAACCTCCTTTTTAAAAAAGTCCAAATCAAGTTTGGACTTAGACATTTAATATTTCTTTTTTCTTTGCTTCACAAATTGAATCAACATCTTTAATGTATTTGTCTGTTAATTTTTGTGATTCTTCTAATGTTTGTTTTTGTTCGTCTTCTGGAAGTTCTTTATCTTTTTTAATGGCATCGTTCGCATCACGACGTACGTTACGAATCGCAATCTTAGCTTCTTCACCATATTTTTGTGCATCTTTAGCTAATTCTTTACGACGATCTTCAGTTAATTGAGGAACTTGAATACGAATGACATCTGCTTCTGCTTGAGGATTCAATCCTAAGTTAGCAGCTTGAATTGCGTGTGCAATATCTTTAATGATTGAACGATCATAAGGTTTAATAACAAGTTGTGTACCTTCAACAACAGAAATCTGAGCCATCTGGTTGATTGGTGTCATTGCACCATAATATTCAACTTGTACACGTTCTAACATTTGTCCACTGGCACGTCCAGTACGGATTTGACGAAGGTTTGATTCTAAATTATCAATAACACCCATCATTTTTTCTTCTGCATTTAATAAAATATCACTCATTTTAATTCTCCTTATTTCTTTTTAGTGATTGTTGTACCGTTAACTTCACGGCGAACTGCTTTGACAATATTACCAGGTTCATTCATATTGAAAACAACTAAATCAATATCATTATCCATGCACATACTAATAGCTGTTGAGTCCATGACTTGTAAGCCCTCGTTTAATACGTCCATATAATTTAGTGTATCGTATTTCTTAGCATTTGGATTTTTCTTTGGATCTGAATCATAAACTCCATCAACACCATTTTTAGCCATTAAGATAACATCTGCATTGATTTCAGATGCACGTAATGCTGCAGTTGTATCTGTTGAGAAGTATGGAGAACCTGTACCAGCTCCAAAAATAACGATTCTTCCTTTTTCCAAGTGACGTAAAGCACGTCTTAAGATGAATGGTTCTGCAACCTTTTGCATTTCAACAGCTGTCTGCACTCGAGTTTGAACGCCTTCTTGTTCTAATGCATTTTGAACAGCTAAAGCGTTGATTACAGTACCTAACATACCCATATAATCGGCTTGAGCACGGTTCATTCCCATTTCAGCCATCATCTTACCACGAATGAAGTTGCCACCACCGACAACAATTGCTAATTCTACTCCTAATTTTTGTACTTCTTTTAACTCTTTTGCCAATCTTTTTAAGATTTCTGGATCAAAAGCAGCTTCAGGGCTAGATAAAGCTTCGCCACTTAATTTTAATAAAACACGTTTATACATACTATTGCTCCTTATTGAATTGTCACAACAATTATACACTATATTACGCTATTTAAAAAGAAAAACCCTTGGAATTTCCAAGGGTTTTAAAGTAAAAGATAAATTACTTAGCCATTTGAGCAGCAACTTCTTCAGCAAAGTTTTCTTCGCGTTTTTCGATACCTTCACCAGTTTGGAAACGTACGAAAGTTACTACTTCGGCTTTGTTGTCTTTCAAGAATTGAGAAACCTTAGTTTTAGGTTCTAAGAAATATTCTTGATCCAATAAGCATTGGTCTTTAAAGTGTTTGTCAACTTTTCCTTTTAAGATTCCTTCCAATACTTTTTCTGGCTTGTTAGCCATGTTAGGATCAGCCTTCATCATTTGTAATTGAAGTTCACGTTCGTGTTCAACTTCTTCACCTGGTACTTCAGCTTGAGATACATATTTTGGAGCCATACTAGCAACTTGCATTGCTAAGTTTTTAGCTACAGTAGCATCTTGAGTTCCTTTAACAACTACAACAGCAGAAATTGATCCACCCATGTGCATGTATGAACCGAAGATTTCATCATCTGCTTTTTCAATAACAGCAACACGACGGAAAGAAATTTTTTCTCCGATAGTAGCTGTAGCGTTGATGATTAAATCATTAATAGTTCCTTCAGCAGTTTGAACATTTAAAGCTTCTTCAGTTGTAGCAGGTTTGTTTGCAAGAATTGCTTCTTGTAAAGTATCCATTAAACCTAAGAATTGTTCGTTCTTACTTACGAAGTCAGTTTCTGAGTTAACTTCGAATAATACAGCAGTGTTTCCACTAACAGCAACACGAGTTAAACCTTCAGCAGCGATACGTCCTTCTTTTTTAGCTGATTTTGCGATTCCTTTTTCACGTAACCAGTCAACAGCTTTTGCAATGTCACCTTCACATTCAGTTAAGGCTTTTTTGCAATCCATCATACCAGCACCTGTTTTTTCGCGTAATTCTTTTACTTGAGCAGCAGTGATAGCCATTTTAGCATCCTCCTATATTTTTTATTATTCAGCAGCTTTTGCTTCTTCAGCTTTTGCAGCTGATTTTACGTCATCATTTTTCTTATTGAAAGGACGACGGTTTTTACGTTCGAAGTTACGTTTTCTACGTTCTTCATTTCTTTGACGACGACGACGTTCGTTTTCAGCGATTTGTGCTTCAACATTTTTGATTACGTCTTCCATAGTTACATCATCTTCAGTTTCATCTAAGTAAGCCATTTCTAATAGACCACCCTTAGCATCAACGATAGCGTCTGCTAAGATTGTTGTAACTAATTTGATTGAGCGAACTGCATCATCATTAGAAGCGATTGCAAAATCAGCATCTTCTGGATCACAGTTTGTATCTAACATAGCGAATACAGGGATTCCTAATTTTTTAGCTTCAGCGATTGCATTGTGTTCTTCTTTTGGATCAATAACAACTAATGCATCTGGAAGTTTCTTCATTTCTTTGATTCCACCTAAAGAACCTTCCAATTTAGCTTTTTCTTTACGTAAGTTAGCTTGTTCCTTCTTAGTGTAAACTTCGATTTTTCCGCTAGCTTCCATTTCTTCGATTTCTACTAAACGTTTAATACGTTTTTGGATTGTACGGAAGTTTGTTAATAAACCACCTAACCAACGTTTGTTAACGTAGAAAGATCCTGAACGTAAAGCTTGTTCTTCAACAACTTCTGCAGCTTGTTTCTTTGTTCCTACGAACAATACTTTTCCTCCACGTTCGCTAATTGCTTTTAATTCATTGTAAGCAGCTTCGATTTGTGCTTGAGTTTGGTTTAAATCTACGATATAAACCCCGTTGCGACTTGTGTAGATGAATGGTTTCATCTTTGGGTTCCAACGGCGAGTCTGGTGACCAAAGTGAACACCGTTCTCTAACATTTTCTTCATTGATACGATTGACATAATAGTCCTACCTTTCCGTTTCTCCTCCATCATTTCAGACGCATGCAACACTAATGTGCACGGACACACGAATCCATGATGTGTGTTATAAGCGCAATCACGCGCTTTTACATTATAGCAATAACCTTTTTAACTTGCAAGATGTTATTTTTCAAAAGGGTGCGCTTTTTTATAAACCTTCACTAACTGCGCTGTAGTCACATGCGTATAAATTTGTGTTGTTGATAAAGATGAATGTCCTAGTAACTCTTGAACAACACGAATATCCGCTCCATTATCTAATAAATGTGTCGCAAAACTATGTCTCAACATATGTGGATGCAATTTCATATGCATTCCAATGGCTTTGGCATGTTTATCCATTAAATACTGAATACCACGAGAAGTTAATTGTTTACTTCTTAAATTCACAAATACATGATCATCCACTGCATATTTTGACCAAAAACTATTTTTATATTCCCACAATTCTTTTTCAAAACCTTGATAAAAAGGTACAATGCGATCTTTATCCCCTTTACCTCGAATATGCACGATTCGATTGTTTAAATCAATTTGATTCCATTCCAATGCAACACATTCACTAACACGTAATCCACATGCATACATCATCGTAAATAATATGCGATCGCGATATTGATCTTCTTTGGCGTCATTATAAGAATTTAAAAATTCCTGAATTTCTTCTACAAATAAAAAATCTGGAATTTGTTTTGACTTCTTTGGTGTCTGTATCCCTAATAAAGGGTTTTCATTGATACCCATATACTCTGCCAAATACGCATAGAAAGAACGATATACACTCATTTTACGTGCAATCGAACTGGATTTTAAATGATCCAATGTAGCTAGAAAATTCATAAAAGTCAATCTATCACACGATTCAAAAGAATCAATAGATTGACTTAATAAATATTCTTTATATTGATTCAAATCATTTTTATACGATTCGATAGTTTTATCTGATTGCGTATTCTTTCGATATATATATTTTAGAAAACGATCAATCAACTCATCCATTGACTTGTTCCTGAATTTCTTGAATACGAGAAAGTGCCTGAGCAGCAAATTTTTCTTTACGCTCATGTTTCTTACATTTTTCGTTTAAATGCATAATGCCAAAGTTTGCATTCATTGGCTGGAAATGTTTTGGATCACAATGCGTAATATAGTATGCTTGTGAGCCCATCACACAAGTATTTCCAAAACAAATTGGTTCTTTACCTTGCATATACAACGACATATTGATTCCGGCAATCAATCCGGATGCACAAGATTCAACATAGCCTTCAACTCCAGTTAATTGTCCGGCAAAGAATAAATCATCACGTTTCTTTGATTGATATGTTTCTTTTAAAACAATTGGACTTGATAAATAAGAATTTCGATGCATAACACCATAACGAGTAATTTTCAAATTTTCTAATCCAGGAATCAAAGAGAAAACTCTTCTTTGTTCAGGCCAAGTTAAATGTGTCTGGAAACCAACAATATTGTACATACTTGCAGCTACATTATCTTGGCGTAACTGAACTACGGCAACTGGATGTGAATCCTTGTCTTTTTCCAATCCCACCGGCTTTAATGGTCCAAACAACATAGTCTTCTTTCCACGACGTGCCATTTCCTCAATGGGCATACAGCCTTCAAAATATGTTTCTTTTTCAAAATCGTGCAAATTCACACATTCTGCATGAATCAATGCATCATAGAATGCTTCAAATTCATCCGCATTCATCGGACAGTTGATATAACTTGCTTCACCTTTGTCATAGCGAGACTTATAGTAGGCTTTACTAAAATCAATCGAATCCTTTTCAATAATAGGTGCTGCTGCATCATAGAAATGGAAAGTATCTTCAGAAGTGAAATCATGTATAGCCTTCGCTAGAGAATCACTTGTCAAAGGTCCTGTTGCGATAATGCATGGTCCTTCTGGTAAAACTGTCATTTCTTCATTAACAACTTCGACCAATGGATGATTTTTGATTGTATCAGTAATATATTGTGAAAAAGTCTCACGATCAACTGCCAACGCACTTCCAGCTGGTACAGCATGCATATCTGCTGATTTCATAATCAATGAATCCATTTGGCGTAATTCCTCTTTTAAAATACCAACCGCATTATTCATCGCATTGGATCGAAGTGAATTCGAACACACAAGTTCCGCAAATCGATCTGTATGAAAGGCTGGACTTTCCTTTTTAGGACGCATTTCAATCAATCGAACCGGAATATTTCTTTTTACGAGCTGCCATGTTGCCTCACACCCGGCAAGTCCTGCTCCTACAACCGTAACTTGTTCCATTATTTATCTTCCTCTGTTTTCTTAGGCTCTTTTTTTATATAGTGGCATTTTGGATAATTTGAACAACCAATGAAAGTTGTCCCAAAACGTGATTTTCTTCTGACAAGCTCATGTCCACACTCCGGACAAATTTCACCTGTTGGCTCAGGTTTCGCCTTCTTTTTCAAAGATTCGATAGTTTTGCATTCCGGATAATTTGAACATGCCCAGAACTGGCCATAACGCCCTCTTTTAATCACCATCTTAGCTCCGCAGTTCGGACAGATTTTTTCTTCTTTTGCCTCTTCTGGAAGTTCTTCTTCATCATTTTCAGTGTAGCGACATGTTGGAAAGTTAATACAAGAAATAAACTTACCAAAACGACCATTACGATAAACAAGCTCTCCACCACATTCAGGGCAAGTACGTCCTACACGTTCTAATTCCTTCTTTGGCATTTTTTCATAGGCATCTTCTACAAGTGGAGCAAATTCATCATAGAATTTGTGCATGTAAGATACAGAGTCCTCGTTCCCTTCGGCAATTTCATCCAAAGTTTTTTCCATATCTGCCGTATATTCTACGTTAATGACACTTGAGAAATACTGTTGTAGTTTTTCATTTGTCAAAATTCCCTGCTCACTAGGAATAAATACCTTCGTCTTTGAAGTTTCACTTGTCTTTTCTAATGAGGCATAGCCACGTTTTTGTAAAGTATCAATAATTGTCGCATATGTACTTGGACGACCAATTGACTTTTCTTCAAGATCTTTAATCAGGCGTGCTTCTGTATAACGTGCTGGTGGTTCTGTAAAGTGCTGCTTTGAAGTTGGAGTTACATTTTTTAAAACTTCATTTTCTTCCATCTTAGGAAGTAAAGCATCGCTTTGTTTTTCATATTTAGAATATACTTTGTAGTAACCATCAAAAGTCATAGTTTGTCCGCTTGCACTAAATTCTAAATCGTTGTTTGTGATTTTAACACTGGTCACATCATATACAGCATCTTTCATTAAGGATGCCAAAGTACGCGCATAAATCAGTGAATATAAACGATATTGATCATTCGTTAAATGGTCTTTGATGGATTCTGGTGTACGATTAATGTTTGTTGGTCGAATGGCTTCATGTGCGTCCTGCGTATTTTTACCATTCTTTTGATGTACATGTCCAACATATTCTTTACCATATGTATTTGTGATGAATTCCTTGGCATCTGAAACGAAAATATCAGATAAACGTGTTGAGTCCGAACGCATATACGTGATCAAACCTTCCATATTTCCGCCTAGATCAATACCTTCATACATTTTTTGAGCTACACTCATTGTTTTCTTTGCGCCAAATCCTAATTTTGTACTGGCTTCCTGCTGCATAGTCGATGTTGTGAATGGAAGTTTAGGTTGTTTCTTTTTCTGCTTTTTAGAAATCGATGAAACAATATATTCTCCATTACATCTTTCTAACAATGCTTTAGCTTCTTCTTCATTTTTGATTTTAGGCTTTTTACCTTCAACCTTCACTAAATCTGCTTCAAATGCTTTATTCTGCTTTTTACATTGTGCATGAATCGTCCAATACTCTTCTTGTTTAAACGCCTTGATTTCATTTTCACGATCAACAATCAATTTCAACGCCACAGATTGCACACGTCCTGCAGATTTAGACTGGATTTTATTCTGCAGCAATTTACTGAGTTTAAACCCAATAATTCGATCTAACATACGACGTGTTTCTTGTGATTTCACAAGGTCCATATCAATTTTTCTTGGTTCTTTCATAGCTTCAAGAATTGCAGGTTTCGTGATTTCATGGAAAACAATACGATTATTGTCTTCTGTATTTAAATCTAATACACGTGCTAAATGCCATGCGATTGCTTCCCCTTCACGGTCCGGGTCACTGGCAAGATAGATATCTTGTGCTTTAGATGCGTACTCTTTTAATTCTTTCACTATTTCTTTTTTCTCTTTGCTAATTTTATATTTAGGTTCGAAATCATGATCTACATCAATTCCTAAACCTTCTTTTCCGCTTGTCGCCAAATCACATACATGGCCTTTGCTGGAAACAACTCTGTATTCTTTTCCTAAATATTTTTCAATCGTCTTCGATTTGGAAGGCGACTCCACAATAACTAAATGTTTTTTCATTTGTTCCCCCATATTCACGCTATATAAAACATTAAAAATTTCAATTTGTCAATCCTCAGATATCATCAATGTCTTTTATATCCACCAAAATATTGGCTCCATTACTAATCAAGTAGTTACATCCTTGATACTTTTTATCTTGAAAAGCTGTAGGCACACAATAAATAGGAACACTCAATTCGAGACATTCATTCACAGTAATCATTGTTCCACTTTTATAGGTTGCCTCAATCACAACTAAGTTGCTGCTTAAAGCGGCAATCAAGCGATTTCGCCATGGAAAGTGATAAGCCAAAGGCTTCACATGCATAGGATATTCACTAATGATCAATCCGCTTTTTTTTATCCTTTCAAATAAAAATGCGTTTTCCTTTGGATAAATCACATTAATTCCACAACCAAGCACACCAATTGTTTTTGATGCATTCAAATGGGCCCTGGCATCAATACCTTTGGCAAGCCCAGATACAATGACATACTTGGATTGGAGCCTTTGTACAATTGTATCCGTATTTTGCAGTGCCTGCGCTGAACAGTTTCTAGCTCCTACTATACCTACACCTTTTTCTTTCAACAAACAAACATTACCCTGATAAAAAATAATCCATGGCGGATATCTTAAATGTTTAAAGGCTTCAGGATACATCTCATCAACGATTGTAAGATAAGGATATGGATATGCAATGATGGAATAGTTTTCGTGTGCCTTTATCGCATTGCCAATTTTCTTCCAATCTCCATCATATTGGATGGCATACCATAAAATAGCTTCTCTTTTTATTCTCATATACTCATATACGAAAAAAAAGAGACTTTTAACTAAAAAAGTCTAATTTCTTCAAGTTTTTTTACAGGACCATAACTTCTTCGATAGAAATCCTGTAATCCATACTTGTTTAAAGCTTCAATATGCGCTTTTGTCGGATATCCTTTGTGTTTGGCTAAACCATACTGTGGATACATTTCATCCAACTTTTTCATCCAGCGATCACGCGTAACTTTCGCTAAAATACTTGCCGCCGCAATAGACAATGATTTTTGATCTCCCTTCACAATAGCTTGGTAAGGTTTATCAATATCTGGTAATGGCATCGCATCACTCAACACAAAATCACATTGTGCTTTATTGGCAATCTCCATCATAGCTTCTTGTGTTGCACGATAGATATTTTTCCTATCAATCGTCTTTTCATCTACAACTAAAATTTGATAATACAAAGCATCCTGAATAATTGTTTTAAACAACTCTTCACGCTTTTTTTCACTCAATTTTTTAGAATCATCAATTAACGCATTTTGATATCCCTTTGGAAAGATAACACCTGCTACCATCAATGGACCGGCAATAGGGCCTCGCCCTGCTTCGTCCATACCAAGTACACTTTGATTTTGATCCCAGTAATCATGCTCCAAAGGTCTATCCAACATGTGGTTTCTCCCAAGTAATCAAGCCACACTTATTTTCACGAATATCTTTGACAAAACTTAACATCAAACGATTTTCATCAATTTCACCCTTTAATAAATAACCACGTTTTATGGCGATATTCTGTAATGTTTCATAAGGCGTATCCGCAATCTTGACATGATATACTATATCAAAGATTTCAGGTTTTTCCTGCATTAAATATTCACACGCAAATAATGCCAAATCGTCCATATTTACAACTTGATCTTTTACTGAACCCAATAGAGCAAGTTTTAGACCTACTTGTTGATCTTCAAATTTTGGCCATAATACACCCGGCGTATCTAATAGCTCAAGTGTTTGACCTACTTTAATCCATTGAAGACTCTTTGTTACGCCTGGACGGTCACCAGTTTGCGCCGCTTTACGTTTCGCAAACGTATTAATAAATGTGCTTTTACCTACGTTAGGAATTCCACACACCATGGCACGCAAAGCTCTAGGCTTCATTCCTCTACGTTTTTGTTTTTCAATTAAATTGATACATAATTCGTTCGATGCCTTAATCAATTGTTTCGAGAAATTTTCATGAATAAAATCCAATGCTAATACTTTTTGATTCTCTGTTTCTAAAGCATTTACCCATTGTTTGGTAAGTTCTTTATCAGCCTTATCTTTTTTTGACAAAAGAATCAAACGCGGTTTATTTTGAATCAATTGATCCAACATTGGATTCTTACTGGCATCTGGCATTCTTGCATCACGAATCTCAATCACAAAATCAACTTTTTTTAAATTCTCTTCCATTTGCCTTTTGGCCTTGGTCATATGACCTGGAAACCATTGTACGTTTGCCACTAATCTTTCACTCCTATATCTGAAATTGGTAACAAGACTAACATCTTCTTGGCAAAGATCTGTGATTTCTTAACAGGACCTACATAGCGTGAATCTTTAGAATAAGGACGATTATCTCCCATCACAAAATACTCATCTTCACCTAATGTAACTTCTTTAAAATCAATATAAGTTCGATCTTCAAAATCCGGATTATAATTACGTTTATTCTCTTTATCATTAGAATTAAACACTTTATTAAACCATTTACAATTATTCTCTTCCATGAATGATTGACGATAGTCCGGATCTATATATTTAGTCTCATCCAATACTTTTCCATTAATATATACAACATCATTTACACAGCTTACAGTTTCACCTGGTAAGCCTATTACACGTTTTACCCAATGTGTTTTCTGTCCCTCTTCTTCCATGGTTACAACGACTATATCCCCTCGTTCTACACCATTCAATAATACGCCTCCAACATTGGTAAATCCAAATTCACCATCTTTCAATGTTGGATACATACTTTCTCCATCTACACGAACTGGATGTGCCACAAAGTTCACAAACAATAAAATCACAATGGCACTAATGACAAACACTTTAACAAAATCAAGTATATCTTCTAGTAAAGTACGTTCGTCATCTTCATTGTACCTTAGCTCGTTTTTCTTTGACTTCTTCATATAATCTCTAACCCCCTAAATGTTATAAATCTATTATAAAGCTATTTAGAAAAAAAAGCCTGAAAATCAGACTTTTTTTAAACAATTAACGAACTTCTTTTAAACGAGCAGCTTTACCTGAACGGTTACGTAAGTAAGATAACTTGTTACGACGTACTTTACCGTGACGAACTACTTCAATGTGGTCAATGATTGGTGAGTGTAAAGGGAATTTACGTTCAACACCAATTTGGTTAGAAATCTTACGAACTGTGAATGTTTCAGAGATTCCTCCACCTGCACGTTCAATTACAACACCTTCGAATACCTGGATACGGCTCTTGTCACCTTCTTTGATTTTAACGTGAACACGAACAGTACTACCAGAACGGAATGCTGGAATATCAGTCTTCAATTGTGATTTTGTTACTTCATTAACTAATCCTAAGTTCATTTTCTATTCTCCTTCTTTTCTAATATTTGGTTATCAGTTCATTCGCACAATGTGCCAGCGGAACTACCTATGCGTAAACGCCTATTAATATTACCATGTCAATAGATTTTGCGCAAGAATTATTTTTTGATTTTTAATACTGAATCGACTACTTTTTGATCTTCTTTATTTAAATTTAAATTTTCTAATAAATCCGGACGATACATAGCTGTTCTTTTTAAAGACTCTTCATGTCTATACTTCTTGATGTTCGCATGATGACCACTCAATAATACATCTGGAACTCTTTTTCCATCATAGATTTCTGGCCTAGTATATTGAGGATATTCTAAAAGTCCATTTGAGAAAGAATCATCATCACTGGAATCTTGGCGAATAACACCCGGTAAAATACGTAATATGCAATCGCACATGACCATACATGCACTTTCACCACCAGTTAGTACAAAGTCACCTAAAGACATTTGAATATCTACATAATCACGAATTCGTTCATCAAATCCTTCATAGTGACCACAAATAAAAATTAAATGTTCCTTTAAAGATAATTCCTTTGCGATGGATTGATTAAATGTCTTACCTTGAGGTGTCAATAAGATCACCGTGCTATTTTCTGTACGAATGGATTCTAATGCATCTAATATAGGCTGGCACATCAAAACCATTCCCGCACCACCACCATATGGTGTATCATCCACGTGTCCATGTTTTTCTTTTGTGAACTGACGAAAATCGATGGTTTCAAACTCAAATAAATCTTTTTCTTTGGCACGCTTTAAAATACTTGTTGTCATTAAAGGTTCAAAGTATTCTGGAAATAATGTTAGTACAGATATTTTCATCGTAAGCCTTCCATTTCGCGAATTGTGATTTCATGAGCTTCTTTGTTCACATCAACAATAAATGCAGGTACAAAAGGCAATAAGAAACTATTTCCTTTTGATTTTACACGAAGTACTAGATTGGCACCTGTTTCTAAAATATCCACAACTTCTCCAAGCTTTTCTTTTTCTTCATTATAAACAGTACAATGCATTAATTCATGATAATAATATTGACCTTCTTCAAGTTCAGGCAAATCCTCTTGGGCAATAAATAAATTTTTTGTTTTCAATTGTTCTGCTTTTTCAATTGAATCAACACCTTCAAAATAACAATAGCCAAAACCCTTTTGTTCGCGATAACGCACAACGGTTAATGTACGACCATCTTCTAAATGTAATACTCTACCTTTTTCAAAACGATGCTGCGGATCATCTGTCACAAGATACAATTTACATTCACCCTTAAGTCCATGAGTATTAATGATTTGAGCTACTTTTATCATATGTTCCTCCTAAAAAAATCAGGATGTGAAATCACATCCTAATACGCTTCAAATTTTACTGAAATTCTTTTGTGTACATCACGCGCCGCAATAGACATCATTTGACGAATACTACTAGCCATAATACCCTTACGGCCAATTAAGCGTGCAACATCTTCGCTGTTGGCATATACATACAATAAAATTTCATTATCATTTGTAGTTGCCATTGTTTTTACAGATAATGCTTTTTGATCATCTACAAGTGGTAAACAAATGTCTAATAATGTTTTTTCTAAATCAATCATTATTTTGAACTTTTAGCTTCGTGCATTTCTTTTAAAACACCTTCGTGTGATAAAATTGAACGAACTGTATCAGTTGGTTGTGCACCGTTGCTTAACCATTTCTTTGCTAATTCTTTGTCTAAAGTCACTTTTTCTTCAGCTTTAGTTGGGTTGTAAGTACCAATTTGTTCGATAAAACGACCATCACGAGGACTACGTGAATCAGCAGCTACTATACGGTAGAAAGGAGCTCCCTTTTTACCCATTCTTTTTAAACGTAATTTAACCATATTTAAATTCCTACCTTTTCTAATTTATTAAATAAAATTAAAGCTTCAAGTATTACATTTCTTAATAAAATTACTGTAAACTTAAAGCTTTTACTATGTCATTTTTATATATTAAAATGGAACTTCATCAGAAGCTATTTCATTAACAACTTTTTTCTTATTATCAATAAAAGTAAATTCAGTTAATACTATATCAACTTTATATCTTCTTTCACCTTCACTATTTAAATAATTACTTGTTTGAAGTCTACCTTCAACTGCTAACTTACTTCCCTTACCAACATTATGAGCTAATATAATTGCTTTTTTATCAAAAGCTACTACTTCAATAAATGTTGCTATTCTTTCATTTTTCTTAACGTTATATTCATTAATTGCTAAGGTAAATCTAACATACTTACCTTCCTTATCTCCATTCTTGTAATCTTTCAATTCTAAATCATTAACTATATTTCCAATTAAAGAAACTTTATTCATATTTTAAACCTCCAAGAATTATTTATTTTAATTC
>OGQF01001729.1_pt1 | contig 14247 bp, 9 predicted proteins | sample 1553141 | NCBI WGS metagenome assembly OGQF01 (sample SAMEA2580005, study PRJEB22360) | human gut metagenome | biome: human gut; feature: human-associated habitat; material: faeces | place: Denmark | collected 2008/2010
AAAAGATGAACCTATTCCTGAATTAGCTCCTCCTAAAATAGGAGATGTGGAAAAAGCTATAGGAGAATTTTGTGCCAGTCTTATAAATGATGGTGATACTTTACAACTTGGAATAGGAGCTATTCCTGACGCAGTATTACTATTCTTAAAAGATAAAACTTTCAGATAAAGGCTGACGCATGCAGTCTTTTTGGGAAAGTATCATTTTTTTGCGCGGAATCCGCCAATCAATACCCAATGCCGGATCGTCAAACTGAATGCCCCCTTCATAATCGGGCGCATAATAATTATCACACTTATATTGGAAAACAGCTTCAGGACTCAATACCGCAAACCCATGAGCGAAGCCTTGCGGAATAAATAACTGACGTTTGTTTTCTTCCGAAAGCTCTACAGCAACATGTTTACCAAAAGTCGGCGAATCTTTCCGCAAATCAACAGCAACGTCCAATACGCACCCTTTTACCACACGCACCAGCTTGGCCTGCGTATACGGCGGCAATTGATAGTGCAACCCCCGCACAACACCATAAGATGATTTGGATTCATTATCTTGAACAAAGATCGTTTTACCTAGTGCGGCATCAAAGCGTTGCTGAGAAAAACTCTCAAAAAAATACCCTCTTTCATCTCCGAAAACTTTCGGCTCTAAAATCACCACCCCTTCTATTTCTGTTTGTATTACTTCCATTGCTAAAATTTAATATGTTCATTTCTTAGCTTTCAATTTTGCAGTAGTTTCAATAAATATTGTCCATACTGATTTTTCTTCATCGGTTCTGCCAATTGAGTTAAAGTAGCAGAATCTATCCAGCCTTGACGATAAGCAATTTCTTCCAGACAGGCTATTTTCAATCCCTGCCGCTTCTCAATCACTTCTACAAAAGTCGATGCCTCAGCCAAAGAATCATGGGTACCAGTATCCAACCAGGCAAACCCGCGTCCCAACAACTGGACTTTTAACAACTGCTCTTCTAAAAAGCACTGGTTTACTGTCGTTATTTCCAATTCACCGCGAGCAGAAGGTTTTATATTCTTTGCAATATCAACAACTTTATTCGGATAAAAATAAAGCCCGACAACGGCATAGTTGGATTTTGGATTTTCAGGTTTTTCCTCTATGCTCAATACATTGCCAGCCGCATCGAATTCCGCAACACCATAACGTTCCGGATCGTTCACCCAATATCCAAATACAGTGGCTTTACGTTCCTCCGCAACCGTTCGCACAGAATCCTGCAACATTTGTGTAAAACTTTGACCATAGAAAATATTATCACCCAACACCAGACAAACATCATCGTCACCGATGAAATCCCGACCGATAATGAATGCCTGAGCCAATCCGTCCGGGCTTGGCTGTTCCGCATAAGAAAATTCTACACCATAATTAGAACCATCTCCTAACAAACGCCGGAAAGAAGGTAAATCCTGAGGAGTGGAAATAATCAGAATTTCCCGTATTCCGGCCAACATCAACACCGACAACGGGTAGTATATCATCGGCTTATCATAAATAGGCAACAATTGTTTGGACACTCCTTTTGTAATCGGATACAACCTTGTTCCAGAACCGCCTGCCAACACTATTCCTTTCATTATTAACAAATATCTATTCTAGTTAGCCAATTTTCTTTTGGCAATTAAATTTATAATATAAAAAATCAACGAAAACAATACAATGTCGCACAATATCAATAATTCGTTCGACCAACTTCTCCCCCAATATCCTAAGAAGATAAACAGCAAGTTTAGAGTTAAAATTGTAAACGTAGCTTTCTTGTGCACGCCATCAAATATCGTCAGCAATTTATGGTGCAAATGCCGTTTATCCGGAGCAAAAGGCGATTTTCCGCGCATCCAACGGGAAATAAAAAGGCGCAAAGTATCCAACACCGGAATTGCCACCACGCTGAAAGCCACTGCAGGCACTGCTTTCAACTGAAACTGGTTCAAGCTTTCATCCGGCAGTTTACAAAGCTTTATTGCCATAAATCCTAACAGAAATCCCACCATCAATGCACCGGAATCCCCCATAAACATTTTCGAACGCTTACCGAAAAGGTTGATAAAAAAGAAGGGAACAATGGCTCCGAAAAGGATGCAACATAACAAAGCATACTCCACATAGCCTACAACATAAAAGAAACTGCCAAAAGCCAAGCAATCCATCAAAGCCACTCCAGAACAAAGACCGTCAATACCGTCAATCAAATTTATGGCATTAATCAAACCGATCAAACCTATAAATGTCAATGGGATACCAAACCAAGGACTTATCAGCTGCAACCCAAACAGACCATGCATTTCGCTGAAATAGAAACCACCGCCAACCACCAAGACAAGCACTCCCAGTATCTCTCCCTTCAACTTCTTTCGCGGCGATATTTGAATCAAATCATCGTATATACCGGTAACAAATATCAAGAAAACACCCAACAACATATACTGAAATTCACGAGTTTCATCAAAACGTGCAAAAAGCATAAAGGAAATCAGAAAAGACAACCATACAATGATACCTCCAATATTGGGAATACTGCCAATATGTGAAGAACGTTTATTGGGTTTTACCACAAAATTCTTTAAAATAGCCAATTTAAAAATTGGAACTCTCAGATTCCAACCGATAACCAATGCCAGCATCATTGCTAACACAAGTCGCCAATTGTCCGATAGTAAGCTAAGTACCATTATAATTCAAGAAAATAATTATGTTCATTTCAGCATTTCCCGCAAAAGTACATACTTTTATGGAACTACTGAAATTTGAACTTTAAAAAAGCTATAAAAACTTTGTAAAGGATTTCAAACTTTAATTATCAACGATTTAGCCACTCTTTAAATTCCTTTAAACGCTCAGTACTTACTATCGATTCTATATTTTCAGGTGGTATCGGATGAAGAATTATTTTAATTCGGCTATTAGAATAGCGTATCATATCGCGAATGGCACTAAAATTAATGATGAATTTTCTATTTATGCGAAAAAAGATATGCGGGTCTAGTCGTTCTTCAATCCGTGCAACCGTCTGGTCTACCACATACCCCATACCATCGAAAGTATAAAGCATCAAATATTTACCATCTGCCATAAAATAAGCGACCTCTGCTACCGGCACAGATTTAATCCGTGCCCCCAGTTGAACCAGAAAACGCTCCTGATAGCCACCTTGACTATTTTTAGAGGTCTCCATACCCATCCCCCACCATTGTTCTACTTTTTGAATTGTATTTTTAATTTCTTCAGTATCATAAGGCTTTAGGATATAAGCAATCCCTTGATTTTTAAAAGCCTCTAATGCATATTCATCATAAGCCGTTACAAATACAACTGGAGCTTCCACATCTACCTGACGGAAAATATCGAAACTCTGCCCATCTCCCAGATGAATATCACTGAATATTAAACCACCCTTATTTCCCCCCAGCCACTCTACACTCTCACTAACAGTTTCCAAGCATGTAATTACCTTTATTTCGGGAGCTACATCTCCCAATACCTTACATAACTCTAATGAAGCCAGCGGTTCATCCTCTATAATTACTGCAGTCATTATACACGATTATATCTTTAAACTTTACAAAGTTATGCATATTTAGCAAACATTCCCGCTTATCCTCATAAAAAAAGCAAGACCAACCAAATCATTACGATTCAATTGGTCTTGCGCCTTCAATTATTATCAAGCTCTATTTAATTCAATTCAGGATTATTGGCCGTTGCTTCTTTAGGAAAACGAATCGTATACCGCGGATCATCTTTATGTAGAACAGCTGTCTGCCGTACTCCTTCTTGGTCGGTATATTCTTTAACAATTTCCGGGCGTGTCGTACGGCGTAAATCAAACCAACGATGTCCCTCCAAAGCCAATTCACGAGCACGTTCATCGGCTATTTCTGCCAACAATTGCTCTTGATTCATTTTATCCACTTCGACAACTTTTTTCGAATAATAATCAGTCGTCAATCTTTTTTCCATCAATTGCTTCAAATAATTTTTAGATACGTCCAACTGTCCATCCAAATGAGCGGCTGCCTCTGCTGCTATAAGATAAATTTCCCCGCTACGGAATGTCATGCGCACATTGTCTCCATATCCCTTCTTGGGCCAATATTGACCATTATTTTCAATATAATAATCAGTAAAACGACGATCTCCTGTCTTATTGTATTTATCCACCAGATTTGCTATGATATATAAACTCCCTTTCATAAAATACCGATCGGTCACTTCATCCAATGTCATAATAGCCTCCTTCGAATCATATCTATAGGGAGAAATATAACCCATAGCATTCATATCTTCCAATTCGCACGGCATCAAAGATTCAGCTGCATTCAAAGCTGCCTGCCAATCACCGCGATAAAGATGTACCCTTGCTTCTAAAGCTTTAGCTGCACGACGCGAAAAACGGTACCGAGTTTCCAATGGTTGCTGTTCTACCTTCATCAACTCCTCTCCTATATGGATATCCGACAATATTTGACTGTACACTTCTTCAACTGTTTGCGGAATATATTTCTGCTCGATATCTATTTTCAAAGACAAAGGAATGCCTCTTTCTGTCGCAGCCGTTGTACGATTATATGGAGCTGCATAAAGGTTCACCAATTGAAAATGTACATAAGCCCGCATCAACAAAGCTTCAGCCTTTAGCTGTTCTCGAGAATCTTTTTTAGCGTCAATCTCTGCCCCATCAATGTTTTCAATAATACTATTGGCATAAAAGATTGTATTATACATCATCGTCCACGGATAGGATGGTGTATACTCACCCGGATTTGCTTCATTCCACAAAGCAACACTGATATAGTCTCCATAAGCAGAAGAACTCTGTGCGGAAGGGAAAGTCTCATCTGCTCTGGCACTTAACAGATTTTTAAAAGGTGGATAAGCACCATATCCTCTAGTCATCAACGCACGGTATTCCGTCACAGTTTCGGGAATTACCTGTCCGGCAGGTTTCACATCCAAATAATCACAGGAAGAGAATGCCAGAAGAATTCCAATATATATACTAACAGACTTTTTAATCATCTCTTTTATTTTTTATCGGTTTCATTACTAAAATGTCAACTCAAGACCACATGAAAAAGTCTTGGGGAGGGGCTGTGCATAAATATTGCCATAAGTTTCCGGATCAAAATATCCTTTATAAGAACTACCGAACACAAACGGATTTCGTGCTTCAAAACTGATTCTTGCAGCTGAAACATGAAGTTTTTTTAAAGCCCGCTCACCCAAATTATATCCCAAACGGATACTGTTCACCCGTAAATAACTCATTTCTTTATACCAGATATCATAATTCTGAAAAGCTGTACGACCAAAATCTGTGTCAAACCAAGTATAGGCAAGATACATGTCACTATTCATCATATCTGTTCCCAACAATCCCTGATATTTACCGTTAGGATTTTCAGGAGACCATACATCTAACATCCGGTTGGAGTAATTTTGTCCCGCATACCAATCTGTCGGCGAATAAAACGGCTGTTCCTGTACTGTCTGCTTCAAGATAAAACTGGTTGATATCGTCAAATCAAAATTCTTATAATAAAAACGATTTATAAAACCACCGGTAAATTTAGGTTCTGTGGTTCCTTCGTACGTAAATAAATCCCTGAATTCCTCATTACTTAAAGAAGTCGTTGCTATCGGAATATACGGGTCCAACGGTGTGATTTTAAAATAATCGACCATTGATACCGCTTGTCCGTCTTTCATATAGAGAGGCATACCGGTTTTTGCATCTACACCTGCTGTTTTTATAGAGAATTTTGCACCGACAGAATACCCTTCGATTGAAGGCAAACGATCTTCATCACGAACCAGAACTCTATTTACCTTGCTCTTGTTGTGCGCAATATTAAAATCCATCTTCCAACGAAAATCGTGCGTACGGATATTCACCGTAGACAAAGCAAACTCAAATCCTTTATTTGTCAATTTCGCCCAATTCATGGTAGTATTATCAAATCCATTTTCACCAGCAATGGCCCGAATCCCTATCAAATCATCACTAACACGATGGTAAGCATCTACACTAAAAGTAATTCGGTTTTGAAATACTCCCATATCTACTCCCACATTCCAATTACTGGTTTTTTCCCAACGCAGATTCTGATTTGGAGGAGAAGTCACTGTTATTGTCTGTTCATTATTATCAGGCAAAATAGACGTTGTACCCCAAGAGCCCACAATATAAGGCGAAGTATTTTTATCTACATTCCCTTGAATACCATAAGAACCACGTAACTTCAAATTACTCAACCAATCAGCATCTTCTAAAAATGCCTCTTGACTAACATTCCAAGCTCCAGATACAGACCATAAAGGCAAGTATTTGTATTTTTTCGCAACACCAAACAAATTAGAACCGTCATATCTCAAACTACCAAAAAAAGTGTAACGCTCTGCATAGGTATAAGAAGCTGTCATAAAATATGACAGATTGCGATTATTGTACAACTCCTTCTTGTACTGCTGCAAAGAAGAAGAATTTGCTGAACTATATCCCTCAGGGATAATGACAGGCTGTGTAGTCAATGCTTTCGGATCGTAGCCAAATCCCTTGGTACTGATACGAGTAGTCTTATCGCCACGCATCTCCATCCCAGTCATTACATCCACCGTATGCATTCCCCCTAAAGTCTTGTTAAATTCTCCCTGCAATTTCCAATGATACTGTGACATATCTGTATTCTGATTTTGAATAATAGCACCCTCCGGCAAAAAGTAATCTCCATTATAAACAATACCATAACGATATTTACGAACATAATACGATTCTTCTTCTGCTAACTTCTCCATTGATGAACGATCGAATAATACTCCGAGTTGTGTTGAGAATCTCAAACCATCAATTAGTCTATAATCCAACGTCACCATTGGCTTCAGAGAAAGGGTTTTCAAATAATAATCTGTATTTTCACGTTCCTCTATATAATTGAAATCCAACAACTGACTGTCTTTACCTTGAATATCGGGATCATAAACATAATTTCCTTCCTTATCCCAAATTTCAAGATAAGGATTTACTGTTCTTGTATAACGGGACGAATTAATAAAAGCATCAGCATCTGTCAAATAGCTAGTCTGTTTATTATGATTCATAAACAACGAAATGCCCATATTTACTTTCTCATGCAAATTAAAATCAGTTTTCAAGGTCATGTTAAAACGCTCAAATCCGGTACCGATAGTCGTCCCGCTTTCTTTATAATAACCCGCTGACGCATAATAGCGAGCAAAATCAGAACCACCGGATAAGCTCAAATTATATTGCTGATTGACAGCCGCTTGGTATATTTCTTTACCCCAATCAGTATTTATATTACGCAAATTGTTAATTTCATTCTGCGCATCTGCTGAGATTGCAGCAAAACCACCCTCTCTATAAGCATTTAATTGATCGTATTTTGCCAAAATTCTTCTCACACCACCTTCTGTTCCATTTTCCATTTTATCCAATTCTGGACGAGCAGCAATTCCCAATTCCCAATCAACCTTTTCCGAAGAATTCATCAAATTCAATTTACTCAATTTCGGACGGGTAGTCACAAAAGCAGAAGCAGATGCATTTACACGCATTTTACCGGAACGCCCCTTTTTGGTTGTAATAACAATGACACCATTGGCAGCCCTTGCTCCATAGATAGCTGTTGCTGCAGCATCTTTCAATATTGTAATATTTTCAATATCAGCCGGATTTACTCCTGCAATGGAAGTATTATACAAATTGTCTATATTATCCTTATCTCCAAAATCTGATGGAATATCATTTCCTTCTAATATCATTCCATCCAACACCCACAATGGATCGGTACTCCCGCTTAATGACACTGTACTACGAATTCTCATTTTAGCCGGTGCACCCGGAGCACCATTGGTTGGAGTCACCATCATACCTGCCACTTGTCCTTCCAGCATCTGATCTACAGATGCAATGCCTACAGCTTTGATATCATCAGCTTTTACTGTTGTAATGGCAGAAGTTACTTTTCGTTTATCAATCTGCTGATAACCAGTCACGACAACTTCATCCAACTGTTTATTATCGGTTTTCAAGCGGAAAGTAAACTCTTTACCTTTAGAGATATCAGCCTTCAATGCCTCATACCCCACAAAACTTACCACTACATATTTTACCGCAGCAGGCAACACCAATTCAAAATATCCATTTATATCTGTCACGGTTCCTGCCGGAGAGTAATCCTTGGACTCAGGAGAATCCGGATCGATAAAAACGGTAGCCCCAGGTAAAGGCTGCCCAGTTGCAGCCTCCAACACCTGACCACTGATTTTCTTTGTATCTTGTGCAAATGTAACAATCGGCAAACACAAGATTATCAACAAAATAATGTTTTTCATATTTTCAAGTAATTTAGTCTGTATGGTTTCTTATTGGCTATTTCATATTCAAAGCTTCTTTAATTCTTATAATCAAATCCTCATAATGTTGACGAGTTGCCATATCACCATTATTACGATTTTTCTCAGCCAACCGCAATACACGTAACAAAGCCCCTCTTTTTACAGAAACAGCTTCAGACACCCTGTTCATCGACGAAAAATGCAGATTTCTCAATTGCACGGATGCATCTACAGGTAGAGAGAATGTAGCCTTCTGCGCAGCATAACAACATACATGTCCATGATGAAGAGCTTTCTTTGTCGTCTTTTCTACTGCTTTATTAGAACTAACAATAATTGCATCAACATAGTTTTTCTGGCTCATACGCTCAAACAACGAAAGATTTCGTCCCTCAATCGAACCTTTAAAAACAGCTTTAAACAAATCATCAAACATCTCTTCCGGTGTATATGTATTCTCTTTACCAACCATAACCTCTGCCTCATACATTCGTAACAGACGATCATCTTTCATTAAATTATAGAACACCGCATACTGCAATTCTCGAGCTGTATTGTAAGGAGAATACTCTATTGCTCCTGCAGGAGAATTACGCACAGGATAGCTTTTTTTCCAGGCATCAGCGCCAAAAAGCCATTCCGGAACAATGAACACTTCATCAATAAGATATCTCACAGCATCTTTCTGACGCGCCTTTTCCACTGGAATATAACGGTCAAAATCCTCCTCTCCTACCGGATTATTAATATAGAATCCCCCGACATTGGCAGTCACATGCCCTGCATATAAGCTCCATTGATTAATCACAGCCATCAACAACTTACCGGCTTCCAGATAATTCTTCCCATCCTCCTTTGTCCATTCTACGATATTCGGAACAATTCGTTTCAAATTCATGATACCATAACGATTAGCCAGAATCACATTATCTCCAAGATCTTCATCCTGAGCTCTAGGATCAATAGGGTCTTTCGGATCCTGCTGTTCGCCATACCAATATAATGGATCTCCAGAATGCTCAGTTATCCAGTTATTTAATACAGGCAACTCTTCATGAGGATCTTTAGCATCCAACCAACGGTATGCCCAATTGATTGCATACTTATCATAAATGCCGATTACTGGAGTAAAACGTTCCACATGATCTTCCGGTTGCGCAACATAATTAAAACGAGCGTAATCCATGATAGAACTGGCTGTACCACCCATTTTAGCAGTAAATGTACGCGAACGTAAAGAATCTACCGGGAACGACCAGGAAGCACCCATGTTATGCTTTAAACCAAATGTGTGTCCAACTTCATGCGAAGAAACAAACCGAATAGCACTTGCCATATATTCATCATCAAAAGTATTCAAACGTGCCCTTGGATCGACAGGACCATTTTGTACACGAATCCAGGTGTGCAACAAAGTCATTACGTTATGCCACCACACCACATCAGCTTCGATAATTTCACCGGAACGCGGATCTATCACAGATGGTCCCATTGCATTAGCCTGCTGAGAGGCTGCATACGTAATCACAGAATAACGAACATCATCTATATCAAAATCCGGATCATCGACAGGAGCATCCTTAGCTATTATGGCATTCTTGAATCCTGCTGCTTCAAAAGCAGCCTGCCAGTCAAATACCCCAGCCTTAATCTGCTCTCTCCACTGCTTAGGAGTTGCCGGATCAATATAAAATACAATCGGTTTAACCGGCTCTACCAATTCCCCTCTCTTATATTTCTCCACATCCTCCGGTTTTGGCTCCAGACGCCAGCGATGCACAAACTCCCTCGTTTCCACAGCCTGCTGACTATCATTAAAATAATAATGCGGTGTTGAAAAGAAACCGACCCGATCATCCGCAAAACGAGGAACCATCGGTTTTTCAGGCAACAATACAATATTAGTAGTTGTTTCCACAGTCAACGGAACATCTACACCACTGTCCATAACTTGAGCTGTCAAGAAGGCCTTCACTACTACATTCTGAGGAAAAGCTTTCATAGCATCTATCCGAGACAAATCCTTTTTCAGAGAAGCGCTACTTAATGATATACTACCGAACAAATCATTAAAACTCTTTTCGCTACCATCAAAAACCTTGTTCACTTTAACAACAATAGCCGTTGAATCTGAATTATATCTTTCAATTGGAAACTGCTCTATCACAGCCTCCCGATAATTATCTTTCACAGAACGTGCAATAGCGTCACCCTCCGGTGCACTAACCTGCGGATTCCATGTTGTCACCCATACTTTACCCTGCGCTTCATCTTTACGAAAACGTATCATCTTATCTTCGTAGGACATACCTTTATTAAGTCCTGCATCATTTAATTCATATGGTACTCCAGAAACTTTATTAACAATCAGCAAATCCCGATTAAAAACAGAATCGGGGATCTCAAAATACCAATCTTTATCAATACGGTGGATACGCAACATTCCGTCACGAGTCTCAGCATTCTTCACCCAATCACTATAACTGTCCTTGATGGTTGAAGTCGTGTCTGACTTCATTTTTTTCCGTTTCCTAAAGCCCCAAGAAGATGCTTCAGCCGTCTCCCCGACCAAAGCCAATACAAACAAAGTTGCAATTAAATAGTACTTATTCATTTCGTGTCAATATTTATGCATTTCACAATATTAACACACACCAACACTATTATCAAATGTCAAGGCATAAACTCGCAAAAACGAGGAGCAAACCTACAAAAACAAGGAGTGAATAATTATTCATTTACAACAAAGGTAGACGACATATATAGAATTCACCCTCCACCCCACAAGATATTTGAGCATTTTCCGAATAATAGTCATATATTTTCCGGATACTCTCAATGCCTACTCCCAACGAGTCCCTCAAACTACCTGAACGTGGACGATGAGAATTTGTTACAATCAATACATCTTTTTCTATATAGACATGAATATACAAAGGTCTTTGCCGAGTGATTTCATTGTGTTTAATGGCATTCTCCACCACCATCTGTAATGCCATAAAAGGAATTTTACGCTTCTCCTTTTCTACCTCTTCATCCACTTCCAAAAACAACTGTTCTTGAAAACGTATCTTTTGCAAAAAATAATACCGCTTCATAAAATCCAGTTCCTCTTTTACCGTCACCAGACTTTCATCTCTTTTATCCAACGAATAACGATATATACGCGACAAATTAAGCACAAATTCCTTAGCCAATCTAGCATCCGTCCCTATTAATGCACTCAAAGAATTAAATGAATTGAATAAAAAATGAGGATTAATTCTATTTTTCAACTGTTGCAAAGACAGTTCAGCAGTCTCTTCCTCCAAATGTCGACGACGGACATATTCTTTACGCCATTGATATTGTGAATATCCTAACAAAAGACAAAATAATACCAGAACCAATATGGTTGCCAATACTATATATCTGTGAAAATCGCTCATTTCTTCTTCAACAAAAAAATCAGGGATATTAACAACAATTATCCAAATATCACCTCCCACTTTGACTGGATAATATACCCTCTGAACATCCACATGCAAATAATCAGAAACTCCATCTCTTCTAACCATTCGCTGTGTACGCAACACTTCGTTAAAAGCCTTGCCGTCCTCTTTATTGGCCCAATGACAACCAATACGAGTTTCATCAGGATGAGCCAATACTATTCCATCTTTGTTCAGCACATAAGCATAACTTCGCACACTGGGAGACATATCTGCAAAATACCGATGAACATCAATCAATGAGATATCCAATCCATAAACCACACTATCCGTTTTACGATAAAGCGTCCAATAAAGCTCTCCATCATCATAAAACAAGGTGCCATTACTTTGCTTTTCTGCGCAATCTGCTATTTTTTTAAGAGTAGAATAAAGCGTCGTATCTTTCTGAACCACTCCGGAAGAGTCACAACAAACCATAGCATTATTATGCCATTTATACCATATCCGTGACACTTTCCTGTCTAAATGCCACAATCCCTTGACTAATTCTTGAAGTCCAAGCTCATTGTCTGGATTGTTTTCTATATAATTATGAATACTTTCTCCTAACTCGACTGTTTTTTGAAAATCTAATGCCAATAAATCCGCCCTATAATGTCCCACTTCATCCACCAACGAACTATGCATTTTGTTTGCAGTATGACTTATTGCTCTCCCAACCACCCACATGGCCGCCATAAAAATCAAAAGCAATATAACGCCTATACTGATAACACTTTTATTTCGCTTCATTATTATGCTTTTCCTGTTTAAGCACCTCATTAAAACAATGTCGGCAAATGGGCTCATAATCATGAACTTCCCCTAACATTACCAATTTGTCATTTTCTGTTAGTCGATGAGAATGATTGGCAATATTACCACATCTTACGCAGATAGCGTGAACTTTTGTCACATACTCTGCCACAGCCATCAAATTTGGCATTGGCCCAAAAGGTTTTCCCAAATAATCCATATCTAGACCTGCAACAATCACACGAACACCATTATCTGCCAATGTCTTACACACTGATACTATGTTGGGATCAAAAAACTGTGCTTCATCAATACCCACCACATCAACGTCCCCCGCCAATAAAAGAATATTACAAGAATTCTCCACGGGAGTACACCGAATCGCATGCGAATCATGAGATACTACATCTTCTTCAGAATAACGCACATCGATAGCAGGCTTAAAAATTTCCACTTTTTGTTTGGCAAACTGTGCACGTTTCAAACGACGGATTAACTCCTCCGTTTTCCCCGAAAACATTGAACCACAAACAACTTCTATCCACCCGTTTCGTTTTGCATTTTCTAAAAACATGTCTCTTGATCTTTTTAACCGTACAAAGGTACAAATTATTCCATCAAACGGGAAAGAAATTTACCAACAGCCCTCTGCAACTGAGATACTGTGCAAGTGTAATGATTAATCAATATTGTAAAAGCCAAACGTTCTCCCTTGTTATTAGTTAGATACCCGGATAAACTGCGTACACCAGACATCGAACCGGTCTTTGCCTGCAATTTTTTATTCAATTGCGGATATGCATGACAATAACCGGACAAACCTCCATCCACACCTCCTAAAGGAAGGGAATTTAAAAAGGCCGAATGTTCTCTTTTTCCAATATAGACCAACAAATCTGTCAACACCCTAGCCGGCAATGCATCTAACGGAGATAGACCACAGGCATCATACAGAGTTATTCCTTGTGTATTGATTCCAGCCTTAACCAACAAAGCTGATACTTCTTTCTGCCATTCTTTTCCTCCAGCCAATTTCCCCATTGCTTCTGCAAAAAGATTTACACTGGCTTTATTCGTATGAAAAACAATCTCTTCCAAACGAGGAGAATCAAAATAAACCAATTGGGTTCGTGTCGTATCTGCAAAGACATTGCTTTCCACACGAATTCCTTTGTCGCTAAGCTCTGCTTTCAATTCATTGATACAAGCCATAGCAGGGTCGTGCAAAGCGGCCTTGACCTTAAAAGATTTACGATTTGCCGGCAAAGTTCCTTTTACACAAATCACCGTACTATAAGGCCCTCCATACACCCAAGCATTATCCCGATTAGCCGCAGCAGCCTTCACTTCATTTTGAATTTCTATTCCAGGGAGAGCAGGATATACAGAGATTAATTTCGCCGCAGAACCAACAACTCCTGTCTGAAAGCTAAAAACACAAGTATTATCTCTATAGTTAAAAGGCAGATAGAGAGCTCCATAATAATTAGAAATATCTTCCCAGACCCAAGAACCCGGAATATCAGTTCCTTTTTCAGCTCCTTCCACCAATAATCGTCCACCAATTTGTTGAATACCGGCACGCTGGATTGCAGCAACCAAATTTTTTACAAACGAACGATGAGGGAAAAAACGAGA
>OGQF01001734.1_pt1 | contig 14217 bp, 5 predicted proteins | sample 1553141 | NCBI WGS metagenome assembly OGQF01 (sample SAMEA2580005, study PRJEB22360) | human gut metagenome | biome: human gut; feature: human-associated habitat; material: faeces | place: Denmark | collected 2008/2010
GGATTTTGGTGGCTACTTGATAGATTATTTTTTTGATTTCGCGGAATCGCCCGTCTATTTGATCAATTTTAATGTTGTATTTGTGAATTCTTTCAGATAGATAATGAGCGGTAATGGCAATATACCATAAAGTTCCTAATAGGATTGCGACTCCTGAATCTGCAAATTTAAGAGTACTCCAAATCAATGTGGCTAGAGGTGAGAAATAATGTACTGTGATATTTAAAATCTGAAAAGATTTACTTAATAACAGCTTGTTGTTAGATTTAAAATATTCATTGGCAATATGGATGATTTTTATTGTCAGTAGCCAAGTGCAAATAGCGAATATAATAGCCCAAAATGTCAGTGTCTGATACCAGTAGGTGAAATAGAAAATGAAACTGTTTAGAGGAATCAGCCAGACTAACGGTTGTAGATCTTTCACTGTGCGGTATTCTTCTTTTAGGCCTAATCTTTTGCGAGTGTGCTGACCGGAAGTCCATTCTCTTTGAAACTCATTGGGACGACCGTATATTTTTACCAGATTTCTGATTGATATGTGAATTTCTTGGTCTGGAGGGATAATACGGCTGTTGGCTTGTCGTAAGCTTGTTTCAATAAACCAGGTCGCTGCCGGTATTAGTATAATGGCTCCGATTAAATAACCAATTTTCCACATGAGAGTCGCATTCAGAAGATAGATACCGATAATGGATGCCAATAGCAGAGAAATCTGAATTAGCTTCATTGATAAACTTTGGGTTCTGAGTCTATACAAGGCATCTTCCATACCGGAATATAGAGTAGGGATTATAACCAATGTCAAGAGGGTACTCATCGTTAAGCCTCCTATGACTGTAATGGCAAAAGGAGCTCCTAAGCCAGATACAAACTCTCCTTGTCCCATTGCCAATGGGAACATAGCGACAATGGTCGTAATGGCTGTAATCAAAATGGGGCGTACGCGAGATATTCCGGCAATAATCAAGGCCCTGGTTTTTCGGTTACCGAGACGTCTTAATTGAGATGTGTAGTCAATAAGGATAATACTGTTATTCACTACTATACCGATTAATATAATAACCCCGATGAATACATTCGCATTCATTAACGAATTACTGGTGAATAGTAAAGCCAATAATGAGCCGATTGCAGCCAATGGTATGGCGAACATCAACACAATAGGTGCTGTCACTGACTCAAAGACGGAGGCTAATATCATGTAGATAATAGCAAATGCTGCTAATATTAGAAAGGTGAATTCACTGGTTTCATCTTCCTCATGTACAACTTCAACAGCTATACCTGTCGGAATATCTGTTTGTTGTATCAAATCATCAACTTCGATTCTGGCGGCTTCTAAAATACTTTTTGATTCATTGACGTCAGAATTGAAAGTGTAATTAACTGTAATTTCTTCATCTTGATTTACGCGTATAATACTTCCTTGGCCGCGTCCTAGGTTAATTTGGCTAAAACTACGTAAATCAGTGATGGAGTTGTTGTCATTTACTACTTCCAGATTGCGTAAATCTTCTAATGTACGAACGGGTTCGACGTCTTCCTCTTCTTCTTTTTCTGCCAGTTCTTTATCTTTGATGATAATGTCGTATTCTTCATCTCCGGCTTTATACTTGATTGAAGTAGTGTTTTGAGGGGCAAAATTATTTAATTCGGTGACTACATGTGTAGGAGTAACATCATATATGCCCATCAGGTATTGGTCGAATAGAATGCGGGCTTCTGGCTTTCCTCGGGAATAGCTCATGGAAGCGTTGCTGATATTTTCTAACTCTTCCAATTGATATTCCAATAGTTCTGCAAGATTGGACATTTTTTCAAAATCCTGACCTTTTATGATGATTTTTTCGCTTTGACTGCCCATACCCATTTTGCGCAAAAGGTCTTCTCCTCCGCTCATTAAAGCACTACCTCCTCCTCCTTGAAAATTTTCACTGCTCTCTATGGCTTCATAGCTTACATCACTGATGCGCAATCCCTTGGTCTTGTTTATGACTAAATCTTTTAATTCATTGAGTGTTTTGTTGTCTATCTTCTCAAAATCGTCTTTTAATTTGATTGTAAGACGGGCATCCGTTGCAAACACTTGTGAATTGTATTGCTCTATTTCCGGAATTTCTTGCAGGCGTTCTTCATATGAGCGGACAGTTTCATCCGTACGGCTTAAAGTATTACCGTTTGGAAACGTCATGTAGATATTGAAGGTGTCTGCTTCTATTTCTTTTAATGTATTCAGTGTCAATGTCAGAGACAGAGCAAGGGTAACAACCAATAGTAGTAATGCTGAAAATACAACAGTACTTGGTTTTCGCAAACATATTTTTAGTAGTGCGATATAAATTTGTACGGGACGGCTGTGTATGGATAGAGTACTGAAATTGACTTGTTCGCCTTGTTTTTTCATGAATTGGTTGACTGCCATGGGTATTAATAATAAGGCTACTACTAGTGACAATAATAATGTCGTGATGATAGAAACGCCAATGTGTTCCCCGATTAATTTTAATAGAAAATCATCTGAAAATAGAAAGGGCAGAAATACCGTGATGGTTGTTAATGTTGCTGCAGCAACAGCCTTGGCAACTTCTTTAGTTCCTTTTACAGCAGCTTCTTCTCTTGGCATACCGATTGCCCGTAGGCGGAAAATGTTTTCCATGACAACAACGGAGTTATCTAATAACATTCCCACTGCCAGAGCAATACCGGTCAGGGTCAGTGTGTTGATGCTAATGCCGAAGAAGTAGAAAAAATAGTATGCCGAAAATACGGAAATAGGAATAGCAAATGCAATAAAGGTTACTATCTTGAAATTTCGTAAGAATAAATAAAGAATAAAGATGGCTAAAATTGCACCTATAATGGCAAGATTGATAATGATATTGATATTTTCGCTCATGGTTTCTGCAATATCCGTATCGACTTGAATAGAAACACCTTTTGCTGCAAGTTCCGTGTTTAGCTGAGCAATTTCATCTCTTACTCGTTTGGATAAATCAATAATGTTTACTAGGGGTGATTTGGCGATGATGCAGGTTATCACTTCTTTTCCATTGACTCTCGAATAACTGTCTTCTTCTTTAATGCCAAAATGGATTTCTGCAATGTCTTTGAGCAATACCGGTCCGTCTGCCACAACAATGTTACCCAGATCATCTGTGCTTAGATATTCTGCCGTGACGTTTACAAAATAGCGTTTGCTGTTTTCATACACAGAGCCGGCAAAAGTTTTCTCCGACATGTTGCCGCTAATTAGAGTGCTGATTTGTGATGCTGTGATATTCAGTGCTTTGCATTTTTCTTTGTCAAGTAGGATTTCAATGCTTTTTTGCCGTCCTCCCATAACATTGACAGATGCAATCCCATCTGTGCTTTCCAATACAGGAACAATGTCTGCATCCGTAATGTTACGGACATAGTCGATGTCTTCGTCACTAAGCACCTGTAAGGTCATAAACTGGTCGCTGGCCATACCGACTCCGGCTTTGCTGACCTGTACGGAAAACTCCTCGGGCAGATTCTTGGCGATGGCTTTGATTTTTTCTTCCAGTTTCAGGTAGGTATATTTGATATTTGTGTTTTTGGTGAATGAAACGGTTGTATTGGCTCCTTGCGAACTGATTCGGGTATTGATTTCCTCCACACCTTCCATTCCGCTTATGATACCTTCTACAGGAATCACTGCTTGACTCTTTATATATTGGGGGTCTAGGTTTGTTTTTGTACTGATATTAATGTGCAGAGTTGGATATTCCGCATCCGGATATAACTCCATTGGCAAATATCTGTATGAAAATAATCCCATCATCGTCAAACCGATGAAGAGCATGGAAATTAAAACCTTTCGCCTAATCAATTTATCCATACTGTTATTTCTTTTTTTTATCAAAGATGTAATATACACAAGGTATTACTACCAATGTCATGATGGTGGAAGTAAATAATCCTCCGATAACGGCCAATGCCATAGGTGAACGTAATGAAGCTCCTTCTCCAAATCCGAAGCACATAGGTAATAAGGCAAGTATGGTTGTTAAACTTGTCATGATGATAGGGCGGATTCGTTGCTGTGCTGCTGCTTGAAGCGCCTCTGTCAATGTATAGCCTTCGTCTTTTAGCTTGTTTGTGGCATCTACCAGCAAGATGGAATTGTTCACTGCAATACCGGCAAGCATGATGATTCCGATAAATGCCATCATGTTAAGCGAAGCTCCTGCTAATAAAAAGGCATAAATACAACCGACTCCTGCCAATGGTATGGTTAACAGGATTGTGAACGGATGACGTAAAGATTCAAATTGTGAAGCCATTACCATGTAAACGAGGACGATGGATAATAGTAAGGCAAATGAAAGCCCGTTAAATGATTCTGCTCGTTTCTCTTCTTCTCCTGTGATTTTGGCTGAATATTTCGCAGGGAATTGGATATTCTCCAATTGAGAGTTGATAGCAGGGGTTACTCCACTTAATGTATAATCTTTTTCGAGCATGGCGGTTACCTTGCCGATACGGCTTTGATTTTTACGGCTGATTTCCTTAGGCGCAGTGGTAATGCTTACTTCTGCAATTTCTCCTAAACGGTATTTTTTATCGCCTTGCACTATTTCTACATTTTGTAGCTCTGCCAATGAAACTTCCGGTACTCGTATTTCAATATCAATGGGTTCGCCTTCAGATTCAAAAGTGCTGGCTGTTGTACCGTTTAATTTGCTCTTTACTTGTGAAGCGACAGATGATATATCAACTCCGTAAATTCCGCTTTTTAAACGGTCGATAGTGATGTCTATTTCAGGTGCACCTTTTTCCATGGAGGTGCGTACATCATAGACACCTGTAATTGATGAAATTTTTTCTTTCACTTCATCACAGAGTTCTTCTATTAATTCCAGCTCTTCGCCTTTCACTTCGATTACAACAGGAGCTTCATTATTTCCTAAGATGCTCTGTAGTGCAGACTGTTCTTTTTCAAAGGATATTTCAATACCGTCAGGAATGACATAATTGTGATTCAGCTGGTTGATGATGGCATCTGCATCTAAATGGGAATCTCCTTTGAGACGTGCTTTGATTTCTGCTTGATTTTCTTCTTTTAAGTTGCCGCTACCTGCTTGATTCTCTGTGTTGGAGGGTCCTATTTGGGTAAAAATCCATTCAAGATCTTCTCCTGCCAATTCTGTAATCATGGTTTCTATGGTGGCGGTGGCATTGTCCGTACTTTGTAGACGGGATCCGGGCTCAAGTGTTACAAATGTAGAAAACTCTTTGGATTCTGCTTTCGGCATAAATTCCATTTTTAATAGAGGAACCAACATATAGCTGAAAATGACTAATATAAGGGCTGTGATAACAACGATATATCGGCGTTTCAAGAGCTTGCCTACAAATCTGCCGTATCCTTTTATCTGTACGGATTCTTTGTTGCCAGACGATCTGTATATGTATTTTGATGCTAACATTGGCATTAGCAGAATAGCTACAAACAGGGATGATAGCAATGAGAACGATACTGTCCAGGCTTGTTCTTTGAATAATTCTCCGGCTGCTCCCTGGATGTATACAATAGGGAGAAATACGACAATTGTTGTTAAGGTTGATGAGGTGATGGCGCCTGCAACTTCTGATGTTCCTTTTATGGCAGCTTCTTTAGGGGATAGACCGTTTTCCAGATTGCGGTATATGTTTTCCATCACAACGATGGCATTATCTATCAACATTCCTGCTCCAAGTGCCAGACCTCCTAATGTCATGATGTTGATAGTGAGTCCATTGAAGTACATTAAGTTAAATGTTGCAATGATGGATACCGGAATAGATATGCTGACAATTAAAGTTGTGTTGATTCGTCTCAAGAACACATACAATACAACCATTGCTAGCAGCACTCCCATGATGGCAGAGTCTTTTACTTCTCCGATAGAGGCTCCGATGAAATCTCCCTGATTACTGATTATATGAAACTCATAACCGGGCATACTTTTCTTTAGTTCCTCTAGTTTTTGTGTAATGTTCTCAACGGCTTGTACGGTGTTGTATTTATTTTCTTTATAGATGCTAAGACTAAGGCAACGTTCCCCATTGTATCTGGCTAAGTTTTTAGGTTCTTTGTTGCGCAGTTCAACTTGAGCGACATCCTTTAAGTAGATTGGTGCTTTAACATTGGTTGATGTTGCGGTATTTTCTGAATTTTCTGAAATTGTAGGTGTTTTGAAGGCTACGATGATATTGCTGATATCTTCCAGGCTTTCTAATAAGTTGACACCTTTTATGGAGTATTGTATCTCATCGTTTACGATGGTTCCTCCAGATACATTTCGGTTTAATCCCTCTATTTTGGACGCAATGCTCTCTGCTGTCAAGCCAAAAGCATCGAGCATATAACTATCGGTTTTAATCTCTACGTAGGCTTCTTCTTGTCCGTTTAATTGTATGTCAGCAACTCCTTCAAGACGGACAAATTCACTGCGCATATAGTTTTCTGCAATCTTTCGCAATTCATTCATGTCCGTGATCTCCTGATGACTCATGGCAATAGTCATCACAGGTGTAGCATTCGCATCATATCTGGAAACATTCAGGGATGTGATTTCCTCGTTTTGTCCGATTTGCGACATGCTGCGCTGTAAATCCAGAAAAGCTGCATCCATGTCCTGATCCCAATCATATTCAACAGTGATCGTGGCTCCTCCTACTTTACTGCTGCTGCTAACCTGTTTTACACCTTCCTGGCGGGCTGCTGTCGATTCAATTTGTTCGATAAATTGTTTCTCGATTTCTTCAGGAGGACGTTCACCTGCTTCCAACTCAATGTAGAGAGCCGGATTTTTTAGATCAGGAAATAAGTCAGTTCCTAGTTTATTGTATGAAATAACGCCTAGTAAGCACACTCCTAATGTGATCATTAGGACGCTGACCGGATATTTTACTGCAAATTTTGTTATGCCCATAGCGTCTTCTTGTTTTTACTTCATCACTTTCACCTTACTGCGGTTGCGCAACCATTCGTAGCCTTTTACTACTATTTTGTCTCCAGCTTCCAATCCTTTGGTTACCTCTACGTATTGATTGTCGCTAATGCCTGTCTGGATGACTTTTTCTTCAGCATTATTGCGCTCCACAGTGTAGATGAGTTTGCCGCCACGACGGTTCTTGATGATGTCTTTGGGAATACATAATACAGAATCTTTACTTTCTGTTATCACATCGGCTTTGGCAAACATACCCGGACGCAGTTTTAAGTCTGGATTATTGATTTCGATATAGCCGGCAAACGTTCGGGAGTCTTCGTTGATGGCCGGAGACAATTGAGTCAATACACCTTTTAAAGTATCCTGTTTGATATTGTAGTTGGTGATGTGTACATTTTGTCCTACTGCCAGTTTTTCTAAGGCATTTTCCGGGAATTGTGTCTCGACATACATTTTGCTGTAGTCCATAATTCCGACTAGAATGCTGCCTGAAGCGACTTCAACATTGGGCGTAAAGTAGGGCAGGCTCACAATAACGCCACGGAAAGGAGCTTTGATATTCATCTTTTCCAATGTAATATATGCGTTTTCCAAGTCTAGCTTGGCATTGATGAATGAATTTTCAGCACTATTTACATCCTTCTCTGTTGCACCGCCTCTTTCTAGCAGACTTTTTTGTCCTTCCCATTCTTTCTCTGCAATTTGCACCTGCAGTTTTTTGCTTTCCAACTGGACATTGTTGACATATTCTTTATTTTCCAGGCGGATGATGACTGCTCCTGCTTCAACAACATCGCCTAATCGATAGGGACGACCGGTTTTAGGGTTTGTCTGCAAATTGTAATCTCCGACATTCTCTGATTTGATTTCAATGGTCTTTGCAGCTTTTGCCGTACCGGTTGTCGTGATGTATTCTTCGATATTTCTAAATTGTACATCTTCAATCCATACCGGAGTGGTAGTTTCTGAAGCTGAGGAACCACGGTTGTTATTACAGGAAAATAATGCTAATCCCAATACAACAATTCCGATTGTTTTTAAATGCGTATTCATAATATCCGGCTTTTCTTATATAATTCGTTATTTTTGATTTCTTTTATTTTAGTAGTTCTACAGGTAGATAAGATTTGTTGTTTTCAAAATCCCATAATGTCTGTATTTTGAGATTCAATAGTTCTAGTTTATAGCTGATGATGGCATTCGTATATTCCTGTTTGGCATTTGTCAACTGTGTTTGGTATTGTTGCAAATCCATACCGGTTAAATTGCCATTGCGATATTTCTCCAGGTTGATTTCGTAGGTGTGTTCTGCATTTTCAATGCTTTTCTTTTTGATTTCGATTTGTCGGATGAGTGTTGGCAGATTCCTGCAAATCTGTCTTACCTCTAGAATAATATTCTTTTTTTCTTCTTCAAAGTCGACTTTGTTTGATTCCATGGCAAGTTCGCTTGATTTTACTCTTGCTTTCTTTGCGCCCCAGTCAAATATAGGAATGTTCAGCGATACTCCGATTTGTTCGTTGTCTGTGGGGTTGCTGTACATGTCTTTTACTTTGCCGGCAAGTGCATCCAAGCCGATTCGAGCACTGATGCTACCTTTGAACTCATTTTCCGATTTTGCCCGGATGATACTGAATAGATCTTCCTCAAGCGTAATCTCTTTCTGGCGTAATTCCATTCGTTGGTCCAGGGCATATTTGACCGCATCCATTGAGTTGACATTTATTGTATTGATAGCTGTGTTCGGCAGCACCATAATGTCCTCATCCAGCGATACTCCTAAAAGCAACTTGAAATTGTCTTTTGTATTTTCATAGCTGATTTCTGCATTGTAGACCGCCGACTCACTGGTGGCGAGATTTACTTCTGCTTGAAATTGTTCCTCTTTTGCAACTAAACCGGCTTCAACCTTGTTTTTGATAATTTCGTAATTCTGTTTTTGATTATTGTATTCGTCTTTGGCAGTATTCAGGTCTTTTTGTTTTTGGTATACTTCATAGAATTGGGTCGTTACCTGCTTTTCGATATTCAGCTCTTGCATGGCATAGCTGATTTTTGCATTTTCCAATGCATATTCTAACTCCTTTAACTGCATCTTGGTGCGATTGTAGGTAAAGAGTGGTTGCTCCAATCGTAATGAGAGATTATGATTAAAAGAAGTGCTTTTGCGGTTGTCTGTTTTGTTGGAGGCATCTTGCCATGAAAGATCATTGATCAAAGAGATTGTTCCATCTGTCCACTTGATTGGTTGTACAATTCCCAATGAGGCTGATGAACTCATGCTTTCGTTGGCATACCAGCGGCTGTTGTAGTTGTCGTATTGATTGTTACGGGTGTAGTTGAATGGGTTGACATCCAGCGAAAACTGTGATTTTAATGAGGCATTTTGTGCCTTTAGGTTCAACTGTTGCTGCTCTAGACTTATTTTACTTTGTATAAGTGCAGGGCTGTGCTGGAAAGCAACCTCTAAAGCCTTTTCCAAGGTCAGCACTTCTTGCGCTGTGAGTTGGCTCCATCCGATAATTGTCAGTAATGTGATTAGCAGTATGCGTCTTGACATATTCTTCTTTTTTAATAGTTTGTTCAATTGGTCTTTGTAAATTTAACGGCATCCGCAATGACATAGTCTCCGGATACTTTATCTGTTAAAGTTATAGTGGTTGTTCCTTGTGGCAGGTAAAAATTACCCAAGGAAATCCAGCCGGGTTCTTCTTGTTGCAGGTTCAAAGTCATTGATTCCTCTTCTTTGCCATAACTGATAGTATATGTCTGATTGCGTTCTTTATTGTCATGTCGGCGTGGTGGCCCCATCCTGTTCTGTTTCGGATTCCAAATGGAGATTTCATAATATCCGTCCTGTTGTATTTCGGCACTCCAGACGACTGCATTGTTGCCGCTACCCTTGCTCTTGTAAAATGCGGACTGTATTACATCTCCGTAGCAATAGTCGGTGGCAATGGCTGTCCATTTGGAAGGAGCCCACCAAGGCCAGAAGTTTTTGTATTTATCTGGATCCTCTTTCTGGAACAGGTCTTTCAGCTTATGCTTGTTGTTTGAAGCGACTGTCCGGAAGCCTGAATCTTCATTGTCAATAACAAATTCCTTGGGGTCTTGATTGAATTCTCGGGTGTCTATTATAAAGTCTCCGGCAAGCGTATCTTGTGTCTCTTTCTCTATCTTTGAAAAAGGGAACCGATGCAATGCAGGCAAATTATGAGAAATATTTGTATTGATGCTGATGTTTGCCGGGCGTTCGTCAGTGATTATTTTTACTTCTTTGGCAGAGCCTGCAGGCAATAGATAGTTTTCAACTACATTATTGTTCTGGCTCCCTCCAAAACCATCCATGCCGCCTCGTGGCCCTCCTCGGAAATTGCCGCCTTGTTGTATTTCAGCTGTCACCAGTGCGTCTACATCCGACGGATTATATATCTTAAAATGTATCTGATATTTTGTGACTTCATCAATGACTGTTTGGTTGGCATCTACATCTTTAATGTACACAATGGGCGAATGGTCGTCCTCATACCATTGTTGGAGAAATTTCGTCAGGTCAATCCCGAACTTCTTGTAAAATTCTGATTGGAACTTATTGAACGGTATTGTTGTGAATAGATTATTTTGATAGAAGTTCTTCAGAAAGGTTGTGAAATCTTCTTGACTGATTTGAGTGTTGGCATAGTTCTTTAAAGCTTTGCTTTTCAGTTTTAGCAATTCATAAAATATTTCAGGTTTCAGTTCTATATCTGAGATAGCCTCTTTAAAGCTATGCGTCTCTAAGTATAGATTGGCTCTTTGTTTGTCGTCAATGAGACTGCCCCAAAAGAAATTGCTTTGTTCGTTATTAAAACTTTGCATTGTATTCAGTGCAATGTCCAGAATAGGATATTCATCTGTCTGAATAAATCCGGTGTGATGATAAAGCATGGCATGGGCAACGAATTTATTGACAAGCCGGTTGTTCCAATCCCAACCGTATTGTACATTTTCTTCGAAAAATGTGCGGCGGATGAAATCTTGGAAAATACTGGTTGCCATCTCTACGGGTCCGGGGATTCCTTGGTCGCGGCGTCTCCAGTTTTCTCTTCGTTTTTTTTCAGCATCGAAATCTGAATCGAGGTTAATGCCCCGTTCAGGAATAAAAGCAATCTCCGGCATGATATATTCCGTGTAGCCTTTCCAATTGCGGATGTAGGCATGGTGTTGTGCAGGAGTTTCTGCCATGACGAATTTGTGGAACGGGTAGTTTCTTCCTTGTTCTACTTCGATGTTGTTTTTCAATTCTCTGATAATTCCGGGCAAAGTATCTTGTAAAGCTGTAAAATGTGCTGAAAAATAGTCGTGTCCGCTGAAATAATAAATCTTGTATTCTGTAGAGTCTACAGTCAGGCTTTTGCTTTCGTAATCCGCCATGGTCAGGCTGATACAAGGGAGAGTATAGCGGTTGTTGAAGACTGTTTTATCCCCTTCTCGTTTGGCTTCTCCTTGAGATAATATTGTTTGTGGACCATCATAATTAACGATGAGCTTATAATGAGTGAAATCTTTTTGCAAATTGTAAGGTGCTGCGGGATTTACAGGAGGAATAGCTACCGGATACCAGAGGCATTCCGGTGTCAGCAGTGTAAATTTCTCCTCTAGCCATACATATTTTTTGCCGATAGGGAACATATGTTGTTTGTCGGTGTTGTCCAGATAATCTTTCTCTAAAATATCCGTATAACAAATAGTTTCGTCAATTTCCCCTTTATATCGGATGTTCAGTTCTGCCGTTCCCTGGCTTTGCATCGTTTGATCAATGATGACTGCCTGTCTGTTTCGTTGAAAGGCAATGGGCATCCCTTTGCTTTCAAGGGCAGTAATTTCCAATGTCGGGTTAAGATAAAGGATGATTTGCTTGATGGGTGCGTCTTGCCGGTTGACAAGCACAAGTCGGCTTTCGCCTTCCAGTTGCTTGCCATTCGGCGTGACAGTCAAGGTATGGTCGGTAATGTTGACGCGTTGAGCGTCTGCATACCGGTTGTAGGTAGTTATGTATTCGTTACGTAGCTCCATTTTTTTGCTGTGATGGAGAATATAAAGACCTCCGGCAGTAAGTGCTACGGCAAGACTTGCAGCACCTAATGAATGGACGATGATGATTTTCCATTGTTTGTGCGGCAAACGTTTTACGAGAGCAATGGTGAAACAGATAAAGCCGATGCCGGCCATTAGAAATATAAATCGTTGCAACAAAAATATCTGGAGGTTGTTGTGTCCCATTACATCTGAAAAAAGAGCCGGTATATGTGCTCCGAAAAAATCGAATACGCCATAGCAGGCATCTTTGATATAGAAGAATTCCAATGCAATGATTCCAAGCATGACAACAAATGTAACCGCTTGATTTTTCACCACACACATAACCATAAACGATAGTCCTAATACGAACAGGAGAGATGGTAAAGATACTGTAAAAAGATAAAATATATAGGGAAATATTGAAAATGGAGCTTTTGCAATCAGTATGTGCAAAAAGGCTGTGATTACCAAGGTTATGATATTTAATGAGAGAAATACCCGTACAATACCCCAGGTTTTTCCTATGATATAGTCGGCATTACTCATCGGACGTACATAAATCACTTCGGCAGTATCGAGTTTTTTGTCGCGCTTTAAAAAACTGCCTGCCAGAAAAATGACAATCACTGATTGGGCGATGTTATAAAACGTGATGCTGTAAAAAGGAATTTGCGATGCAACGGCATGTTCCGGCCATTGGGTGGCAAACATATTGAGCACAGGGGTCATATACCACATAATGGTAGTGGAAATACCCAATAGAGCCAGAAATGCAAATATACGGAACAGCCAGCTTCTTCTTAGGAGCTTCACCTCATATCCGGCTATCGTATGGATGTTGTACAGATTCATGTTTTATATTATTGAAATAATTCTCCTCCTATTTTTTCGCTATACATTTCCATCTTGTCTTTTAGCAGGTAGTCCATAAAATAAACGTATGCGTGTTCGATGTTGGGAGTAATCTGCTTGCCGCTGAATCCCTCCGGATTCTCGGCGACGATTTGAATTTCCCAGCCTCCTTCTGAAGGTATTGTGGAAATGATAGGGTATTTTTCCTTGATTTGTTGTAATTCCGGATCAGTAACAAATATTTCCCACACTTTGCCTGTTGCCAATTGTATCATGTCATCCGGTGAGCCTTGGAATTTTAATTCTCCTTTGTTTAATAGAGCCAGATTTTTACAGGTGCTGGATATATCTCCGACAATGTGAGTGGAGAGAATGATGATAACATCCTTGTCGCTTACTTCTGATAAAATATTCCTGAATCGGATGCGTTCTTCCGGGTCAAGACCGGTTGTCGGTTCGTCAACGATAATTACTTTGGGATTACCTAAAATCGCTTGGGCGATGCCTAATCGGCGCTTCATACCTCCGGAAAGACGGTTTGCCCAGCGGTCTCGCACTTCATATAATCCCACTTTCCGTAATAATTCGTCTACGACTTCTGCCCGTTTACGAGTGCCTTTGATTCCTGCCAGTCCGGCTCCATAGTCAAGAAATTCCCAGGTTTTCAGTTTTTCGAAAAAACGGAAATCTTGAGGCAGATACCCTAATACGGAGCGGATTGCTTTGCGATCTCGAAGGATGTCATAATCATCGAATAGGATAGTTCCTGAGCTAGGGCTTTGTAATAGTGTCATAATGCGCATCAGTGATGTTTTACCGGCGCCATTGGGTCCTAGCAATCCGAACATACCCGGCTCAATATCCAAATTCAGGCAATTCAGCGCCCTATGGCCGTTAGGATATACCTTCGTTAATTCTTTGATTTGAATCTTCATAAGCTGGATGTATAAAATTATGCACTAAAAATAGCAAAATATAGTAAACTCTGCTAATGTCGGTATCTTTTTATAATAAAATTAACCATTGTCGTTTTACACTCTTGTGAATTAGACAAAAAAAATGTAGGACGGTTTATTTGCTTTATGGAAAAAATCTGTATGATTGTTATATGAATTATTAGAGTTTTGGACGGTGTTTATCCCTGGAAACCCTTTCACGTCTCGAAATTTAGCTGTATCTTTGTTTCTGGAGAACATAAACTAACAACCATATGAGATATCTGGACCCCAAAGCCGATCTGACATTCAAGCGGGTGTTCGGTGAACACCCCGACTTGGTGCGTAGTTTCCTGAATGCCTTGCTTCCATTGGGTGAAGGCGAGGAAATTAGTGAAATCGAA
>OGQF01001741.1_pt1 | contig 14161 bp, 9 predicted proteins | sample 1553141 | NCBI WGS metagenome assembly OGQF01 (sample SAMEA2580005, study PRJEB22360) | human gut metagenome | biome: human gut; feature: human-associated habitat; material: faeces | place: Denmark | collected 2008/2010
GGGAAGGTGACGAGCCTATCTATCTTATCGTTTACATCAATATCACCGACATTACCGAACAGAGGGAGTTGCAAAAGAAACTGGAGAAACAGTCAAAGCAACTTAAAGAAGCACTAAAGTCGGCGGAACAAGCCAACCAAGCCAAATCTGATTTTCTCGCCCGCATGAGCCACGATATCCGTACACCCATGAACGCCATCATGGGAATGGCGACTATAGCCAAAGCCCATGTAGATGAACATGAAAGAATACTAGATTGTATGGAAAAAATCAATGGAGCCTCTAAATTATTATTGAGTCTGATTAATGAGGTTCTCGATATGTCCAAGATCGAGAGTGGCAGGTTAATTCTTTCGGAGGATGAGTTCAATGTGGGTGAGCTCTTGCAAGACTTGGTCGTTATGATGCAACCGGAGATCAAAAACAAACAACAAACTTTAAATATACACGTCAAGAACCTGAGGCATGAGAATGTAAAAGGCGATACGCAGCGTATCAAGCAGGTATTGATGAATATCCTCTCGAACGCAATTAAGTATACGCCGGAGAATGGGCGAATCACGATAGAGATCTACGAGAAGGCCCCTCATAATGGCATCGGAAATTATCAATTCGTGTTTGAGGATAACGGAAGAGGTATGAAACCGGAGTTTCTGGATAAGATTTTCGAGCCTTTCGAGCGTGCGAGCGATGATGAGATCAAGAGGATACAAGGTACTGGCCTCGGGATGTCGATCAGCCATAAGATCATTCAGATGATGGGAGGAGATATCAAGGTGGAGAGTGAATATGGCAAAGGTTCCCGCTTCACCATCGACATGCCATTGGTTTGCCGGGATCAGAAGCCCGATGATAAGATAGAGGTAGAAGGTTTAGAGGTTCTTGTGGTAGATGATGATAAGATCGCTTGTCTAAACACGTCTAGCTGTTTGCGAGAGATCGGGATAAACAGTGAATGCGTATATTCAGGTAGAGAAGCTATAGAAAAAGTACGACAGCATCATTTAGCGGAGAAAGAGTATTTCGCCGTGATCATTGACTTGAAGATGCCTCAAATGAACGGCATTGAAACAACCCGGCAAATCAGACGTTTCGTGGGAGCGGACGTACCGATCATCATTCTCTCCGCATACGATCTTGAGGAATATGAGGCAGAGGCTAAGGAGGTTAAGGCCAATGGATTCATCACCAAGCCTCTCTATAAGTCCAAGCTACTCCAAGTATTGAGATCTTTCCTTGACGAAGGAGACCAGCCGGAACCGATCCGCCCATTCAAGTTATCAAACGTCGATTATTCCGGCAAGCGCATCTTGCTGGTGGAGGATAACGAGTTAAATCGTGAGATCGCCGTAGAGATCATCGGCAGCACCGGTATCACTATCGATACGGCGATAAATGGGCTCGACGCCGTACATAAAGTCTCCCAATCGGAAGAAGGATTTTACCAGATAATACTGATGGATATCCAGATGCCTATCATGGACGGTTATGAGGCGACCCGGCAGATTCGTTCCCTCCAACGAAGGGATATCGCACATATGCCAATTATAGCCATGACCGCCAACGCTTTTTCCGAAGACGTGACAAACGCTATCAAAGCGGGCATGAATTATCATTTGGCTAAACCGATTGATATTGGGGCGTTGATGGGCATCCTTAGTAAATATTTACAAGCGCCCGCATAAAGTTTATCTTGCGTATTAAAAGTTCATGTAATAAAATTGTCTATTTTTAGCGATCAATTCGATTATAAGCATAAAGAGACTTCATGAACATCAGACTTCGTTTTAAGTTAATCGCTTTGTTGATCGTCCTATCGCTGGCCGGGCTTTTGGTTTTCCAAGGATACTGGCTGAAAGGTTTATATGATACATTATATAAACAGATGGAGATCAATATAGAGGAAGCGATGAAGATCGCCGACTATAAGGAGTTGTTCCTGCGCATCCGATCTATCAAAAAAGAACAGGGAGCGCTGGGACCTCAAACCCAAGATGTGTACTTCAGCTCAGAGCTAGATCCGTCTAATAAGCAGAAGATGGACGCAAAAGCTTCGATCCATCCGCAGAAAGAAGATCCTGACCTTAACCGGGAAGATATCTTCAAGACGGCAAATCCCGACTCACACATGAAACTACATATCGATTACGGGGATGAGGAGGACTTTAGCTCGATAGACTCTACCCTAACGGATTACCTATATGTAATCGGCGAGGTGGAGGACATGGTGCAGCAAGCGATGCACGCGAATATAGATTCTATAAAACCAATTGATTTCAAGACCTACAACAAATTATTAACCTCGGAGCTGGAGGCAAGAAACATCGTAACGGAACATGAGCTGGTAACGATTTATAAACCAAACAACGGGGACGAGAAGGGTTGGATGCATCTGGACAAGCCGGAACGATTCACTACGTGGAAAAACCCCGTGCATTTCGATTACCCGCTCCATAACGAGAGCACGTTACAATATCGCCTGTTCCTTAAATCGCCGGCTAGCGTGATACTCACCCAGATGAAAGGCATCCTGATCTCCTCCTTCCTATTACTTTTGCTGATCATTTGCGCTTTCATATACTTACTCCGCACCATCTTAAAGCAAAAGACCGTGGAAGAATTGAAGACCGATTTCACCAACAATATGACGCATGAGCTGAAAACCCCGATCAGCGTCAGCTATGCCGCCGTAGACGCATTATTGAACTTTAGCGATCCCGTCAACGAGAAACAGAAGAAATACCTGACGATCGTTAAAGACCAACTTATCCATCTTACCGGATTGGTGGAACAAATCTTGACACTCGCCGTAGAGAACCGCAGTACCTTCCGCTTGCGCCCCGAAACCATCTCATTAAACGAGTTGGTGAACTCCCTCATCGAGCAATACAAACTGAAAGCGAGCAAACCCGTGGAGTTTACTTACTCCATCCCCGAGGATATAGAATTGGTGGCCGATCGTACCCACCTATATAATATGTTGAGCAACCTTATCGATAACGCAATCAAATACGCCGACAAGGAACCTTGCCGCATCGAAGCGACAGCCCGGCAAGACGATCACGAAACGACAATCTCCATAACCGATAACGGCCCGGGTATCAGCGAAGCCAACCAGCGGCAGATATTCGACAAGTTCTTCCGGGTTCCCAGCGGGAATATCCACAACGTGAAAGGTTATGGCCTAGGATTATATTACGTAAAAGACATGATGGGTAAACATGGAGGAACAGCCCGTGTGGAAAGCGTCCCCGGCAAAGGCTCCACCTTTACCCTGCATTTTAAATAATAATCCGAAAATCAAGTATCAAATATGGAAAAGATAAAAGTACTACTAGTAGAAGACGAGCCTACATTGGCCATGATCATCAAGGATACGCTGGATGGGAACGAGTTCGATATCACCCTAGCGGCGAATGGCGAGGAGGGCCTCTCCCGTTATGCGGAGATCAACCCGGACATTATCGTAGCGGATATCATGATGCCCAAGATGGATGGTTTCACGATGGTCAAATTGATCCGTAAGACGGATACGCACACCCCTGTCCTATTCCTATCGGCCCGTTCCGCGGCCAACGACGTGGTAGAGGGCTTCGAGACAGGCGGCAACGATTACCTGAAAAAGCCTTTCGGCATGGCGGAATTGATCGTGCGCATCAAGGCGTTACTGCATAAGGTGTCCGTCCAAAGACCGGAAGCCACCTCTTTCCGTATCGGGCTTTATACGTTCGATTCCATCACGCAGACATTGGTCTACCGGGGAGAGAAACAACTCCTCAGCAACCGGGAATCCGAGATATTGAAGCGCCTTTGCGACAATAAGGACCAAGTATTACCGATGAAAGAGATCTTGATAGACCTTTGGGGAGATGATTCTTTCTTCAACGCACGCAGCCTGCATGTCTTTATCACCAAGCTACGTCATAAGTTATCGAAAGACGAGTCTATCAAGATTTTGAATATCCGGGGAATCGGATATAAGCTGATCATCGATTGAATTGCTTCAATGCCTGTGCCATCTGGTCCGGGCATGAAGTTCCCCTTCCATGACAATCGATGCCAGACAAACGGCCGATAGCGTCTTCGATGCGCATACCTTTCAATAAGGCGCACATGCCTTGCCCGTTACCGTGGCAACCTCCTACAATCTGCACATTCTCGATCACGTCCTCCTTCGCGTCGATCACCATCAACTTAGAACAAACGCCTCCTTGAGGCGTATAGGTTATACGTCGTGTTTCCATTTTCTTTTTCTCTCCTTTTTATAAACGAGTCGCAAAGGTATAAATAAATTTAACTACATTTGTAGCATCTAATTTACAAAAACATGACATACGAGGAAACGCTACACTATCTATATACCAGCATCCCGGTCTTCCAACACAGCGGAGCTTCCGCTTACAAACCCGGTCTTGGTACAAGTATCGCCCTAGATGATTATCTGGGAAATCCGCATAAAGCCTATAAGACCATCCATGTAGCCGGAACAAACGGCAAAGGCTCGGTCAGCCATCTATTGGCGGCCATTCTCCGGCAATCCGGTTTCAAGGTCGGGCTTTATACCTCTCCCCATTTAGTGGACTTCCGGGAGCGCATCCGGGTGAACGGGAAAAAGATCTCCCAAGATTACGTGGTCGATTTCGTCGAACGCCATCGTTCTTTCTTCGAGCCTCTCCATCCTTCTTTCTTCGAGCTGACGTCCAGTATGGCTTTTGAGTATTTCCGCGACCAGCAGGTAGATTACGCAGTTATCGAGGTCGGGCTTGGCGGTCGTTTGGACAGTACGAACATCATCACCCCGATCTTGAGTATCATCACGAATATCAGTCTGGATCATACGCAATTCTTGGGAGATACGGAGGAGAAGATAGCGGCGGAGAAAGCCGGCATTACCAAAAAAGGCGTACCCGTCCTTCTGGGGGAGGCAGAGAAACGCTCCGTTTTCGACCTCTTCCAGAACGAGGCGAGAAAGGCAGGAGCACCCTTCCACTACGCCTTGAGCATGGGAATGCTGGAGGGGACCGGAGGGTTGTCGATGGTACACTGGAAGTTCCCCTCCGTAGAATACGGCGAGGTGATCGGCGAGCTTGCCGGAGAGGTACAACAAGCCAACGCCATCACGGTGTTCTCCGCCCTGCACCTGCTCCGCGAGAAGTGCGGTGTTGACATCCTGCCCGAGGCCGTCCATGAAGGGTTCAGGCACGTGACCCAACTGACGGGTTTGATGGGCCGCTGGCAAACCTTGCGGACAAAACCGACCGTCATTTGCGACACCGGGCACAACGTGGGTGGATGGAAACACATAGCGGAACACCTGAATGCCATGAGAAGCCGTTTCCGCGAAATTTATATGATCGTCGGTATGGTGAACGACAAGGATATCGACGGCGTATTATCCTTGATGCCACCAGATGCTTCTTATTTCTTCACGCAAGCCTCCGTGGAGAGAGCGATGCCCGTAAAGGATTTCGCCATGAAAGCCATGCGGAAGGGACTGCCCGGAGTCCTTTGCGAAACGGTGGAAGAGGCGGTCGAGAAAGCGTTAAAAAGTGCCGGCAAGGATGACTTGATCTTTATCGGCGGAAGCACCTTTATCGTAGCGGACGCTCTCCCCTTGTTCATGAAAGAAGACGAATACAAATAATATAACTCTATAAAACAAATATCATGATAGAAAAAATTCATCAGAAACTAAGTGACTCGAAAGTCGCACGCTGGAGTGTACTCGCTTTGGCGGCATTCACGATGCTTTGCGGATACTTCCTTACGGATGTAATGGCTCCGCTTAAACCGATGTTGGAAGAACAGCTAAGCTGGACGAGTACGGAATATGGTTGGTTCACCAGCGCTTACGGTTGGTTCAACGTATTTCTTTTCATGTTGATTATTGGTGGTATCGTTCTGGATAAGATGGGTGTCCGTTTCACGGGTGTCGCTTCCTGTATCTTGATGATTATCGGTTGTTCCATTAAATATTACGCCATCTCGGACGCGTTTACGATGGAAGGAGAGCTTTTCGGATGGAAAGCGCAAGTGATGGTGGCCGCCCTCGGATACGCAATCTTCGGTGTCGGCGTGGAGACCGCCGGTATCACGGTATCTAAGATTATCGTACGGTGGTTCAAGGGAAAAGAGATGGCGTTGGCTATGGGCTTGGAGATGGCTACGGCTCGTTTGGGTACGGCCTTGGCTTTATCTATCACGGTTCCCGCCGCCAAGTACTTCGGTAGTATCTCCGCTCCTATCTTGCTTTGTCTTTGTATGTTGTGTATCGGTTTGATCGCCTTCCTCGTATTTTGCGTGATGGATCGCAAGCTGGACGCTTCGATGGACGCTATCGAGCAAGCCGAGGAGGAAGAGCCTTTCCGTTTGAAAGATATCTTATTGATCGTTACCAATAAGGGTTTCTGGTTGATCGCTCTGCTTTGCGTATTATTCTATTCGGCCGTATTCCCCTTCTTGAAATACGCTACGGACTTGATGGTCAATAAATATAACGTAGATCCGGAGTTGGCGGGAAACATCCCGGCTATCTTACCTTTCGGCACGATTCTTCTGACTCCGTTCTTCGGTAACTTATACGACCGTAAAGGTAAAGGGGCGACGATCATGATCTATGGTGCCTTGATGTTGATCGGCGTGCATTTATTATTCACACTTCCGATCTTGAATCAGTGGTGGTTCGCGACAATCGTGATGATCGTATTGGGTATCGCTTTCTCCTTGGTTCCATCGGCGATGTGGCCATCTGTTCCGAAGATTATCCCGGAGAAGCAATTAGGCACGGCTTATGCCTTGATTTTCTGGGTACAGAATATCGGTCTGAGTATGGTTCCCTTATTAATCGGCTGGATATTGGATACGTATTGTAAAATAGACAATGGTACGGGCAAACCGGCTTACGACTATACGATACCGATGGCAGTCTTCACCTGCTTCGGTGTACTCGCCCTCTTCATCGCCTTGATGTTGAAACGTGAGGACCGGATCAAAGGCTACGGCCTTGAATTGCCGAACATCCAAAAGGACGCCGATAAAGCCGAGGCCGAGATAATCGCTAAAGAGATGATCGCGGAGCCTTAATAAAGCTCATAACCCTAAATAAATGGAAGGCGCTGTAAACTTGATTTACCGCGCCTGTCTTTTTGATGACTGAAAACCATCGTCATTGGAACACACAAAAAGTTCGTTTGAAAAAGAGGAGTAGCGAAACAACTACAAATTGTAGCCAGTTGGAAAGACTAATAAGATAGGGACCGTAAGCTAAAACACTATAATCTTGACATTATGATCAAAATAACAGAATAACGATGTCAAGACCTTTTTACGAATAGAGGAAATGAGGGAGAAACCTATGATGAAATCATACGTTTTCCCTCATTTCTTTACATAAACACCCCTGTTTAGACCCAAAAGTAATAGAGTTAGGTAACACAAAAGGCTGTATTAGGCAACACAACCGTATGTATTAGGTAACGCAACCGTATGTATTAGGCGATACATAAGGAAGAAATAGCACTCACATCCTATAGAATCGGAAAACGCACCCGTATAAAAGGCTATTTTCACCTAAGAATATGAGATAAGATGAATTAATTTCGCTAGAATGAAAGGGCCTATTTCCATAAAGAGCTATAAGACAATTAGATGCTATTATTTTATGTCATTTTCGGAAGCAAGGCGTACCTCAGCCCGGAAAAAACGCTTCTCCGGGAGTTCAGATTACAGAATGTCAAAACGTCAAACCTGCTCTTTTACGCGTGATGCCTACGACTATATCCGTAAGAAGAAAACTAAAATCAAATTCAAATAATATACTTACAACATTATTATATATAATAAAATGTTTATTTTTACACAAAATCTGTTGTTATGACAAAAGAACAATTCCTAAACGATCAGTATGTATCTGGATTTATCCAGTGGCTTCGTGATAAACTATCTAATTTCACCCATTCATATTACAATCAGAAAGAGAAGGAGGAATGGCAATGTACCTCTTTTTATGATGCTTGCCACAAATATAAATGGGGAGGTCTAAATTGGGAGGAAAACAATGCCTTATTGGAAAGTTATGCCAAACGACTTAAAGCGAGTATCCGAAATAATGACAACGAAGCTTGCCAAGATGCTTGCCTCGATATATTAAAATGGGGAGGCGTTATACGGGAAAATCAAGAAAGGATCAAGGCACAAACCAACCTTGTGAATTATCTAATGAAGGCAGAAGGGGTCTTAACCCGTGACTCTTTAGATATAAAGGATGAGATAATTATTATGAACTCAGGATTCACCAAGATTTATTCTTTATATATAAATGATTTTATCATCTACGATAGTCGTGTAGGAGCCGCTTTATGCTATTTGGTGAAACTATATTGTATAGAGCAGAAACAAGGCGGTGTCCCTTCTTCATTAAAATTCGCCTATGGTGATGCCCGAAATCCGGAGGTTAATCGGAATCCTAACAGCGACATTTACAAATTCTCTAAACTTGATCGAGGAAAAATCCATATTGAATGCAACCTTAAAGCCAATTGGCTATTAAAAGAAGTATTAAACTTCCCAGAATGCCAATTTAAAGACATGCGTTCTCTGGAAGCAGCCCTCTTCATGATCGGGTATGCAATTCCAAAAGAGCAAGAACAGCAAACATTAAAAACATACCGAATTATGAAATTAGCAGAAGCTCTCAGCTTACGAGCTGATTTACAAAAAAGAATATCACAACTGGAAGTCCGGCTAAAAAACAATGCCCGGATTCAAGAAGGTGAAGAGCCCGCAGAAGATCCACGGGGGCTTATGGATGAGTTGAATAATAATCTGAATGATTTGGAGACACTGATTTTCAGAATCAACCGAACCAACATGGCTACCCTTGCAGAAGGTACAAGCCTTACGGAAATGATCGCAAAGAAAGATATCTTAGCATTGCGCATCTCCGTCCTTCGTTCCGTCACGCAATCGGCAACGGGCAGTTTAGAACGTTATTCGGCAAATGAAATCCGTTATGTCCGCACAATAAATGTGGCAGATTTACAAAAAGAAATAGATTCATATTCCAAGCAATTACGTGAATTGGACGTGAAGATCCAACAGCTAAATTGGTTGACGGAACTGATATAAAGCATAATTTAGGTAGTTCTTTTTAAATAGGGCGAGTATATCTCTGGCAATTGAGAATGAATTGTCGAACCTACTGCGAATGGAAGCGAGAGCGGAGCATAGCGCAAAAAGAATCGTAATGCTCAGTATTGTTACAAGCTCAAGCCACAGGTTGCATTGTTACTACCGCATACTGACTATAAAGAGAATGAGGGCGGGTCGGAGGGATTTTCTTTTAAGCAGGCATTTAATTATGGGCATCCTAATGGATATGGAGAAACAGGTCGCTGGCGGTATGACACTTATGGAGAAATTTTGGTGTGATTATCCTATTTGCCCATCAGATTAAGGTAATTCTGATCGGTAAACATTATCTTCGCGTATCATATAAAACAAACATTAAATACTATGATCTGTTTCCCGAATGCCAAGATAAACCTAGGTCTGAACGTGGTAAGCAACCGTCCGGACGGTTATCATAATATAGAGACCATCTTCTATCCGATCCCCGTGAAGGATGCCCTCGAGATCGTCGCCTCGGATCAGCCCAGTTTCACGCAAACCGGAATCCCGGTAGACGCTCCCCAAGAGAAGAACCTCGTCATAAAAGCGTTGAACGCCCTAAAGACGAGATACGAGATTCCCCCGCTAGAGATCCATTTGTTGAAAGCGATACCTTTTGGCGCCGGGCTTGGAGGAGGTTCCGCCGATGCCGCCTTTATGTTGAAGTTGCTCAATGATTTCTGCGGTTTGGATATTCACCCGGATGAGTTGGAGGCGATAGCGTCCACCATCGGAGCCGATTGCCCGTTCTTTATCCGTAACACGCCGGTATTCGCGACCGGCACGGGAAACCAATTCGAGCCCGTGGACTTGTCCTTGAAGGATTATTATCTATGCTTGGTAAAACCGGATGTAGCCGTCTCCACTCCCGAAGCCTATTCGATGGTAACACCCGCCGCGCCCGAGACCTCCTTGAAAGAGATCATCCGGCTACCGGTATCCGAATGGAAAGAGCGGATGGTGAACGATTTCGAGCGAAGCGTATTCCCGAAGCATCCCGTGATCGAGCGGATCAAGGATACCTTATACGAGGGAAGCGCCTTATATGCCGCCATGTCCGGCTCCGGATCGTCCGTGTTCGGTTTGTTCGAAAAACCAACCCATTTCAAGGAACAATCCCTGTTCAGCGATTGTTTTCTATGGGAAGGACAATTATCATGAATCAAATAGAGATCTTTTTTGATACGATGGCGGAACGCTGGGATGCTGTCTGCGTACATGATCCGGGAAAGATCCGGACGATATTGGATCGTACCAACCTGCGGCAGAACGCCCGCATCCTCGATGTCGGTTGCGGCACGGGGATATTGGAAAGTTACCTGCTGCCGTACGAACCCCGCCAAATCGTAGCTATCGATATAGCGGGCCAAATGATCGAGAAAGCACGCATGAAATATCCGGATCATCCGCTCATCGAGTTCCTCCAAGAGGACGCTATGAGCTACGAGGGGAAAGGATTCGACTATATTATCCTATATAGCGCTTACCCGCATTTCATGCGGCCGGAACGGTTGATCGAGCATATGAGCGACTTGCTCGTGCCCGGCGGTAAATTGGTTATCTGCCACAGCGAGAGCAAGGAAAAGATCAATACGCACCACCATCGGCACGCCGATCGATTATCGCTGCCCTTGCCCCCGGCCCGAGAGGTGGCGGCATTGATGGAGCCTTATCTTCTTCCGCTCGTCGTAGAGGATACCGAACAGCTTTACATCGTTTGCGGAAAACGTTTATCCTAAACTAATTATATATGAACAGAAAAACTAACTTAATTCCGGCATTGCTTCTTTCCGCCCTTTCGCTTTACGCCATGGAAGACGTGAAAGTAACGCAATTCCAGCACGCAGGCCCGTTCACGGTCAACAAGCCGATCCTAGCGGACAGCCTCAACGTAAACGGCAAGCCTTTCGAGGCGAAGAATCTATTAAAAGCGACCTTACCGTTCGAGCAAACGCTTGCGAACGCCACGGTACTCGACGCCGACACGGCAGGCGCGATCACCTTCGCCGCCCCGCAAAAGGGATATGCCCTGCATCTATTTTCTTTCTTCTTGAACAGCGACCGGTACGTAAAAGGCACGCTCGATATATCGGGTCCCGGGGCGTTCGAAGTATTCGTCAATGATAAACCGGTCGGAGCCTCTTCCGAGTTGGTGATGGAACCCCGCCGCTATCAAGTAGTCGTTAAATACCTGACAGCGGAAACAGACACTTGTCCTCCCAGCCTAAAGGCTACCTTCAAGAGCGAGGCGGAAGCGAAAGTCGTAGCTTCCTTGAACCCGGAGAAACGCTACACCCTTCTGAATATCCTAGAAGGAAAGGATTTCCAAGGCGTAAGTGTCTCCCCGAACGGGAAGTATGCCTTGGTAAAATACGTCAATCGATTCCCGGAGGGCAAGAGCGAATCGTACGGGCAATTGATGGATGCCGCTACGGGACGGGTCTTATTGCAAGACGGAAGTTTCTTGACAACCGCCAAATGGATGCCTAAAAGCAATCGATTGTATTACACCCGCACCGGTCTGGACGGTACGGAGTTGGTAACCGTAGATCCGGCGACCTACCAACAAACGGTATTAGTCCCGAACCTTCCGAAAGGGCGGTTCGTATTCACCCCCGATGAGTCCACGCTTCTCTATACCGTAGAAGAGGAAGGTCCCAAGGAAGGGACGGAATTGATCCGTGTATTAGAGCCGGCAGACCGTATCCCGGATTTCCGTGACCGCTCCTTTATCTGGCGGTATGACTTAAAAACAGGTTTGTACGAGCAACTTACTTTCGGGCATACGGACACTTATATCAATGATATCAGCGCTGATAGCCGCTATCTATTGTTCAGCACCAGCGACCGGGTGTACACCTCCTTACCGCACTCCCGCAACTCCCTTTATAAATTGGATTTGCAGACCATGGCGATCGATACGATCTGGGAGAAAGCCCCGTACGTAAACCAAGCCGCCTTCTCGCCCGACGGTAAACAGTTATTGGTAGCTGGGGCAGGCGACGCTTTCGACGGGATCGGACAAAATATCAAGCAAGGACAGATCTCCAACTCGTACGACGGGCAGTTATTCCTATACGATCTGGCAAGCCGTAAAGCCTCCCCTCTCACCAAGGACTTCAATCCGAACGTGATCGATGCCGTATGGAACCGCTTCAACGGGCAAATCTATATCCTCTGTGAGGATGAGGATTATCAACGGATCTATACGTGCGACCCGGCAAACGGAAAGATCAAGCAAGTAGCCGCCTCCGAGGATATTATCATGTCGTATGCGTTGGCCGACAACGCCCCGGTTCTTTTCTATTACGGACAGAGCGCATCCAACGCCAACCGCCTTTACGCTTACGACCTGAAAGGTGGAAAGAACCGCTTGGTGTATGATCTCTCGCAAGATAAATTAAAAGATATCGCCTTGGGCGAGGTACACGACTGGAACTTCAAGTCGGATGACGGTACGACTATCCAAGGCCGTTATTACCTACCGCCTCATTTCGATCCGAATAAGAAATATCCGATGATCGTTTATTACTATGGCGGTACTTCCCCGACGAACCGTGCGCTGGAGATGCGTTATTCCATGCATATGTACGCCGCTCTCGGATACGTGGTCTACACCTTGAACCCTAGCGGAACGACGGGCTTCGGACAGGAATTCGCCGCCCGCCACGTGAACGCATGGGGCCTGAAGACCGCCGATGAGATCATCCAAGGTACCAAGCTGTTCTGCAAGGAGCATTCTTTCGTGAACGAGCAGGAAAATCTGTAGTAGCAGAGGCAGGAGTAGCAACTGTAGAAAACTCTATATTAAATATTGATGGATACAAAAATAGTTTAGAAAAAATAGCAGGATTTAATGAAATTAATATTGGAATGAATAAAATAAAAGCATCTGAAATAGATAATTATGATACTCAACTTATAATTAAAGATGGAATAGATGTAGGTACAGGAAAATTAGAAAATGCAGGAGCAATTATTTTTGCTAATGAAAAAGAAAACTCTGCTCTTATGACTGTTACAGAGGGAGGAAGTGCTCTTAATGAAGGACTTATTGTAGTTGATTTTGGAGATAAAGTAGCAGATGGTAACGGATATGTAAAAAATACTGGAAAAATAAAAATAGCAGATAAATCACTTGAAGATTTAAAAAATGATAGTCAAAATTTTGCTATAAAGGATTTATTTGGAAATAATTATACTCATATAGGAATGATTGTTGATGTAAACGGAGATGCTCTTCTTTTAGATGAAGAAAATATTGCTAGTGGAACACTAACAACAGAAGATATTAATAAAGCTAATCCTGATGGAGATAGAAATGTAACTTTATCAAGTGCAGAAATAACAACTGATGGAACAATTAATCTTGAAACAGTTAATGTTGCAGGAAATGTAGAAGCTAATGCAAATATTACTTTTGATAAAACAAAGTTAAATTTTGATAATGCTGGAAATATCGAAATAGCAGATGGAAAAACTTTAACTGTTTCAAATACTATAGTAAATGGTTCAGAAGAAGCAGATATTAAATTTGAAGGGGAACAATCTAAATTAGTTATTAGCAATACTACAATAGATCAAGGAGTAATAGGAGAGGATACAAAAAAAGGAATTGTTGATTTTAAAGGAACTAATAATAGATTTAATGGAACTATAAAAGCTAAAGCTATAAATATTAGAGAAGGAAATGCTGTTGCATTTGGAGAAGGTGCTGTTGGTGCAGGAACAATTACTTTAGATGGGGATGCTACAATAGCTGTTGGAAAAGAAAATACAAACGGAGTATACACTCAAAACTTCTTCCATAATTCAAATGGAGATCTTGTAGTTAATGGAAGTGGAAATGTTATATTAGGAACTGGAAACGCTAGAGGATAAAAGGTTACAGTAAATCTAGGAGAGCAAAATACATTTGATGAAAATCTACTTAGTAAACTTGATACAACAAATGTATATATGATAAAAGATGGGGAATCATTAAAGGATGGAA
>OGQF01001744.1_pt1 | contig 14144 bp, 4 predicted proteins | sample 1553141 | NCBI WGS metagenome assembly OGQF01 (sample SAMEA2580005, study PRJEB22360) | human gut metagenome | biome: human gut; feature: human-associated habitat; material: faeces | place: Denmark | collected 2008/2010
ATTGCAAGTCTTTTTTTCTTATTCTGTCAATTTTTTTTACTAAAATTTTTTACAGTTTTTTACGATTTTTTAAAGCTCATTTTTTATAGCTTTTTTGAAAACATTTCTTACGTTCCATATTCTATTGTTTTATCTTTAATCTACACTGCAAAACTGCCGGCAGGATAAATCCCGCCGGCAGAAAAATCTGTATTTTACTTTTTATAACTGATCACCGTTCGTCAATCAAAACAACCGTTTCATTAAGAACGTTTTCTGCGTGATCTAAGAGTTACAGCAACTGCAGCGCCTGCTATACCAAGACATGCAATCCACAGCGCTATGTTTGTTGTATCACCTGTCTGAACTGCTCCGCCTTTGTTCGGCTGCTGTGGCTCATCTTTTATTTTCTCAAAACGAGCCTCAATCTTAATACCGTTCAGTTCTTTTGTGATTGGTGTGTCGAAGTCAAACTTCTTATCTCCCACAAACCATCCGAGGAATTTGTATCCCTCTTTTGTCGGGTCTGCCGGTTTTGTCAGTTTTTCTCCGTCTTTTACTTTGACTTCTTTTCCGTTAAGTGTCACTGTCCATTCTTTTTCACCCGGTGTCGGTGTGTCGATCTTCTCAAAACGAGCTTCGATCTTAATACCGTTCAGTTCTTCTGTGATTGGTGTATCGAAGTTAAACTCTTTATCTCCTACAAACCATCCGAGGAATTTGTATCCCTCTTTTGTCGGATCTGCCGGTTTCGTCAGTTTCTCTCCGTCTTTTACTTTTACTTCTTTTCCGTCAAGTGTCACTGTCCAAAATTTCTCTTCCGGTGTCGGAGCATCTGTTTTTGAAAGGAACATCTCTATAATGCCGACCTTAGCATCTTTCCATTCAATCTTCACATCAAGAAGCACTGTCTCATTCGGAAGAACAAACTCATTCACTGTCTTGCCCAGTGTTCCGACAGGTTTCCATGTATCTGCTTCTGCTAATGTTCTTACACTTACAGTTGCATTTGAAATCGAATCTGCTCTCTGGACAATCTTAATCTTATTGCGGTCATTCTTCTCTGATACATGATAAACAAGGTTTCCGCTCTTTTCTGCCGGAACAAATGATGTCGCAAGATTCATATCTGACATATAAGAGAATTTTCCGTTTTGTGTATCGAGACATGAGCTTTCATATGTCGGATCGTTTTCGCTCGGAACATACGCTCCGTCATTGATCTCAAGCTCGCTGAAGCGAACCCACTTGTCAGAACCGACTTTTGTTCTTGTTACCTCGAATTTCAGGTAACGTGCATCTTTGTTAATATTTGTTGCTTCTTTTGTATTATAAGAAGTTTCATGATTCGGAAGTACAGCGCCGATCTCGTCAGTATCATTCGCTTCTCCGTTATTTGGTCCATCCTGTGAACCGAGAGTCATGATTTCTTCCCATGTCTCTCCGTCTGTAGATACAGAGAATTTACCATGTCTGATATAGTCATGCTCGCTATCCTCGCAGACAGCTTTGAACTTATCGAAGTGGATTGTCTGTCCGAGATCGTATACGAACCAAACGCCTTCGTTCTGTGATGTCTGATAAACAGCCTCTGTTGCTCTGTTTCCGTCGAACGCTTTCTCAGGATCTGTGATCGTATAATTTCCGCTTTTTGAATGCAGTGATTTTTCTTTGAACTCTACCGTATTTACAACGAATTGTTTCAAATTGAATTTCACATCATCATTCGTCTTGTTGATCAGTCTGATATATCTTACATCTCCCGGTTTCTTTGCATCATATGTTGTCCACTCATATGCATTGAGAGATGTTTCAAGGGTAAGCTTGTCTGCATTTTCAAGATTCTTCTGAATATCTTTAATCTCATGAATGCGGTCTAATTTTAAGCCGATATACTGATCTTTCTTTAAAGTAATATCATTCTTAGCTTCGATTTCAGCGCTTTCATCCAACAGATTTGCTCTGTATTCTTTGTAAGCGTCTACGTTTGTGTAAACTTTCGAGTTAAACCATACTTTAGAGTCAACGTCAAATTCTCTGATCGCAAACCAGTTTTTCTGTGTCGCATTATTCTTGATACGAACATACTGTGCCTGAATATCTTTGTCAGATACATCGATCTCTATCGTGCGTTTGTTTTCAAATGTTGCAATCTTTGTCCATTTCTGACCGTCAACCGACCACTCCAGATCACAGTTCTGCATATAATCTGCATGTGTATCATTATTACCCTGGACAATCTTGATCTTTCCAAGTGTGATCTTCTCGGACAGCTTCACTCCGAAATAATCACCTGCGATCATAGAGTCACCGTTTGTAGGATCTCCCTGTCTTACATTGTAATGTACGCTTGTGCCTTCATCACCGTCGATTGCATTATTTTCGTTTCCATTATTGTAAACAGTCCAACCTTCTGTTGTATGGATCACTTCTTTTGTAAACGTATCTGCCGCTCCGGGCTGCAAGTCTACTTTGAACTCACGCATAGAAGGCCATTTACCAGATCCTCCCACTCTCGAGCACTCATAACGAACTGCCGTAACGTTCTCGATTTCAAGTCCTGCCACATCAACTTTCGCAGCATATGGTCCGTATTCTTTTCCGTTTTCTAATTCTTTCCACTCATCAGAACCTTCTGCCTGATATTTCAGTTTTGCGTATCCGAATGTATCGTCCGGTTTCTCTTTTCCTGCGCCGTTTTCGATATGTACGCCGTAAATAGTCGTCGGTTTGCTGAAGTTCACCTGATAATACTGTCCGACACCTTCTGCTCCGTTGTACCATGCATACGTACCGCTGTTGCCGTCAATAATATCTGCCGGTTTTCCGCTCTGCCATGTCTGAAAGCTTGCCTCTGCCGTAATTTTCAACGGTCTTTCAACATCGCCTGCCACATAATCGTTCATCGGATCTGACAATGCCGCTTCCAATGTTTTTGCCAGAGGGATCAAATGGGTCGATCCCGGAGTTACAACTGCCGGAGACGCATTGTACATCTCTTTTGTATATGTCTGGGAGGTCGCATAACTTCCCGAACCTGCCATATACAGATCAAACGCGCTCTGCATATCATTTTTCTGCATTGCATCCTGTGCCTGTGCAAAAGAACGGATTGCCGTACAGAGATCTTTCAAAGAGTTTGTAAACGGAAGGATTTCCGCTTTCATTGCCTCGTTTTTGCTCTTTGCATGGAAACCGTCGCAAGCTTCAATGATTGTTGTCATCTCTGCCACAAGCTGCGTTGTTGTTGCTTCTTCTACGTTTCCTGCTGCAAGCTGTGTTTTATAAGTATTGATCAGACCCTGAATTTCTTCTGACTCCGGCAATACAAGTCCATGTCCGTTCGGTTCCGGGTTAGACATATGTTTCGCAAGTGTATGAAGCTCTTCAGATGCATTTTCATCAATATACGCAAATGAATCCGCCCAGCTCTTATCCATATTAAATCCTGCGATATTCCAGCTATAATCCGCAACTGCGAAGATCGCCGGTTTCGATACTTCTGATTCCTGCATCGGGTTTGTCACCGCTCCCGCAAGATCTTCCGGATTTACATCTGTTTTAAGCTGCACACCTTTACCCATCATAAGACGTCCGTGATTAATGTCGTTTACAGGCCAGTTGAGCCAGAATAGCGGGGCACGACGTTTCTGACCGTCTGTCGTTCTATGAGTTCTGAAGTGATCAAGCGTTACCTGCTCGATCGGTTTACATACTGCTTCTCCTGTCCAGAAGATCTTGATATCTTCCGGGAATCCTTTGTCATACTCGTTCAGCTCTGCATAATTGCCGCCTGTACCGCCTGACTGCCATGAATGGTTATATCCTGCCGGACAGAATACTGTGTCATATACATCGCCTTTCTTTTTTGCCCACTCGGATACTTTTGTCATCATGTTGATCACGATCGTTCTCGGAAGGCTTCCGACGTCGTCGCCGAGTACTCCGAACTGACGCACGCCTGCATCGTACAACTGATCAAATTTGCGCAGAAGCGCCTGAATCTCCTGATCTGCCTGCGCCTGATTAAATCCTCCCATAAACGGGTGGGCTGTCCAAACGAAACGGCACTTAGAATCGTTTCCGACTTTTACCATTTCCTTGATCTTTGCCAGTTCTTCTTCCGGATATAAATCACGCCATTTTCCTTTGTGATACTCATCGTCTTTCGGAGCAAAGATATAAGACGTCATCTTATAATCTCCGCCGAATCTCATAAGAGACATTCTGTCCTCATTCGACCACGGAAGTCCGTAATATCCTTCGATAAATCCACGGATATTTACATCTGCATAATCTCTCATCTCAAAGTTGCGGATCGTAGTTCCGTCCATCTGATTGAAGATATGCTTCAAAGATGTGATGCCGTAAAATACCGCATCTGTATCTAATCCGAGGATTACGATCTCACCCTTATTAGATGCGAGGAAATAGGAACCGTGATGGTCAAACAAAGATTTATCTACTGTGTAATGCTCCTTCACATATTTATCTACATATCCGTCGGAGCCGTAGATACCTGCAAGGATATTCGTCTTGCCGTCAACTTTTGCATTGGTAACAGCAGCGCTCTCACTCTTGCCTTTGATCGAAAGAACTTCTGTCATTCGATTCTTTGTCACATCATCAACACCGTTTTCGTAAACAATATTCACTTCTCCGATGTCGAATCCCCCATCCTGATAAGTCATCTCATGGGGAGTCGGGTAGATCTGATATTCCACCCCTGAAACTTCTGCAGTCTGCACTGCGTCAGCTTCCTCTGCCTGTACGGTCAACGCCGACGGTGCAGCCGATGTAAGTACAACTGCCGCCGCAAGCAGACCTGCCCACAAGCCTCTTACTGTTTTCATTCTCTTTCTCATACATTTCCCTCTTTTTCTAGTTACTATAGTTGCCCACTATTCCTATTTTCTTATGATATCGCACTTTACATTTCAGTTATTTGCACTTTTTAGCAACCGATTTGTAATTTATGATAGTTTTCGCCTATTGCCCGGACTTCTTTTGTGCAATATGTTTATTCTATTTTCTTTATTTTGTTTATACTGCACAATTATCTCTTTTCTCTCCGCTTTCTTTGCAGTTTATATAGCAAAAACGTTGTTATAGATCATGAAAAACCGGAGACATTCTTTCATAAGTACAAAACTGCGTATAACCTGCTTTTCTCAGCATTTCCTTCGTTTCTTCTATATAAGCGCCCAAATGTTCCGGTTTATGACTGTCGCTCCCTATTGTGACGATCTTTCCGCCAAGCTCTCTGTACCGTTTTAAAATTTCCACAGAAGGCGTCGTGTCAGAAAGGCCGTACCGATATGACGATGTATTCACTTCCAGACCTTTCCCATCCGCTATGACAACTTGCAAAATCTCTTCGACGATCGGTTTGATCTTTTCAAACGGATAGACGCCCTTTTCATCATAACGGGCGATCAGATCCATATGCCCAAGCACGCTGTAATCCTTGTATTCCCGAACGACCGACAGCATTTCCTCATAATACTTTTCATTATATTCCTTCTGCGTTTTCCCATTTCAATGATCCGAAGTTGTTTTCTTCTATCATTTTATCACAAAGCGAACCGTTTTTTCCATTCTAACATTTTTATATACGTTTCCTTTCCACACGCCGTAAAGCTGTAAACTTGCCTGCTGCGGCGCAGACGTCCTCCCTGAAGGTTCTGCGCGATCAGAAACCGGAATATCCGATAATGCAGAAAAGGATCGCCGCTCACACGACAATCCTTTTTAAGTATCAATTTTTTATTTTGATCTTTTCTGCGTATCTTTGTTTATCCGTTCTTTTTTCTCGTGATCATGACCACTGCGCCTGCCGCAAGTGCAAGTACAAACGGGAAGAACGGCGCTGTTTCGTCTCCTGTCTTCGGAGGTGTCTTTCCATCCTCCTGCGGTGTCTGACCGCCGTCTTTTGTAACCGTTACTTTCACAGTGTCAGTTACTTTCACTGCATCCGCTCCGCTTCCCTGTGTCGCTGTCACTGTCAGCTTCGCTGTTCCTTTACCGACTGCCTTTACATTGCCGTCAGCATCTACCGTTGCAACTTTTTTATCGGAAGAAGCCCATGCAAATGTTACATTTTCTGCCTTTTCCGGTGTGATCTTCGCTGTTGCCTTTGTTGTCTCGCCGACTTTCAGATCTGCTTTCTTAACTGACGCTTTCACGCCTGTAAGTACCACCGGTTTCTCCGGTTCCGGATCTGTTCCGCCGTCTTTTATTACCGTTACATCCACAGTAGCTGTTTTTGTTACCGCGCTGTCTCCGCTTCCCTGTGTCGCTGTCACAGTCAGCGTTGCTTTTCCTTCTGCAACCGCCTTAACGTTTCCGTCCTTATCTACTGTCGCAATCTTGTCATCGGAAGACGTCCATGCAAGTGTTACGTCTTCTGCATCTTCCGGTGTGATCTTTGCTGCTGCCTTTGTTGTCTCGCCGACTTTCAGTTCTGCCTTTTCAACTGACGCTTTCACGCCTGTAAGTACCGGTTTCTCCGGCTCTTCCGGTCTGTCCGGACGGATGATCGCTCCGCCGTCTTTCGCACCGTAAGCCTCGAACTCGACGATATGATCAGACGTACCCTGATTATTTTCTCTTCCGTTTACATAGACACGGATGTAGCGAGCTGTTACAGGTTCACTGTTTTCTGCGTTCCACATCTCTTTGCCTGCTGCCGTCTCGACATAAAACTCTTCTGTACCTGCACCCAGTTTATGTACGTTATTCTTGTCGGAATTATATACTGTTCTCGTTTTACCTTCCGCAAAGTTTTCGTCTGTACTTAACTGAATGACTGTCGGTCCGTATTTTCTTCCCTGATTATCCCAATATCTTGTCATATGGATCTTCGTCAGATCATACTCGTCTCCGAGATCGAACTGCACGTAACGGGAATGGTTCTGGTTATTGCTCGTATCTGTCAGCTCCAGATAATTCGCCGTACTCTTCACGCCGTCGTTTACCATGCTAAACGGTCTGTCCGGTTTCTCTGCCACTGCCGTATTAGCAGTTGCATCATAAGCGGTAACTTTTACTTTCGGATTGTTCTTTGCAAGAACAACATTATCTTCTGTATCGATCAGATCTTTCACTTCATCATATGCAAGCGATCTGTCGAGAACTGTAATATAAGAAACTTCGTCTTTTGTCAGACCCTGCGCAAATGTCGTTTCGCCTTTTGCGATCTCCGGATTTGCTTTATCTTCGCTGTATGTTGAAGCAACCACTTTTCCGTCAAGGTAAAGTTTGATCATTCCGTTAATTTCTTTTACAGCAGAGAATTGATGCTCTTTACCGTCAGCCGCAATTCCTTTCGTCTCGCTTGTGTAGCTGTCGTTTGCTTTATCAACCGTCTTCTGATCATATTTGGATGTGATCTTCATATCGTTAAACTCAAACGTCAGATATCCTTCGCCGTCAATGCCAACTTTATAAGCGCCTTTCTGCTCTGCAAGTACCACGTCTTTTGAATCTGTCTTGATCTTACCTGTTACAGTAAATCCGCCGTGTCCGTCGACAGAGTATTTCGCTTTTGTCGATACAGCTCCGTCTTTCAGATCATCGCTGATCACTCCTGTTATGATGCCGTCTTTAAACGCATCATTCTGCGCGCTTACTTTTGAAGTATTTCCGACAGTATCTTTCACGCCGTCTACACTTACGCTCACTGTCCGGGCATCTTTCAGTTCCTTATCCAAAGTCAGTTTCACTGTACGTCTGTCGGCTTTCAATTCTGCCTTTGTCACTTCGTATCCGTCTACCTTAAACATTCCCGCTTCCGGCGTACGGATCGTCTCGTCAAATTCAACTTCTGCTTCTTTTCCGTTTCCTTCTACAGAAAGGATTTTCGCAGGCGTTTCGTCTTTCTCTCCAAACTGCAGGATCAAAACTTCCTTCGGATTAAGCGTGTATGTCACTTCCTTGCCATATGTAAGCGGTTCATCTGTCTGGTGTCTCTGATCTCCTACGACAACCTTTCCGTAAACAGTTCCGAGATCTTCTCCGACGCCGATCAGTCTGTCATAAGTTACTTTATAACTTTGTGCTTCATTCTTCGGATTTCTGATCGAGAGAATTCCCTCTTTTCCGTTCCAGCAGGAATATCCGTAAACATTTCCGTCATTCGGTTTTCCGCCGAACATCTGTGATTTCTGAAGAATGTCGAAATTGTCTTCGATCCATTTTGCCGCTTCCGCGTTGATCTGCCATTTATTGTCATCAAACATGGAGTAACTATAATAATACTCCCAGAATGCCGTTCCTCTCGTTCCGAGCATATACAGGTGATTTCTCATCTCATCATCTGTATATTTGATATCCGGTCTATGATAAGCATCGTTTGCAGTCAATCCGTAAACCGGGTCATGGTTATAAAAATATTTGTTCGGAAGCTGCCACTCTCTTTCATTTAAGAAGTTATAATAAGCGTTGTCACGGTATGTAAGCATCGCTTCTTCATCCGTTGCATTAAAGCTATTCGTATAACCTGTATCTCCCGTATTCTGCATCCATACGCTGTTCACCCACTGAACGTGCCACGGACTCGGGTTTGTGTAAGAAGTCATATTGAGCCAAAGGTCTTTTCCCGCTCTGTTGGCGCGCATATCTTCAAAAATATCCGTCCATCTCTCGTACGTCTCTGAAATCGTATAGAGTGGATTGCCTGTCACATAATATTCCGAAGGCTCTCTCGAAGGCTCTAAGAGCATTCCATCCAGTTTCCAGTAGTTGATATCGAACTTATCCTGATACTCACAGAAAATTTCTTTATTCAATTTCGTCAAATATCTTGCATCGGAAATGTTAATATCGTTTTGAGACTGTTTGTTTACAGAACCGAAACCATGCTGCGCAATCCAGTTAGCGATCTGAGATTGTGTTCCATATCCGCCTCTTGGTCCAAGCCACAGTCCAAAATTCGATGCAAGCTGATTCACCTGCAGACTGGAGTTGTAAAGCTCATTCGGGAACTTATCGTTGAAATCCCAGAAAGAGCTGTAATTCATCCATCCATCGTCTACAACATAAGAATCAAGAGGCGCTATCCCGTACTGTGTGAATCCCTTCTCGATCTCGAAGAAACTCTTCTTAATAATCTCATCTGAAATATTCTTCATGTTGTCGTACCATGAGTTGTACTGCTGACGGAAATCCGTATCTGTCGCGATCGTCTCGATATACTCATAGAAATCGCTCTGTGTCACGCTGTAATCTCTGCTTCGGGCAGCTCCTACAACAGCGTCCCATGTCGTCATCTTTCCGTTTTCGTTTCCTTCGTTATACTCAAACTTATCATCGGATTTCAATGATTTTCCATAGTAGTAACGGATAAAGGAATTAGAATTTTTAATTTTGTTCTCTGTTTCCGGGAACTCACATCCCCAGTACATCGCGCCTACATAGTACGGCTGTCCAAGCTCCAGATAATCGCCTTTCATATGTGCCATATCAGGATTGTTTGCCATATCATCTTTAATCGACCAGTATTCACCGTCTTTCAGATCGGCTTCTGCGATGTTCATATTTTCCAAATCGATATAATCGATCTTCGCTTTTTCTGCCTGTCCTTCCCCAACAGAAATATCGAGGCGCTTTCTCATGAAAGAATCTCCGTCTTTCATCGTGATCACTTCTTTGATCGTGTAATCTACACCTCTTACTCTCTTCGGTTCAAACGTAAAGGTCAGCGTTTTCACTCCGTCCTTTTCTGTCAGCTCCGGCTCGCCCTGCACTTTCATCTCGCTCGTCTTAAGCTGTGTCGCGTTATCCACTACAGGGAACGTTGCTGTATCTTCAAAGAAGTCAAATTCCGAACAGCAGGCTACGTCTTTGCTTACATTTGAACCTGACGGATCATAACAATCAACAAACTCGATGCGCACACATTTTGCTGTAACCTTCTCTTTCAAATTTACATATGTTTCTTTTTTATTATCAAAAGAACCTTCTGCAACCGGCTGTGCATCTGTTGCCTGTTTTAACGCATCAATACTGTCTCCTGTATAGATTTTATAACTTTTTACATGTCCGCTCACTGTCGGGGTTCCGTTTCCATCTACTCTCTGCTGGTAGCGAAGAGACTGGAACGACTTCTCTGCACCAAAATCGACATAAATATTATGCGGATATTTCCGTTCGGCATCTGTGCCTTCGTTATATTTAGAATGATAATAAGTATCATTCTTTCCATCAAACATCTTATCCGCTCCGCCATTCGCTCCTTCATTAGTCGCAACGCTGTCCGCCTCTGCTGTCCAACCATTGGTATCTAATTTTTTCTTAGGCGCTACGAATCCGCTGTCTTCCCCTTCGGAACTGTTGTCAAGCGTGTTGATTATAAACTCTTCACTGCCCGCCTGCGGTGTGAACACAGTCGGAGTTCCGGTACGATAGTTTGTAATCTCTTTTGTTGACAATACTTTTTCCGCGCTTACGGCAAACGTTCTTTTCAGATATTCGTTTCCGAAGACATACGTACCATCGTTCTTCTCAAGAGTTACAGTACCGCTCTTTTTCTCAGGCGTCTGCCCCTGCTCTGCCGCAGTGTCTTCTGCATGAACCGTCTGAGCCATAAACGGAAGAGCCCCGCCGGTTGTCAGCGATACCGCGAGAACCGCAGCCATTCCCTTATGGAACATTCTCTTTTTCATAAACTTCTCTCCTTCTTTTTAAAATGTAATGTACGAATGTGCTCACCACATTACTCCCATCATCTTATAAATGATAGCATTACCCCCCCCAATAATATTTACACTTTTTATCACTTCTTTTGTATTTTTTTCTTTTTATCTATGCTTTTTGTATAATATGGCTATTTTAGCTTTATTTTTATTGATTTTTTTCACATATACACCATCTGATTGATTTGCCAAAGGAAAATATCTTTCATTTTATACAAAAGATGCCTAACCGCAAATGCGGCCGGCATCTTCATAAAACCTGTCTTATATTAATGAATCATACTATTCTTTGTCCGTAATTTCTCCGTGAATTTCCTGAAGTGATTTCACTTCTTTGCTTCCATGTTTCTTCACTGCAAGAATTCCGTTTGCGGCAGCTTTCGCAGCAGCCATTGTCGTCATATACGGAACTTTCTTTTTGATCGCAGCTTTTCTCAAATAGCTGTCGTCATTCTTACTTTCTTTTCCTGACGGTGTATTCACGATCATGTCAACTTTTCCGTTCGTGATCACATCGAGCATATTCGGACGGCCTTCCTGAAGCTTATTGATCTTCTCTGCTTCGATTCCGTTCTCTTTAAGCAGGCTGCAAGTATGGTCTGACGCAATAATCTTGAATCCCGCTTTTGCAAAATCAGCCGCAACTTCCACAACTTCCGGCTTATCACGATTGCTTACGGAGATCAGCACCGTACCTTCAAGCGGAAGCTTTGTCTGTGTTGCTTCCTGAGCCTTATAAAATGCTTCGCCGAAAGATTTGGACAATCCGAGCACTTCTCCTGTCGATCTCATCTCCGGTCCGAGCAGCGGGTCTACTTCCGGGAACATATTGAACGGGAATACCGCTTCTTTTACTCCGTAGTACGGAATGTTCTGCTCTTTTAACGCCGGAACCGGTGAAGGTCTTCCTGTCAGTTCACTTGTCACAATGTCGATGGCAAGCGGAACCATGCGGATATTACATACTTTCGATACAAGCGGCACTGTTCTTGACGCACGAGGGTTCGCCTCCAATACGTACACTTTTCCGTTTTCGATCGCATACTGCATGTTCATAAGACCTTTCACATGCATCTCTTCTGCGATTTTTCTCGTATATTCTTTGATCGTCTTTACATTTTCTTCTGAAATATTTTTAGAAGGAATAATACATGCCGAATCTCCGGAATGTACTCCCGCAAGCTCGATATGTTCCATAACCGCCGGAACAAACGCATGTGTGCCGTCGCTGATCGCGTCTGCTTCACATTCTGTTGCATGTCCGAGGAAACGGTCGATCAAAATCGGACGGTCAGGTGTCACACCGACTGCTGCTTTCATATATCCTACCATGCTTTCCGCATCATATACGACTTCCATGCCACGGCCGCCAAGTACATAAGACGGACGCACCATAACCGGATAACCGATCTTCTCGGCAATTTCAAGAGCATCGTCCACCGTAACAGCCATTCCCGACTCAGGCATCGGAATCTCAAGCTTATCCATCATTTCACGGAACAGATCGCGGTCTTCCGCCAGATCGATAACAGACGGAGCCGTACCTAAGATCTTCACGCCGTTTCTTTCCAGATCTGCCGCAAGGTTCAGCGGAGTCTGTCCTCCGAACTGCGCGATCACTCCGACCGGTTTTTCCTTCTTATAAATGCTCAATACGTCTTCCAGTGTAAGCGGCTCAAAATACAGTTTATCAGATGTGTCATAGTCTGTAGATACCGTTTCAGGGTTACAGTTGACAATGATCGTCTCGAAACCAAGCTTTTTCAAAGCAAGAGACGCATGTACACAGCAATAGTCAAACTCGATTCCCTGTCCGATACGGTTCGGTCCTCCGCCTAAGATCATGATCTTCGGTTTCTCTTCACTGATCGGGTTTTTGTCCGTTCCGTTATATGTCGAATAGTAATATGCACTGTCCTGCGTTCCGCTTACATGAACGCCTTCCCACGTTTCCTCAACGCCGAGGCTGATTCTCTTATTGCGGATCTCATCCTCATCCACTTCAAGAATCTGGCTTAAATATTTATCAGAGAATCCGTCTTTTTTCGCCGCGATAAGAGCATTGTCTTCCGGCAGACCTCCCTTAAACGCAAGCAGAGCCTCTTCCTCTTCTACCAGCTCTTTCATCTGCTCAAGGAAATAGTGTTTTACTTTTGTCAGTTCATGGATCTCTTCTACAGAAGCTCCTTTTCTCAGCGCTTCGTAGATAACAAAGTAACGCTCGCTTGTCGCATACCGCAAACTCTTGAGAAGCTCTTCTTTTGTTTTTCCGTCAAAATCTTTCGCATGACCGAGTCCGTATCTTCCTGTCTCCAAAGAACGAATCGCTTTCTGGAACGCTTCTTTGAAGTTCTTACCGATGCTCATTACTTCGCCTACCGCACGCATCTGTGTTCCAAGCTTGTCTTCCACACCTTTGAATTTCTCAAATGCCCAGCGCGCGAACTTGATCACAACATAATCTCCGTCAGGAACGTATTTATCCAATGTACCGTACTTTCCGCACGGAATATCTTTCAGCGTCATGCCTGTCGCAAGCATTGCGGATACAAGCGCGATCGGGAATCCTGTCGCTTTCGATGCAAGCGCCGAAGAACGAGACGTTCTCGGGTTGATCTCGATAATGATATCTCTGTCTGTCTTCGGATCATGCGCCCACTGTACGTTACAGCCGCCGATCACCTTAACAGAATCTACTACTTTATGAGATTTTTCCTGCAGACGCTGCTGAACTTCTTCTGAGATCGTAAGCATCGGAGCGGAGCAGAAAGAATCTCCTGTATGAACGCCGAGCGGATCGATATTTTCGATAAAGCATACAGTGATCATATTGCCCTCTGCGTCGCGGACAACTTCAAGTTCCAGTTCTTCCCATCCCAAGATAGATTCTTCTACAAGAACCTGACCTACAAGACTTGCCTGAAGACCTCTGGCGCATACTGTTTTCAATTCATCTACATTATATACAAGACCGCCGCCTGCGCCGCCCATCGTATAAGCAGGACGAAGAACTACCGGATATCCAAGCTTCTCCGCAATCGCAAGAGCCTCGTCCACAGAATATGCAACCTCGCTTCGAGCCATCTCTATACCGAGCTGATCCATCGTGTGCTTAAATTCGATTCTGTCTTCTCCTCGCTCGATCGCATCGACCTGTACGCCGATAACTTCTACGTTATATTTCTCCAAAACGCCCGCCTGCGCCAGTTCTGAGCATAAATTAAGACCGGACTGTCCACCGAGATTCGGCAGTAATGCATCAGGTCTTTCTTTTTTTATGATTTGTTCTATTCTGTCAACATTCAAAGGTTCAATATAAGTAACGTCAGCAATCTCCGGATCCGTCATGATTGTCGCCGGGTTTGAATTCACCAATACAATCTCGTATCCTAAATTTCTCAATGCTTTACAAGCCTGTGTTCCGGAATAATCAAATTCGCACGCCTGTCCGATAATAATAGGACCGGAGCC
>OGQF01001751.1_pt1 | contig 14092 bp, 7 predicted proteins | sample 1553141 | NCBI WGS metagenome assembly OGQF01 (sample SAMEA2580005, study PRJEB22360) | human gut metagenome | biome: human gut; feature: human-associated habitat; material: faeces | place: Denmark | collected 2008/2010
CTGATAAAACGATAGGCTGGGTAATATCAAAAGGTTTGCCATTTAAATTTTTTCCTGTAATAACAGGTAATTTAGCTTCTCCTTCCTGACCTCCTCCCTGTTCCCCTTCACCAGGCTTATCCTCCCAGCTTCCGGTATCTCCATTATTGCCAATAACATCTCCTGAGCCTGGAACTAAAATAGTCTGGTCTTTTTGACTTACTGTATGATCCAACTGAATCATACCTCCTGTATTATTCAAGCCAGCTTCTGTATTCACACTCAATTTGATTTTATGCCATTGTTTTGCTACAACATCAGGAATAAAAAATGTTTTATCAACCTCTCCACCTCCTTCTACATATTGCCCCCGAATCGTTACCGCCAAACGTCCATTAGTAGGAGCTGCAATGTAACCGATTTTTGTATGGTTTGTCATATCAAATTCCAAAGATACACCATCTGTACTATGCACCAAGCACGACGGATTAGATACATTAGAGGTAAATAAATCAGTGAACTCAACTGACAACTTTACGCAAGCCAACTGGCAAGTCACCTGCGCTTCGGCATATTCTTGAATCCCTAACGAAAATTCTCTGCTACCATAGTAATAAGGGGTTTCAAAGCCGGATGTTTGAGTTCCATTATAAGCTTCGATTGTATAGGAACCGGCAGGAATAGAAACAACGGAAGGCATTTCAGAATATTTGTTCCATGTTTGATCGTATGCCGTATTTTTCAAAGTCGTTCCATAAATTCTTACAACAAAATTCGTTACATCAACAGATGCTCCTTCTGCTTTAGATATAATTTCAAAATCACCGACAGTACCTAGTGTTACAGAAAAACGTCCCATCTCAGCTTCACTAAACTCAACTTCGAGCTTGGGGTCTTTCCCACATGCACTTAGCAACAATGTCAACATCAACAGTAAACTACCAAAGTTCAATACTTTTTTCATGGTTATATGTGTTTTATTATTATTCGTAAATTAATTTAATATACAAGGGAAATATCATCAACTGTCAAAATACTACCTATATGACGAGAATCTCCATATCCTCCAAAAGCTCCGGCATTCCCTTTAACAGCTTTAGTTGAAGGTTCTGCTGCATCTGTTGATAAAAACACAAGAGATAAACTTGCTGCTTTATTAAAAGTGGTATAAACAATATCGAAATGCCCTAACTGCCAGTTATCAACAGATTTCGTAATTTTCAACTCACCTTTACCAATAAGGTTACCTTCAACATCTTTTACTTCTGCATAAACTTTTGTAGTTTCTTCATTATAAGAATAAAAACGATAATAAAACTCTATAGCCATTGGTCTTGCAGCAAATGGATGTCCATATTGTTCTACATGATTTTCCAAATCATATGAACCGATATACAAACAGCCTGCCGTACGGTATTGTGTATTTGGTTGCCCTGAAGCCCAATTATTTTTTCCCCAACCAACCGTTGATATCTCCATCGCAGATGTTCCACCATGACTATTTGTAGGCAATGTTTTACTATCATAATCATTCAAATGTTTCGCTGCAGTCCAAGAAGTCTTGCTTGTTGGCACAGTTCCGGGATAAGCTCCATAATACCAAGAATAATCAGCCAAAGGCTGGGTCGTTGTTCTGTTTCTAGTATTCCAATAAGGATTTGTCTCACCTGATTTATAAGGATAAAAAGCAAATATTTCCCTACCACCCATCGGTGCTCTTTTCCACACCATCTCTTCACTCCATTCCTCCATATTTCCATTCGGCACTTGCAATTCCTCTTCAGTTGTGTATGTACCAACCGACAAAATATGCTCACCCAAACGAATGCGTATTTGACATGAAGTATTAGGAGTCAATCCGATACCAGAACATTCATACTGATTATTTCCCTTATCCTTTAGCTCTGTTGTCAAAGAAGTCCAAGATGCACCTTGCAACACTTCCATTACAGGTTTATGAACCTCTGACTGATATTCTATATCATAAATTGCTCGACGGGCAAATACATTCCCTTCATTTGCAGGAGTAACAAAACGGAAAATCGGAGGATTAACAGTCACAGTCAGTACACTATCTGTTAACTGACCCAAACGGTCATTCGCTATAATCTTGAAACTGGCATTGGTCTGACTTCCTGAAAGAGCTGTCATTAACTTCACCACATTGTCAAAACGCACCCACACCATGTTTTTTATTGTATCTTTTGTATTCAGTTCCTCACTCCATTCCAAACCATGCTTAGCCAACACCGTCTTTTGCTCCGGCGTCAATTCCATTAAGTTGACCTCTGCCGGCCACCCTTTTTCAACAAGAGACGGACAGGTCGTTTGCAACTTCAATTTTGTTAATCCGGCCATAGAACTCACTGTAAACATTGCTTTTTTGTGAATGCCTTCGTTTGTTTCCACTTTACCATTTTCAACACCATCCCCTGTCAAATTCACCACAGGAGCCTTTTTAGGCAAATACATTGGCGGCAACTCTACATCCACCGGGATTTCAATCGTTGACAAATCCGTTGAAATAATAAAACCGGACAAAGCTCCGTTAGTCGTTTGCACCTTTAAAGTGAAGTTATAAAACTCCCGACCTTTCACAGATGCTATTGCTGATGGATAAAATTCTCTATAAAAATCTTCACCTTTAATCTTCAATCCAAAACGCATACGTAATTTCCCGGGTTTAAAATACCCGGCTCGTTTTTCATCTTTCAAAAATCGCAGTGAGTCGCCTTCTGTTTTTATATCTACAAAATAATCTGTATAATCAAAATCAAAACTTTCATGAAAAGCAACAGCAACCTTAGTGGCTGCACGAGCAGCAATAACAGTGGTATCTAAATTGTCACCATCTTTTAATGTGAGTTTACGTTCGCCATAGTAATAGGCTTTATCAAATACCGGAAGATTTTCTTCTGAACCATACCACGCAACCAACTTATAGCTACCGGGTACTACCTTTATCAAATTCGGTAATTCTGAGTATTTCCAAGTCTTTAAAACCTCTGCTTTTGTATTTTCTATACGTACATGAAAGCTATCCAAGGGAGGTGTATCCACTCCGGCTCGTGTCAAAACCACTTCATGTTCTGCATAATCTGCCTGCAACTTTAAAGCAACAGAACAATCTTCTCCTAATAAAACCGTCTGTTCTTTGCGACATGAACAAATCGAAAAGACCACTAATAACCAAATGCCCAATCTTACAAACTGCATAATCAAAACTAATAATTTAATATTATAACTTTTGTAATCACACAAAAAAAATATCAACAATAAGTCGCAAAGTTAAAGTATCATAAACTAATTACCAAACTTCAAATTAAAAATATCAAAAAAAAAAAAAAAATAACGCTGATAGATAATGTATTTGCAAATTAAACACACTATCTATCAGCGTTATTAACTAATTATATTTCAAAAAAATTTAATCCCAAACTACAACATCATTTACATTGTTCAGCACCAATTGATATTTGATAAAACCACCCGTTCTGCTTGAATATTTAGTATAGATAGCAGTGATATTTACTTTTTTGCCATGAGCTGGCAGAGGTTCCAAGGCAAATCTTGAATATCCGCTGGAACGTAATAAATAATATTTACCGGCCAATTCAAAACAAGCTGTTCCATAATATTTATTGCCGTTATTACTATATGCATAAGTTGGAACTGTCACATCCTCTCCAGGATCCGGAGCTGATGGCTTTGCAACTTCTGCTGGATTTTCACGATATGCTTTCCAATCTGAAATCACATCCACATATGAATAGTTATTATAAATAGGCTCACCCACTTCTTGAGGTAAAGACTCTAAAAATGAAGGATATTTATCTCCGTCATAATCGCCGAAATAACTAGTCAACCCATTGATGCGAACCAATCGTCCTAAATCATTATCATTTAATTCCGATGGAGAATTAACCACTAAAGTATCAGCCTTTGTCATGCCTACCAGTTCTCCTTTAAACACATGAGCATTAATATAGGTGCGCACATCCATATACCCATTGGCATAATCAGCATCCGCACTGGCTGCACCTAGACTCAACATATAACGATAACTACCCAACACCAAGTCCTTCACCTTCACATAAACAATCTGCCCCACTTTATATTCGTTATAAATACCGGAGATTCCCAACTTCACTTCAATCGCACCGGATTCATCCTGGATATACATCGTACGATAAATATTACCGGCAGCATCACTACTAATCACTTTACCTTTAATCACCCAATCCTTTTCAACCACGACACCTTTACCTACACCACCGGCACCTTTACCATAAACATCATAAAACAGTTGTTTCACATCACTAATTGGCACAATTGTTTCAAAATCCGCATCAGTAGCCGGTTTTTCACGCGCAGGATCATCAAAATCATTATAGCAGCCTGACATCAGCAGTCCCAATGCTAACAACTGCATCCATATCATTTTTTTCAACATTTTCATAACCTATACAATTAATCTCATTAGAAACGCAAGTACACATTCAAATAATATGTCGTACCCATCATATAAAAATACTTGGTATCAAAACGGGAGTAATAGTTGAATTTCTCTCCTTCCTCCACAGTGTTTCTTTTCAAACGCATCTGCTCATAACCACCGGTTTTGATATCCTGATTATTCAGAATATTTTTAACTTCTACACTAAATCCTAAGTTATAGCGTCTGTTAAGATACCAGGATTTACTGAAATTGGCATTCATGACATAATAATCACCATAGCGTTCTTGACGTACCATTTTGCTATACATAGCCTGCCGCTCCGCCGGACTAAACTTGTCATAATTCAATAAAGCACGATCGGTTCGGTACAATGGGTTCATATCGATGTACATAGCATTGAAGTAATTCAAATCAATACCGGCATAAATATTATGCGGACCACGATAATTCAAACCAATACTGGCTGCTGTCTGCGGTGTCCCTCCGATTTTCATATCCTTCCAATACACTCGCTCATTACTGATTACTTCCCCACTGTTATCCACCGTTTGAGTCACGTAAGGATTAGAGGTATAGATGTATTTGCCATAACTCAAAGCCCCTTGTGCTTCAATACCTGCAACTAAAGGCACTGCAATACCGAACTCCAAACCGGCATACTGTTGATCAATTCCGCTCATGGCATAATTCGTAAAGGCACGGTTCTGATCATCGTAAAAACTAATCAAATCCATCTTGTCTTTGACAGAAGTAAAATATCCTGTCATACGTAAACGCACAGCAGCCAGACGCAACGCATAATTCAAATCAGCACTCAAAATCTTTTCGGTTGTCAAATCAGACATCACTGAATTTCTAGTACGTGGAGAGATGAAAGCATTCTGGAAAAACGGAGCCTCGGTCATATATCCGAAATTCGCATATACCAACTGATTTCCTGTTATCTTATATGTCAAACCAACTTTAGCGGTATAAGTCCAAAAGTTCTGTTTTTTAGAATTTCCTTTTGAATTATTGGCAAACAAGCCTTTCCGATAAAGACCCTCTCTCCAAAATGTTGTATATCCTCCCTCCAAACCGGCATATCCTTCAAAACTACCCTTATTGAAACGGTAGGCAGCCCACAACTTCTCACTTACCAAATGAGCATTATAATCATAACCATATTTATCCCCTTTTTTCACCAAACGGTTAGGTGTTTCCAGATTATTCTGGATAATATCACCTTTACCGAAATCTCTTTCAGCAAATTGATCGACATCCAGCCAATAATCACCACCCAGCAAATCTTTGATCTCTTTATAATATTCTGTCTTATTACGACGGAACTCAAAACCGCCACTCAATTTTCCGTAATTATTCAACAATGAAACCACTTGTACCTTAGCATTAAAATCACGCTGATCTGTATGACGTTCTTCAATGACATATTTTGAACGGGTAGTTCCATCGGCAATTGTCGGATTTCCCCAATACTCTCTGTTTGGATTCAATAGGCTGTTATAATTCACATTATACATGCGATCCCAGTTTATCTGCCGCACATTCCAGTCCGTACGCCATCCCTCTTTCACCCAAGCTGCCATTTCCGGATTATCATTGTAATAGCTGGGCAGATTTCTATAATAATCCGGACGCGGATCCTGTGCGTCATACCAATCCAATGCTGAATAACCGTTTTGACCGAAACGATAAGAAACCGAAGCCTGCAAATTAAATTTATTGCTGGGCTGATAATAATAATTCAACACAGCCACCGGCTCATGAGTTCTGCGCACACGGGCATTACGCTTATCGCCATCCTGCTTACCCCAGTTCGCATTATAATAATTACTTCCCACCAAATCATAAACCTCCTGAGTTGAACCGGTTTGCACACCTCTTTGTGTCGGAGTGCCAAATACAGTCAAGGCCAGCCTGTTTGCATCATTCAGCCTTTTTTCGATAGAAGCGAAATAAGCCCAAGCATTATAATAAACGCCTTTAATCCAGTCGTTACCACCTTGACGGGTAGAAGCAACAACAGCATACGACCAACCTTTCTCATTCTCACCTGATGCATAACTCAACATCACTCGAAAACGGTAAGCATTATTGGCATTCACCAGACTGGCACGAAATCCTTTTCTCATCTGTGATGCTCGTGCATTGATATTGGTAGTACCACTCACTCCACCTAAACCATAATCTGAAATTTCCAAACCGGTAGAGACCTCCTGATTACGTGTTGCATCATTTAAACCAGACCACAACGACCAAGGTGAATATCCGGTTAAAGCATCGTTCAAATAAATACCATTCAGATAAACATCCGACATTCCGTTATCATAACCGCGAGGGCGGAAGCGCACAGAACTGAATTTATAGCTGGCAATACTATTGAAAATATCCTTTGAAGCCGACAAAACCACCGGCATTGAAAGTGCATCATCCGCTGTCTCTGTATCCAAATCTGCAAAATCGTCGTCAATTCCTCCAGCATTCGGACTCTCTGCTACCATAGACAATACATGCAAATCTTTCATCTCATTTTCCACCTTCACATTCACCTCCAAGGTTCGATAATCCACTGCCTCAAGTATTAATTTATAATCACCTGCAGGCACTCCTGTAAAAATAAAAGTTCCTTTTTCCGTATAAGTTGTCTGATTTGAAGCTCCTTGCAAAACAACCTTTACGCCATCCAATGCCGTCTTGCTTCCACGCTCCAACACCCTACCTTTTACGCCACCGACCTGTGCAAACGCCAACGACGCCACACTGCAAAACAGCAGCATTAAAAACAATTTGATTTTCATATTTAGTCGCATTTAATTTTTACTCAATCAACAGATAAACAGGGAAATGGTCACTATATCCTCCCTGAAAAGTGTCTCCGACAAAAGTTCGCAATGGATATCCTTTATGTCGTCCGCTCTGTTGATGCAAAAATGGACGATCGAATATATACCCGTAAAATTTGCCGTGTTTTCGTAATTTCAACTTACCGGAAGAGGCATTCAGCAGATTCTCGTTCACCACCATATTGTCAAACAGATTCCATCCGTCCTGATAAGCCAACGTCCCGTAACCAGCTTTAAACATCGCAGCATAAGGATTAAACAAATCGCCGGCTTTCACTTCCGATGGTTTTCCTTTTGCTCCCAATCCTTCTGTCAGGCTTCTACATACGGGATCATCATTCAAATCACCCATAATCACCACCTTCATATCCGGGTACACTCCGGAAATAGAATCCACGGCACGACGCACAACCTTGGCTGCCTCCACACGCTTCGATTCTGATGCTGCCTGTCCTCCCAAGCGGGACGGCCAGTGGTTCACAAAAAAGCAAAAACGTTCACCTCCCAGCAAGCCCCACACCATCAATACATCGCGCGTCTTAAAATCCGGCTGTCCCGGCAATGTCACCCTCAGTGATTTGCTTCCCTCCACCTTAAACATATCAGGACGGTACAACAAGGCAACATCCACACCTCTGGCATCCGGAGAATCATAATGTACAATATCATAATTTGCCTTCGCCAATTTCGGAGCTGCCACCACATCCTCCAGCACATTACGGTTTTCCAATTCGCACACCCCTATCACAGCAGGATAACTTTTTACAGTCTTAGCTATTTCAAAAAACACCTGCTCGATATTCCCGATTTTTTTCCAATATTTAGAACTGTTCCAAACCTTTGAACCTCCCGGAGTAAACTCTCTGTCAAATACCCCCGGAGACGGAATGGTATCAAATAGGTTCTCCAAATTATAGAAAACCACAGCGTAAGGCTGTTTCTGTGCATCTGCCTTCGGACAGACTGCCAGTAACAAAAACGCCAACAAAATAAATAGATTCGTTTTCATAATATAATTGTTTGTCAATTACGCAATCCCCAATCACCCGGCACCAACTGTTTCTCCACCTCCATTTCAACATCTGTCGGCAAATGCTTAAAGAAATCCCATCCGGTCTTTCTCTCAATCTCATCCACAGACATCATATACGAAGCGTTTACAGCCCCCGTATTAGCCTTATGTTCAAACCAGAATCCGGTAGCCTTATATTTTCGAGTTCCTCCTTCCATCGTCAGACTAAGCAACACTTTATAATAATAGTTGGGCACGGCTATTTCGTTGCCAAGACCATCTTTAGCATGTCTGACCGTTTCATTGCCTCCTACAGTCTTCAAGACAGCACCTGTCACAACATATAGTGTATCACATATCTTAGCCCAGCTCCTTACTTTTTCCTCCAGTTTCGCCCAGATTTCTTGATTAAACTTACCCAACTGCGGAGTCATATTCGAATAATAAAACGTCTGTTCGTTCATTCCTCTTGCCGCAGTCCGGTCTCCCGAAGGAATCTGATGCCCGCGGTCATATCCTCTCACCGAAGCATTCATTTGCTGACCGGCAGGTATATTCGGATCTGTTTGCCAAGCCTCTGTCCTACCCACACTTCCCAAATACATCGAACAATGTGGATAAGCCACCCAATAAGCGATGCGCTCCTTAGTATCAAACAACATAGAGTAATTTCTCACTTTTTTACCACCAACAGTCGTTTCATGCGTCACAAAGCGGTAATTACTGCCTTGTGCAATTCCCGGCAATTCCATCCAACTTTTTCCCTCATCCGGATCGCTTTCATCAACTCCTTTTTGCGTCAAAACCGTTTCCACATACTTTCCACCGGCTGTCGCCCTCAACGTAACTGTTCTACTCTTTTTTCCTTCATTTTTTCCGTAATTCACGGCAACTTTTGCATTGCCATGCCCGTTATGCGACGATACGGAACACCAATCTTTTTCTTCTTCCGGATAAGACAAATCCAACTGCCAATCTCCTTCACAGGTGACATCTGCAAATTGTGCCACATCATAAGCACTCACAATGCTCCGTTGCAGCTTTATTTCCAACAATCCATCATACTCCTCATCCCCATCCTCGCTATCACATCCGGCAATTAAAACACCGGCTATCATTATCCGGCAAAACCAATACCAATACTTCATCCTTTATACTATTCCGCTTTAGATACAGAACCCGGAGCAGAAAAACCATCCACTCCGAGTTCTTCAATCACATTTATTCTTTTACTCTGCTACAATTTTAATCTGTGTAAATTGTGCATTGTATTTATTTGTAACAATCAAACGATATTTCACCCCTTTTTCCGGAGCTTCTATTCCGTAAACAAATTCAACATTTAGAGCATCTAATTTCTTCTTTAAAACTTCCTGCCAAGCACCACTAACTTCCTTTTGAAGAGCAACTTCCACTTTTGTAGAAGCATTACTACCCGTCACAACAGAAACCGTCTTAATTGCTTTATCTGTCAAAACCGGCAGTACAACATTACCCTTATCATTACCTTCAGGAACTTCTTTCCCCGCCAACATCAAATACCCTTTTCCACTATACTTTCCATAATATGTACCCCAAGTATTCCACTCCAAACCATTTACATCATACTTCTGATTCTTAAATGCATCATTTTTACTTGTTGGTATATTAAATGTATTTTCAGACAAATCCCAAATAATATCCTGTCCTCCGACAATTTCTCCTTTCACCGATGCAGTCACAGTATTATCTGTCAAACCGTCAATACCATTGATGGTAAAGGTAGCCTCACCTTCTGCATCCGGAGTTCCGGTAACATCCAGTTCCATTGTTCCGTTTCCGGCATTCAATGTTTTTTCGCCACCTGCTACATTCAAACCATTAATACCAGCCACTGTTGCAGAAACAGTATATTTCTCTGTTCCCTTGGCATTGAAATAAGGAATGGAAATCTTCACACCGCTTACCTCTTTACCTACAGTCATTGCACCGGAAACGCTCGGAGTTCCAAAACTCAAAGCAACAACTTCTCCTCCTGTCAAACCGGAAACATCCGAATAATCACGGGGTACTAATTGTGCCATAGAATTAGCAGTTTTACTACCGCCATACACATAAGCAAGACCTTTGATTGTACCTTTACCTGTTAAAAACGGCTGACCGACAATCGTTGCATTTTTAGAAATATATACCGGAAAATCTTTCCCATTAGCAGCAAAATCAAATGCTTTTCCTTCCCAAGTAGCTACATCCGAATTTTTAGCCTGAGCATTTTCTATCTGCACATACATTGACTGGAAATCTGCTATTTGATCTGCAGTAATCGTCACCGGAGCTATTTCTACTGTTTTTCCTGTCTTTTTAATACAATCTGTTCCCGGAACAATCAATTCATTACATGCAGGAGCCTCTGCAGCAGCACCGGCACCTTTAAATGCCTGAAGCTGAGCCGCAGATAGATCTATTTCCACTTCATCCCCCACTTTCAGACCCAAAACTTCAAAATTCTCTTTATACTTGAACACTAAAATACCATTACCGGCAGTTGTCGCACCTTCTGTCTGAATAGAAAATCCTCCTGCACTGAAGTTTTTATTAGTCATATCAGTTACAACGATACCTTTCACCTTGTAGTTGCCTATATCTGTCTTTTCTGTAGTGATCTTCTTTACCAACTCTGCAATTGTTGTGTAGTTATCCCCTTGTTCAGGAGTCTCTCCGCTTCCACCTTCAATTAATTCTCCATTGCCACCTTCAAACAATTTGAAATCATCAAAACGATAACCTTGATTTTTTTGTACGTTCGGTGTCGCAAAACGGATTGACAAAGCTGTAGTACCCTCAGCAACCTTAAATTCAGCAGTTCCCATATACCAATGAGCACCATCCTCCACCGCCAAAGTATAAGTCAACGGAGCCCAAGTTTTTCCATCTACACTTGCCTCCAATTTAAAATCGTCCACATTAATCTGCCCAAATTCAACAGGATAAGCAGACTGAAAAATTGCTCCAAACTTAAAGGTAAAATTAGTCTTTCCAGTTACATTGATATTATTGATATTGAAAATAGCTGAACTGCTATTCATTCCTACATAAGGAGCACCCGATAAAGAAGAACCCTCTGCCGGTTTAAAAGCATTGCCACTGTTGCTGACATTTGCACTCTTACCGTTGTAGGTAACACCGGACTGATCCAATGAACCGCCTTTTTCCCAACCGGTATATTGGTCGGCATAAGGCCATTTATCACTTTCATTTTTTTCAACCGAAGTTCCGCAATTTTCCTGATACAAAGCCTCTGTTCCGGCAGCTCCAGATTCACCCTTCTGAACAACCAATACCTTTGTAGAACTGATTCCAATGGAAAGTGTCAACTCTGCTGAACGAGCACCGCCACCATTCTGTGTGGTTAAGATAGTTACTTTTCCATTGTTTTCTCCTTTATCCGGAGACACACTCAACCATTCCTCCGCTGCAGCAGGTACTTTGATACTCCATTCACGGTTTGATAAAATCTCCAATACCGATTCTCCGCCCTCTTTTACCAAAGTCAAAGTGTCTTGATTCTCCGGTACAGCAATGAAAGGCATGCTGTTTTCAACATCTTCATCATTACAACTCCATAAACTAGCAGTCATGACCATACAAAAGATCATCACAAAGCTACGCCATGCAAACAACTTTCTCATAAAAAAAATTTAATTAAACATTGATAGTTATCTATAATTGGTTTTATCTTCCTATTACTACTTACTTGTTTTTTTGTTTTCCCCTATTGTCCGAACGACATTTCAATTCAAATGTACGGATTAATTTTAAATCCATCCTTAAATTATTATTTTTTTATTATTTATTAACAACTTAACACCTCCCTTTTCGTCAACAAAGGAAGACGTATTTTATAACAAAGAAGATACTAAAAGATTAAACTTCTGTTACAATACCATCGGTATCAACAACACAAAGCCCAAAACGATAAACAACAGCAACAATTTCCAAAACCACTTCACCCACACTTCATAAGGAATCCGGGCAATACCCAAGGCTCCTATCAATACGGCTGAGGTAGGAGTTATCATATTGGTAAAACCATCACCAAATTGGAAGGCCATCACAGTTGCCTGACGCGAAATACCGATAACATCTGAAAATGGAGCCATTATAGGCATTGTCAGTGCAGCCTTTGCCGAGCCCGAAGGTATCACTATATTTATCAAGGTCTGAATCATATACATCACACCTACTGATACAACCTTTCCGGCTTCTCCCATCAGCGAGGCTAAAGCATGCAAAATAGGATCTATGATTCTTCCCTCCTGCAACACTTGGATAATTCCTCCTGCCAGCCCTACCACAATGGCCGCTGACAATATATCTTTCGCCCCCTCCAGAAATAATTTGATAATCCCATCCGCATTTTTTCCGGATGCATAACCGGACAATATCCCCATTGCCAGAAATATTCCGGATATTTCCGGCAGATACCAACCGTGTCCCATCACTCCAATCACCAGAAAGACAACGGTAAATGCCAATATCGACAAAATGAAAAAATGGAATGATTTCCTCAATCCCAACCAGCCGAACAAAGCAAACAAAACCGTACACACCGGAACGGCATAAAGACTGGCAGATGCATTTCCCACCTTAAAATTTGTACAAGGATAATATACCGAAAACAATACGAGTCCCGTCAATATCAACCCATACACCATCCAAGCCACCCGCGATGTATGGAAAGCCACCTCCTCGATTCCCTCATTTCTACGATCGCGCCAATAAGCATCTGCCTCATACATGGGAGACAAAGTCGGTTTGCGCTTTATACGTCCTGCATATATTAATACACATGCAATCAGAATGGCGGTCAATACAACCCAACAAAAAAAACGGTACTCGAATCCCGAAAACAACGGCAAGCCGGCCAATCCTTGAGCAATCCCAACCGTAAAAGGATTCAGCATCGCACCTGAAAAACCGACATGCGCAGCAACATATACCATACACAATCCTGTAATCGAATCGTATCCCATCGATATGGCCAATGGCACTATGATGATAACAAAAGCCAATGTCTCTTCACTCATACCAAAAACAGCTCCGAACAGGCTGAATAACACCATCACCATGGCAATAACTATATTATTTACTCCCAATCGTTTCATCCATGCATGGCGCTCTAATCCCTGTGTAAAACGTAAGAATGAAAAAATCCCCACATCAATAGCCCTACTGCTGTTCATAATCTGAAAAGCACCACCGATAATCAATAGAAAAGCAATAATTCCCGCCTGCTTTTCAAACCCTTCCAACAAAGATGTAAACACCTGCCACGTCTGCGGAGCCTGCTCTACTGCATGAAACGACCCTTCCACAATCACAGTTCTCTCAGCACCATTCACCTCCACTGTCTGCCGATTATATTCTCCCGCCGGAATTATCCATGACAAAGCAGCACAAATCAAAATGATGGAAGATATGATCGTATAGGTATGTGGAATTTTCTTTAGCATAGTCTTACATTTTTTTATTGTTGCGCAAAGATAATATTCTTGTGATATTTTACACACTCTCTTTGAGATAATCCAAAATTATTACGAAATTCGCAACGCACAAAACAATAAATTCAAAACTCCAAGACCATGAAAAAGACTAGAGCAGCCGTCGTAGGATACGGCAACATCGGGAAGTACTCCGTGGACGCCTTGCGCGCCGCTCCCGATATGGAACTGGTCGGCATTGTGCGTCGCCCCGGCAGCGAACCCGTTCACGGCATCAGGACCGTGGCGGACATTGAGGAGCTAGGGCACGTGGACGTCG
>OGQF01001753.1_pt1 | contig 14080 bp, 14 predicted proteins | sample 1553141 | NCBI WGS metagenome assembly OGQF01 (sample SAMEA2580005, study PRJEB22360) | human gut metagenome | biome: human gut; feature: human-associated habitat; material: faeces | place: Denmark | collected 2008/2010
GAGGCATCTCTTTATGTTTATAGACCTTGCAAGACGGGGTTTACTAATTGCTTACCATACAAGTTGTAAACAAAAATAATGCTATCAATATCTGTTTATTTTGAATGATGCGTGCAGGATGTTTTTGAGTATTATACCACAAATAGATACTTATACCCAATAATGCTATGTTTTTAATTAAACTTTCATTTGTGGTCATTGGTAAAAAGTCACCAAAGCATCCGCATTCTTGTATAGAATAATCAGGATAGAAAGAAAAATAAAGCATTGCTAATGTAAAACATCCATTTAAACAGACAGCAATAAGAATCATTGCTTTGGAGTAGATAAACAACAATAACATAAATCCAAGAAACAATTCCAAAAAACATAATAGAATCGAGAAATGTGTACACCAGATATTAAATATACCTAATCCTAAAACTTCTAGGTATTCTTTAATTTTAAGCGATGTTCCATATGGATCTAATCCTTTAATGAATCCAGATACTGCAAAAATAACTCCAAGTGTTATTTGTCCTATAATTGCTAATGTGTTTACGGTGCTTTTCATCATTTTTAGTTAAATATCCATAAAATCAATATAGCTTATGACATTTATAAGTTATTCTTTCATAGAGATAAAATGTTTGTTGTATAATTTTCTAATAGCAGGATTATTAATCGGATTTCCTAATATTATAACTTGATTGTTTGAATCCAACAAAAAACAACGAAATTCTTCATTTTTATTAAAGTGATTTAGTTTTTCCATTTCTCCATTTATATCATAAAATAATGGATGATTAAATTTATTCTGTTTACATATAATAGCCATTTGTCTTATGTTTTTTGTATGTACGATATAAAAGAATGCTAAACTATCGTTATGAATTTCAAATTCTTCCATCATTATTTTCCAATGTGACAATTGTAATTTGCATTGTGAACATCCAGTAGAATCTACATGTAGTACTACTTTGTATTTTTTGTTAAACATCTCATCACATATAGTATCTCTGTTGAATACCTTCGCTTTTAAATTGTTGCTAAAAACAATTTCCTTCCCATACCATTCTTGCAATGTTTTTATGTAATTTCGTTGTTTACTATTGCATGATACGCACACACTTAGCAATATAATTAGTGTAAAAGCTTTCATTATTAGTTTGTAAAAAAATGATTAAATAATATTTTCTTTGCCAACAAAGATTTATAAACAGAGCTAAGATGATATATATTTCTGCCACTGTGTTTCATATATTGTTCTGCAAGCGGCATATATTTTTCTAACGCTCGAGTGTTTTCATTGTTCACAAAAGGATTCGGATGCTGTTGAAAATATTCTGCAGAATAAGGCACCGGACCTACGGATGCGCTTCTAGCCTGCACCGCTGTCTCCTCCTTTCTGTATTTTTCCGGAACATTTCCATATTTCCCGCATTTCCAATATTCTTTTTCAACTAGATTACACTTCCCGGGATAAGCTCGAGGCGGGTAAAGTCCATATACCTCCTTGCTCCGGCTGCAATTCTTTTTCCATTGCACTGTTGTATAACATTCAGATATGTAGGCATGCCCGTCTTCCGAATAGTCAAAATATGCCTGAGCAGATACGGCACAAGGACTTTCTATATATCTCTTATGATTAACCAGTACAAAATATTGCATGTCGACAGATTCCAAATCCATACTCGTCAATCTTAATGTATGGCGGTCTATTTTTAAAATCCCTTTCGCATAAAGTTTAGTCTTCGATGGCCAGTATTTCCGATTCGTTTCAAATTGTAACGTATAAGCATTACTATCTATATCAATCATCCGAAACCGGAAATGCTCCGGAGAATCAAACATCGGACCATGCAAATATATCAAACGCATAATCTTATGAAGCTTGTCAGATTGTATGTTATAACATTTAGCCCAATTCGTGTTGCTATAAAGCTCCTCATGCTTCAACGTATCCTGTGCATCACTTGTCAATTGAAAACTGTAAGCTTTCTGCTCAGGTATCAGCTCTGCAATATATGCCAAATCCCACTTCTCCTTTTTTTGACAATTCCCAGAGGTCATAAAAAGCCCGTGTTCCTGTCTCAAATGAATAATTTGACTGTTGGCAATTATACATCGGGCATAATCAGCCTCCCCATAATACCGCAGATAATTGCTTTTACCCTTATGAAATTTTGATGTCTGCAAATAACATTCTTTCAACAAATCAGGCAAAGCATAAACAGACGCATCAGACGCTTCCAGTTCAATAATCCGCTCTTTCATTTCCAGTTTAGAAAGCGACAAAAGTCGTGCAACCGAAATCTCAATAGGTTCATATCCGATATGCTGAAAAACAACAGTCTTTTCTGGCTGCAAAAGAGAGCGGTCTATACGAAAATATCCGTCTTCCGTTGTAGAACCCAGCAGATAGGATTCCGGCAATTGCAAAACCAATACATCCATCAACGGTTCGCCCTTAGCCCCCGTCACCTGTATTTCAAGACTGTCTGAAACATTGCCCAAAGAGGTCAGACTCAAAAATATTCCCACGATAAACATCAAAACATTTTTCATAAAATACAATATTTAAAATAGACTGAACCTATATATCACCATGCGTTCATCCTCTTCATCTCCGGTTTCTCCTGCCGCATAATAATAGGGCGGGAAATATCCGATTACCTTAAACTCTTTGGGAACCTTATATTCTGCCACCAAACAAGTGTTCTTATACACCTGCAAACCATCTTCCTTACAAGCACCACCATGTCTGAAACTTCTGAACAACACGGAAGTTTCAGGTATATATTTCAAATCATAATAATGCCCATACTTCTGATGGTCTTCCCACAGATATTCGTCACTTTCTTCCAGAGACTTCCTCTCCGGATAATCCGTATTCATATCCTCCCCTGCGCAACCGAAAGCAACGACTTTTTCATCATTCAAATCCATTCTATAAATTTTGGGATCTGCTTCAAAAGAAAAGAAAAGCGAATCATCACAAACAGTAAATAGTACTCCCTTAAAACCGGACAAATATTCATATTCCAAATATACAGGAGACCGTGGACAAATCATCCGAACTAATTTAAAATCATTACCCTGCAACATTCCAATTGTATAGGAATGTTCATAAAAATGCTTGCTACGCCCCTGTCCATAAGCATTGTAAGTTACGTGTTCTGTCACTATCGGTATCAGAAGTCGTCCTTTCCACCAACCCATACTTTTAGAGCTGAATTCATATTCATAAATACCGTTCTCATTCGGGTCGGGATGATTCAACAGATATTTGCCGGACTTATCCGTATTCCAATCAATCCTTGAAGAGAGCTTTTTCTTCCAATTGCTATCAACGGCAAATACATTCCAAGAAGCATCTATGATTGTGTATCCTTCCTCCGAAGGAGTTATCGAATATAGCCCTAAAATCTCATTGGGTCCTCTTCCTAAAGAAAGATGTGTTCCTAAGAATTTTCCTGAAGTGTCGTAACAAAATACAGAGGCAAGTAGTCTGTCTGCAAAACATATTGTATCCTTCTTCATGAAATATACTCCATTCAACGAAGTCATGTCATTTTCATTTTCCGAAGAAATAAAAATCGTATCCAAAGCCAGCGATTCAATTTTACAATCGCTCTCATTTGATACATAAGGAATATGCTTATAATCTATTTTATTATTAGCATCCGGTATTGATGAACATCCCCACCAACATAACAAGAATACCAATATATACTTTTTCATAGTAACATTAAATTTATATGTAGAGTACACCTTTGAGCGTACTCTACAAAATGTAATTTACAATTAGTGCATCAGCAATTTGATGAATAATTTCTACAGGTCACAGGTGGCATATTAGGTTTTACATCAACCTTATAACAGCATGGGCGAGTAGATATCGCATTTCCACCTAAACATACATCAGTTCCATTCTCTCTTTTGCATCTGCAGTAAAATTTATCAGACTCCCATTCGTTCCCTCCTTGTTCTCCACTTGCTAAAGCTTCTGCGTTAGTAAGAAAATACCCTAAATTAGGCAACTGTTTTTTTTCTTGTTGAAAACCAATAATTGTTATTGTTGAAACCAATGTCAACATAAATACAAAAATAAATCTCTTCTTCATATCAAAAATGTTAATTGTTAAAACTTTTCTTTTTAATAATTCACAAAAATAATCTACTAACTAAATCGTTCACCTCCTTTCTTTTTTAGAGAATAATAAGAAAATTATGTACATGACAAAAATTTGAAAACATAGAATTTTGGAGTAAACATCAATTTTAATTAAACCACAAAATTCAATTCTCTATTACATTTCCTCGGAGTTTTAAATTTACAACTCGTTCAAGCGTATTACAATACACCTCTATTGTTTTCAAAAATGCGCCCAACGAATTAGGCTTAAATACAATTTGTATTTCTCCAGTTTCACCAGGTTTAATAGGATGTTTATCCCATTTTACCGATGTACAATCACAAGAAGAACGCACATTATTTATTAACAAAGGAACAGATCCTGTATTAGTAAATCTGAAAACACTTGAGTGCTCAGTATTATATAATATTGTCCCCAATTGTAATGTATCTTCCTTAAAGCTAATTGTTGTTGGAGAAGCCATAAAAGATTTGTATTCATAATCTTGTGGCCAAAATGCATATAAGCAAATAGTACAGCCAATAATAGCTAATATTATTGTAATTATTAATTCACGCTTATTCATTATTTGATGATGGATTAATTGTTATTATTTCTGAATGACCATTTTCATGTGCAAGTGCATAAATTATATCGCTATTACTATCATAACTTATTGATGAACAACTAATCGGGATATGTAATGTTCTTACATGATGGCCAGTCCAATCAAAAATAAAAATAACACGTCCCTTATCTATATCTATACCATATTCATCATAACTACGTCCTGAGTAAAGAGCATAAATATATTCATCAGATACTGTAAGGTCACAAAAACCAAAAAGATTGTAACGCAAATATGCAACAGGACTACTCTTTGTTTGACCAGTCCATCTATTCTGTTGAAATAATACATTAGGTTGTGTCAAGTGTATTTCATTAATCCTAGTTAAGAGAGAATCATTTATGTCACAAATATCCAAACAACTATGCTGCATATTAGCACATGCCATGCGCGTCATTTTAGGATTTACAGCCAAACAATTACTTGCATAAAATATACTTTTTAAACTATCGGTAAGGTTTGATGCTGTACAAGTTGGGTAGGAAACACTATAAGTATCTATATTGGAGTCCAAATTAGAACAACAATAACGACCTTTTGTATAAATTCCTGTTGTGATAACTTTATTGTTGATGCGAATACCTCCTAAAGGTATTTTATTTGCTTCTTTTAATGTTGTAAAAAGTGGTTTATACTCACAAGAATTGCATAAGCCTAAATCAATTTCAACTAAACGTCCTAGACCGAAATCGAAAGCAGACACTATTGTTCCAGATAAATTAAGATCTAGAAAGTAAAGACCTTCTCCTTCTTTATTGCCAGCTGGAACTAACTGGGTTAACTGTTGGGAGTTTGTGTTATAAATTGCAAATCGATATTTGCTTTTAGGTGTTAAAAAAACAATTAATGAATCTTTGTGAACAATTTTAGAAGGTTTGATAATACCAAGCTCTTCAAGATTGATATTTTCAAGCATCGAATACTGAACAGAACTAGCTCGCGTATGTAGCAACGAAGTCTGTTTACTCTCTATTTGTTGGCTTAAGTCGCACCCAACAAATAAAATTCCTATAAAAATAAAAATTATTTTCATTAAATAATCTACTTTTTGATTGTTAAACCTGGATATATAAAATCATAATTAAAACAAATCATCCCAGCTTCAACACATTCTCCTCTTTTGTCAAATGTTTCGTTATTTGCTAATGCTTCGATATTTTCAAAAGAAAGAAGAGGTGTATGGTGATAAGTTGAACAAACAATATTTGCAAATATTGTAGCAATAATAATTAGGAATATAATAAATAATTTTTTCATAATAATATTTTAAAAGTATCATTGATATTGCAAACATATTAAATTCAGCTATCTTTGTATTTGAATAGTAATTCTATTTTTCACCTTTAAATGTTAATTCTGAAATGAGAGTCATAGGAGGCATTTCTATTTTACTATTATTTTTAATAATCTTGCTTCAAGGACTTTGGCTTAAGCAATTTAAAGAAGCCAAGCTAAACAAACTACAAGAAATAGCCACTTATGTCTTAGAGGAGTGTGTGCAAAAATATTTATATTCAGCCAATATAAATCCAAAATATGGAGTGCCTTGTGGCTTGGATGAAGATAATAAAACATTCAGGTGGAAAAACAGGAAAACTTATCTTGCTTCTCACGAAGATTTTTTTTCTATGGCACAGAAAGTAATTTACGACAATTTATATGAAAACCGGTATTTAGACTTAAACGAACTTAAAAACAAGTATAAAAAAGACTTATCAACCAAAAGAATTGATGGACTTATTGATATTATACTGAGAGACAGAAATGGACAACAACTTCTGACATCTGATTCTTGTAGAGATAATCGTAATATAATATGGACGGACACAATCCCTGTTGGATATGATTACAGACATTATATTTCAGCAACAATAGAAATGCCAAAAACATATCAATTGTTAGAGCGTTTTTGGATATTGATATCCTTGTTCTTTATTGGTTTCGTAGGCTGCCTGCTCTGGCAGTTAATAATTACCAAAGGATATCTACAAAGAGCCAAAGTTCAATCCATGGGTATTGCCCATTTAAAGCATGAACTACGCAAACCGCTTCACGCTGCAGTCCAGATTCTAGGTAACATAACCAACAAACCGCGAGAAGAATGGACTCAAGAAAACTACCAAGAACTTAATGTTGTCCGTGATTATCTGGAAAGAATTGAGAATACAGCAAACACCATGCTGTATTCTCTCGAAAACAATAAAATCATAATAAACAGAGAACCGGTAAATGTACATACTGAACTTAAACGTTGTGTAGATATTTATCAAAACACATTATATCGTAATGCAAAAATCAACTATAGCATTGACGACGAAATAGGAATGGTTAATTTAGATAAAACCTACTTCTTGTGTGTTGTGAGAAATTTGATTGACAATGGTATTAAATACAATAAAAACAGATATCCGGAAATCCACATCGAATTTCAAAAAGATAACGGTTACTGGACACTGATTGTTACCGACAATGGTATCGGTATTCCCCAACGCAAAATAAAACAAATTTTTAAAACATTCTACCGCATAGAACAATCGGATATAACCTATAAAACCGGCTTCGGTTTAGGACTGACTTTTGTAAAAAAAGTCACAGATGCCTATAAAGGCGAGATACAGGTAAGAAGTTCTCGTCAAGGCAGTAAATTTATTATTAAATGGCCAATCTCAACACTATGAAATTAAACATCCTATACGCAGAAGACAATATATTGTGTGCCACCAATGTCAAACAGAAACTGGAAGCCCAGGGCTGGAATGTCATCGTAGCTAAAGATGGATACGAAGCATGGGATATATTTCGCCGTACACCTATTGGCCAAATGTTTGATGCCATTATACTAGACAATGAAATGCCCGGTTTGACAGGAGTCGAAGTTGCACAGCGTATTCTATCTGTAAACTTACAGGTGCCATTAATATTTTACAGTGAATACGATGACATTGAGCATATAACCAAAAGCTATCACAACGGAGCAAAAACATACATTATAAAATCTGGAAGCACAGAACAATTGATTGCAACCATAGCAAGCGTTGCCAGAAAGAATAACTCACAGATTTGTCTATTAAAACCTAATGTTGCTTATGATACGTTATTAAATATTTTGTATATAGGAACAGAACAGCATGAATTGAAAGCTTTGGAAGGGAAAATATTTGCAGTGTTAGCTAAAAATCCCAATTGCTTAATTTCTAAACAACAATTGTTTGTTATAGGTTGGGGAGATGATGATCCTCATTGGGAAAAACAATTGTCTAAAGTTATATCACATCTAAGGAAGTTATTGAGTGATATTGATGGAATTGAAATAAAGATCGATACTGGCTATGGATATAAACTAATAAACGTATAGTCTTTTTGCTTTACATCTTTGATTTATGCTTTTCTTGCATCTTGTTTAGAGATGTAGTAAAAAGGGAAATGATAAATTATGTGCTTTAGCAATGAATGTGAAAAGAAAGACCTTTTATGATGACTTCCATAATTTTCCATCATCTTGCCTAATATTATCAAAATTGTAACAGGCGTATAAGTTACGTATATTTTTGATGTTCAAATCATAAAATATACGTAAGATATGGACGCAAACACCAACGATTTCATCCTCGTATTGGAGGAAAAAGACAAGAAGAAGCTGTCAGTCGTTTCTTCTATGGATTCACAAGGCAACATTAAAACGGTAGAACCCCTTGATGCCAATTCCAGACATTTCATGAAGTTCCGTAAGAATGACAGCCTTTTCAAGAATTTTATTGAAAATCTCAGCAAGCAATTCAAAGACCCTTTCCATTTCAGACTTTACAAGATGGTGGCAGACAAGGTGGAAGCCTCTGTCAATGTATTACGGGAAATGCTTCAAAAGCCGGAAGAGAACGAGGATACCATCAGGCTGATGCAGGTAAACCTTGAAGAATATTCACTCAAAGAGCAACTTGGTAAGGTTGACGAGACCCGTATAGACTGGGAGGAACTGTCCGCAATCGGATTGAGTCGGGAACAACTTCTTGATTCTGGCAATCTTGAAAAAATGCTCAGTTGGGGCAAGAGCAACCTGGTTCCGATAACCATACCTTTCGGAGACAGGACAATATATACAGAAGCACGTCTTGCTTTCCGCGAAAATGCAGAAGGAAATCTAACCCTTGCCATACACACTATCCGTAAGGAGCCCAAACTTGATTTTCCTTTTATGGGAGTGCAGTTCACCGGAGAGGACAAAACCAATCTTCTTACGACAGGCAATCTCGGAAGGATAGCAGAAGTCACCCCAAAGAACGGAGAACCGTTCCAGGCATTCGTATCCATTGATCCGCAGACCAACGAACTGGTCGCCCTTAAAAGCAATCGTGTCCGGATTCCGACAGAAATCAAAGGTGTGACTCTTTCCCAACTAGATGAAGTCAAAGCCCGTATTGACAAAGCTATTGCCAGAGTGCAAAAAAGCGTCATGAAAAAAAACAATGGTTTATTCTACATTTCACCATTCGTTACCTTCAACAAAAGCACCCGGCAACTCACTATTAAAGGCAAAAAAGAAGAATTAAAAAGCATGGAAAGCCGTATTCTTTGGCTGTTTTGCATTCGAATCAATGAAACAGTCACTTATACAGAAATGTGTGAAAATTTGTGGGGTTTTCATTCTACCGACAAAGAGAAATCACTCACCCGCTACATTTGTTTGCTTAATAAAAAGCTAACATCTATTCCAACAGTCTATATACAAAATGACTTTGGTATAGGCTATAAACTAGTAAGCGAGTGACAGCATAAAACCAATCATACTCTGCCAAATCTTCAAAATTTCATACGATTTGGCAAATTATACAGATAATTTGCACTATATTTGTAAAAACAAAATTCAACAGTTATGCTAATTGGACGAAAAGAAGAACAGAAAAGATTGCTTTCGGCAGCACAATCGGAGTATTCTGAGTTAATAGCAGTCTATGGTCGCAGGCGTGTAGGCAAGACATTTCTTATCCGTGAAACTTTTGGCTATAAATTCACATTCCAGCATACGGGGTTGGCCAATGCCAGAACCAAAGACCAACTGTTTAGTTTTGCCATTTCACTTCGTGATGCCGGTTACGATGATTGCCCGACACCACAATCGTGGTTGGAGGCATTCAATCTGCTATCTCACTTTCTGAAAAACTCAACAGATAAGAAGAAAATCATCTTCCTTGACGAGCTTCCTTGGATGGACACTCCGCGTTCCAACTTCATTTCGGCATTTGAACACTTCTGGAATGGCTGGGCATCTGCTCGCAGGGATATCGTTTTGATTATCTGCGGCTCTGCAACATCCTGGATTATCAATAAGGTGATTAACGACCATGGCGGACTTCATAATCGTGTTACACAGCGCATTGCTCTTCAACCGTTTACATTGAAAGAGTGCGAAATGTTTGCCCAAAGCAGAGAGTTCGAAATGAGCCGCTACCAAATAGCTGAATGCTATATGATACTGGGAGGCATACCTTTTTATTGGAACTTGCTGGAAAAGGGACTTGGTCTTGCTCAAAATATCGATAAAATTTTCTTTGACAAAACCGGCAAATTAGCAAATGAATTCAACCTGCTTTATGCTTCGTTGTTTAAATCACCAGAAAAATACATTGATGTCGTAACTGCCCTTGGCAAAAAAAAGGCTGGCATGACTCGCGAAGAAATCATACCAGCCATAGACAAGTCAAGCAATGGTGCATTGAGTAAGGTGCTTGATGAATTAGAATACTGCGGATTTATACGGAAATACAATGGCTATGGCAAAAAGACAAAGCAGGCTATCTACCAATTAATAGACAACTATACGCTCTTTTATTTCAAATTTATCCGGCAAAACAAAAACAACGATGAGCATTTTTGGTCTGCATCTATAGATTCCGCCATGCATCGTGCATGGAGCGGTTTGGCTTTTGAGCGTCTGTGTTTGGCTCATACACAACAAATCAAGGCAGGTCTAGGCATTTCCGGGGTATTGAGTAACATCTACTCATGGCGAAAAGAGGCAGATGAAAACGGCGAAGGAGCACAAATTGATTTATTGATTGACCGCAACGATCAAGTAGTAAATATCTGCGAAATGAAATATTCGTTGTCAGAATTTTCAATCAATGCTGAATATGAACGCAATCTGCGCAATAAAAAGAGTGTATTCATTGAAGCAACGAATACCCGCAAGGCTGTGCATCTTACGATGGTAACAACCTACGGCATTCGCCGGAACTCTCACTCCGAAATCGTGCAAAATGAGATTACATTAGAGAATTTGTTTGCATAAGAACCTTTCTTACCGATAAACAATCAGGGCTGCCAACAAATACTGACAGCCCCGATGCAAAAACGATTTCTATAAAAACATTATTTCAAGTATTCCGTAACGAACGCTCTTAATTTTTCAGCTCTGATGTTTTTCGCCAAAATGCGGTTGTTTTCATCCAGCACGATAATGGAGGGAACAGCATCGATGTTATATTGTTTCACAATGTCGCATTTCCATCCCTTCAAAGAAGATACATGCGTCCAGGGCATGCCGTCTTTTTTGATAGCCTGTACCCAAGGAGCTTTTCTTTCGTCCAAAGATACGCTGACAATGGCAAGACCTTTGTCTTTGAAGTCGTTATAAAGTTTTACCATGTTGGGATTCTCCATGCGGCAAGGTCCGCACCAGGATGCCCAGAAATCGATGATTTTCAATTTTCCTTTAACGCTGTATAACGACACTTGCTTGCCATCCGGAGTAGTCAGTGTGAAATCGGGAGCCGTAGCAGCGATACTCACTTTCTCCAGATCGGCAATACGGTTTGCCAAAATCTTGCCGGGAGCTGTTTCTCTTGCTTTTTCTGAAAGCAAATTGTAAATCTGCTTCAGCGGTTCCAGTTCCATGATACGTTCCGAGCCTGCGGTTTGCAGATAGGCTGCCAGGACATTGTCTGCATTCTTGCGGACGATGTTGTTCATCTTTGCAAAGGCTGCTTCCTGCACTTTGTTTGCCTTGGTCTTCAGCTCATGAGATGTCTTGAAATGTTTCTGGGCAGCAGCTTCCGATGCTTTTTTATTTAAAGCACGGCTTTCTGCATTAGCGTTAACAACGATTTTCTGGTATTCGTTATATGCAGTCTGCAGTTTGCCTCCACGGATATCTCCGTTGCCATTCTGGGTAAGGTTTGCAGTATATTCTACTCCCGGCTCCAGAATCATCACAAATCCGCCGGCATATCCTTCGATGACTAGTTGTGCTACTACGGCTTCTTCTGTTGTTCCACTGATGGAGAATTGACGGTTAGCAATCGCAGTCTTAGCGAGTGTGTCAATTTTTCCTGGGCGTTGAGTGAGGACAAGGAGATTACCCTTGTCCAACTCAATCTTACCGCTGATGCTGAATGTCTTTTCTTGTGCTTGTGCAAAGAAACTCAATGCACTAAGTAGAAGAATCGTTAATGTTATTTTTTTCATATTTAATTCTTTACTCTGTTAACGGTCCGGTAATCTGTCTACTTGAGAGAAGGCCCAGTCTACCACAGATACATTCCCTAAATCATATACGTGTTTCTCTTCTATGTCACCGGCATTGCTCAGGTGAAGTTCATGGATTTCATCCGTGCCGTCTGCGTTGGTTACCAGCAAACCTAAAATACGCAAATAGCCCTCATATTCGTTTACACTTGTTCCTGTTGTAAATCTAAAAGCAATCTTTTTGATGGTTCCCGGTGCTACATACAACTGTATTTTTTCGCCGCTGGCCATAATTCCGCGGTAGAGAGCGTTATCTTCCGTGAAGAAGAATTGATCTTGAAAATAGTCGGTCACTGCAAATTTTGTCTGTTCTGTAAATCCCCATGCTTGTGTAGAGTCACAGGTTACGCTTCCATACGCATATTCGTCTTTATTATCATCTTTTCCATCGTTCCCTTTGGTCATCTTGTCCCCTTTGTCGTTGTAGGATATCCGGTACAGGTAGCATTTGTCACTGTTTTCGCTTTTGGCGATAAACAAGCAAGGCTCCTGGTCGTTGCCCACTGTCTGTGCATCTCTTCCTATCCATAAGCCTTTTTTCCCTTGAAGATCTTTTGAGCTTAAGGTGCCCATATATCCCAATGCTCCTTCAATGAAATACATCAGGCGTTTATTGGTGTTGTCCCACATGGTTATAAAACCTTGAGAGTCCATATAGGCCATGTCGATTTTGTAATCGGAAGAAACGTTGCCCGATGTCATTTTGAATTCAGGCACTCCGTTTCTATCGGAATAATATAATTTGCCGTCTTCGGTAATCATTCCGAGTTTTTTGGTCCATGCGTTTTTCGGGCTTATCATTTCCTTGATTTTAACGGTTCCGGGTATCCCCATTTGTCTTGGTTTGCCCATCACCTTGCAGTTGAATGGGAAAATGTAATTGATGCTGTCCGGAGCTGAAATCAAGAACAGACGTTCTGTTTCCGTATAGCTTTCGGCTCCGCCAATAGCGTAGTTGATGCGGGTCATTTCCGGATAACCGGGTTGTCCCATGGCTGTCATCATATCCGGAGTTACCTCTGCTTCTCCGGTTGTATTCCAAGACAGGGATCCCAGTTTGCGATCTCCTTCTTCACCATGGAGGAACAACCAAGAGTTGTAGAATGGTACTTTGGTCTGTACAGTCAGACTTTTGTAATATTCTAGATTCATACTCTTGTCGCGTACCACCAGCAATACCCGCCATTTAGATTTTTTTGCAGCCACCAGTTCCATCAGGTTCTCTTTGCCGGTAATGGTGTCTTTAGATACTTCTTTTTTGTCAATGCTCAACGTTCTGTACCAAGTGTATTCCAGATTGTCTTCAGAGCTGTTCAGCGTCTGTTTTCCCTCTGCTACCAGACGGAAGGTATCCGCTTCCAAGGCGGGTTGGTTAATCAGGTAGATGCTCAGTTCATCGTTCGCAGGTGCCGGATTAAGCGTTACCTCAAAGTCGTTGACGTTTTTATAGTCGTAGTTTCCTTTATCCTTATAGCAGGCGCTGGCCAGCATCAGTAAAAGAAATCCTATCAATAATCTACTTGTATTCATTTCTCCAAGTTTTTGTGTGTTTAATTATTCTGCATATCCCGGGAAGGTGAAATCCTTTTTATTATCGGGATGGGTTGTGTTGTATTCCCTTAAAGCGTCGTTTAATTTTTTGACGATGTCAATTTCCATCCAGTTGCTGTCCCATATGCACCATTCATTTTCGTATACTGTTTGCATGACTGTTACCCAGAAGGCATATTTCTCTTCGGTATACTCACCGTATTTTGCATCGTTCCAGCCATCTGGTTTGGGATAGCGGTCTGTGATTGTCAAATTATGGCTG
>OGQF01001759.1_pt1 | contig 14038 bp, 10 predicted proteins | sample 1553141 | NCBI WGS metagenome assembly OGQF01 (sample SAMEA2580005, study PRJEB22360) | human gut metagenome | biome: human gut; feature: human-associated habitat; material: faeces | place: Denmark | collected 2008/2010
TTTAGCGAAAATAAGCTCTTATAAAAGGCCAAAATCTCCTGTTTTTGTATTTTTTTAGCAAAAAAGGGCGTTTTTAATACAAACAGAACTCCCGGAGGAATGGCATCACTTTCTATTTCTTTACTGACATCTTTTCTCAATAAGTATTTCCCCTATTGACAAAACAAGGAATCCTTACTATAGTGTTCCTGTAAAGAACTACTAAAAGGAGTACCTATGGAAGAAGCGGCAATCATAGAACAACTTATCCTGTTCGGACTGAGCAGGCAGGAGGCTGCCATTTACCTGTGTCTTCTTCAAAATGAAGAACTGACAGGCTATGAGGTGGCGAAGCTGACGGGGATTTCCAGATCCAATGTCTATAATGGACTGGCATCGTTGGTGGAGCATGGAGCTGCTTATGTGATCGAAGGAACCTCCTCAAAATATCTGGCTGTAGCATTATCCGAGTTCTGCGATAACCGGATCCGGTATCTGCGGAAAGCAAAAGAACGTCTGGTGGCGGATGGCCCCAGGAAAAATTTACCTAGAGAAGGCTATATCACCATCGAAGGCTATGACCACATCTGTGACAAGATCCGGCACATGCTTCTGGGTGCCGAGAAGCGTATTTATTTTTCCGCAACAGGTGAATTCCTGGAGCAATGGTCGGAGGAGATCAGGGAGCTGGTCCGGGCACAGAAAAAAGTGGTGCTGATTTCAGAAGACAACAGAGAACCTTTTCCGGAAGATGCGGAATTAAAGGCCGGGATCATAGAATACCTGGTGCCGGAGCATTTCAGAGAGCCTAAGGAAGAGGAACAGCAGATGGATCAGATCCGTCTCATCATAGATTCCGAGTACATTCTCACCGGTACGGTGACGGGAAAGAGCAGTGATACCTGCCTTTACAGTGGCCAGAAGAATTTTGTCAGAGTCTTCAAGGATGCCATGCGCAACGAGATCGCCCTCATTCGGTTGAAGCAGGGTGAGCAATAATTATGTAGAAAACGCTTTTGCCGGGTGGAAACGGCCGCAGCGTTCTCATAAATAGGATAAAATAGAAAGGGATAGAAAAATGAGTATCAGAGTCGCAATTTTAGGTTATGGTAACTTAGGAAAAGGAATGGAATGTGCAGTAAAGCAGAATGATGACATGGAGCTGGTAGCCGTATTTACCAGAAGAGATCCTGCTACAGTAAAGACTTTAACAGATGTGAAGGTTTATAATGTAGATCAGTTACTGTCCATGCAGGACAAGATCGATGTCCTGGTGCTGTGCGGAGGCTCCGCAACCGATCTGCCCAAACAGACCGCAGAGTATGCAAAATATTTCAACGTGGTAGACAGCTTTGATACCCATGCGAAGATCCCCGAGCATTTCGCACAGGTAGATGCTGCAGCAAAAGAGGGCGGCAAGGTAGCCATGATTTCCGTAGGCTGGGATCCCGGTATGTTCTCCCTGAACAGACTGTATGCCAATGCCATTTTAAGAGACGGCAGCGATTATACCTTCTGGGGTAAGGGTGTCAGCCAGGGACATTCCGATGCCATCCGTCGTATCCCCGGTGTCAAGGATGCCAAGCAGTATACCATTCCCGTAGAGTCCGCACTGGAAGCTGTCAGAAACTGTGAGAATCCGGTTCTGACCACCAGACAGAAGCATACCAGAGAGTGCTTTGTGGTAGCGGAAGAGGGCGCAGACAAGGCACAGATCGAAGAGCAGATCAAGACCATGCCCAACTATTTTGCAGATTATGATACTACTGTACATTTCATCACTGAGGAAGAACTGCAGAGAGATCACGCAGGTATCCCTCACGGCGGATTTGTACTGCGTACCGGCAAGACCGGATTAAACGGTGAGCACAACCATGTGATCGAGTACAGCTTAAAGCTGGATTCCAACCCGGAGTTCACTTCCTGCGTACTGACCGCTTATGCAAGAGCTGCTTACCGCATGAATCAGGAAGGCCAGAAGGGCTGCAAGACCGTATTTGATGTGGCACCTGCTTATCTGAGCACTCTGACTCCGGAAGAGATGAGAAGCGCGTTACTGTAAATAAGATAGATGCAGAGGAGATACTTATGGAAAAAAAGGCATTTGTTACCAAAGAAATGATCGAAAAGATCGCAGAAAAATATCCCACACCGTTTCATATCTATGATGAAAAGGGAATCCGGGAGAATGCGAAGGCGCTGAAGGAAGCTTTTGCGTGGAACAAGGGCTACAAGGAGTTCTTTGCGGTAAAGGCGACTCCCAACCCTTTTCTGATCAACATCTTAAGAGATTACGGCTGTGGATGTGACTGCTCCTCTCTGACAGAGCTGATGCTCAGCAATGCTATGGGGGTAAAGGGAGAGGACATTATGTTCTCCTCCAACGATACCCCGGCCCATGAATTCGAATATGCGGCAAAAATCGGTGCCACCATCAATCTGGATGACATCACCCATATCGATTTCCTGGAGAAGACCATCGGTTATCTGCCCAAGACCCTGAGCTGCCGTTACAATCCCGGCGGATATTTTTCCATCAGCAATAACATCATGGACAATCCGGGCGATGCTAAATACGGTTTCACCACGGAGCAGATGTTTGAGGGATATAAGATCCTGAAGGCAAAGGGTGTGGAGAATTTTGGTATCCATTCTTTTCTGGCCAGTAACACGGTAACGAATGACTATTATCCCACTCTGGCAAGAGAACTGTTCGAACTGGCAGTAAAGCTGAAAGAGGAGACCGGCGTACACATTACCTTCATCAATCTGTCCGGTGGTATCGGTATTCCTTACCGTCCGGATCAGGAACCCAACGACATCAGAGTCATCGGCGAAGGCGTGCGTAAGGTATATGAGGAAGTTCTGGTACCGGCAGGCATGGGTGATGTGGCAATCTACACAGAGCTTGGTCGTTATATGATGGCACCTTACGGACATCTGGTGACCCAGGTCATCCATGAGAAGCATACTCATAAGGAATACATCGGTGTGGATGCCTGTGCCGTGAACCTGATGCGTCCCGCCATGTACGGCGCTTACCATCACATCACTGTACTGGGCAAGGAAAACGAGCCCTGCGACCACAAGTACGATGTGACCGGTTCCCTGTGCGAGAACAACGACAAATTCGCCATCGACCGGATGCTGCCAAAGATCGATATCGGTGACTATATTGCCATCCACGATACCGGTGCACACGGTTTTGCCATGGGTTACAATTACAACGGTAAGCTGAAATCCGCAGAGCTTCTGCTGAAGGAGGACGGCAGCGTGGAACTGATCCGCCGTGCCGAGACACCGAAGGATTATTTTGCAACCTTTGACTGTTTCGATATTTATAATAAGATTAATTTTGACGCATAACACTTACCCATAGGAGGTTGGCGTGACTGCTTGCAGGCAAAGCAAACCTCCTATGAGGGAAGTGAACGAACATGAGCAAGAAGGGCGATAGCCCGGAATGCGAATGGGCGATATAGGAGGATACGAAGCAATGAAATATCCGAAACATATACAGCGGGGAGGGACCATTGGATTTGTGGCCCCTTCTTTTGGCTGTCAGATAGAACCTTATTACACTGCCTTTGGCAATGCCCAGAAGAAATTCCGGGAAATGGGCTATCAGTTACAATTAGGCCCCAACTGTTATGCCGGAGAGGGCATCGGTATCAGTAACACCCCCGAAAAATGCGGGCAGGAGCTGACGGATTACTATTGCAGCCCGGAAAATGACTGTCTGATCTCCTGCGGTGGCGGAGAACTGATGTGCGAGACCATGAGCCATGTGGATTTTGAGCGTCTGCAGGCAGCAGAGCCCAAGTGGTATCTGGGGTATTCTGACAATACCAACATGACCTATCTGCTGGCAACCATCTGTGATACCGCCTCCGTCTACGGCCCCTGCGCGGCCGCTTTTGGCATGGAGCCCTGGCATGCATCCCTGAAAGATGCCTTCGGAATATTGACCGGAGAGACCAAAGAGGTGCATGGATATGACAAGTGGGAAAAGGAGTCTCTGAAAAATGAAGAACAGCCTCTGTTGCCCTATAACACCACGGAATCCAGAGTGCTGAAAAAGTATCTTGGCAGACAGACAGCAGAAGAGGAACCGGAGATCCGCTTTTCAGGTCGGTTGCTGGGCGGCTGTATGGATTGTCTGGTGAATCTACTGGGAACCCGGTTTGATAAAACACAGGATTTTCTGGAAAAGTATAAAGAGGACGGAATCATCTGGTTCCTGGAAGCCTGTGACCTGAATGTTTTTGCCATCCGCAGAGCCATGTGGCAGATGGAGGAAGCCGGATGGTTTCAGTATGTCAAAGGTTTTCTCATCGGAAGACCGTTGTGTTTCGGACAGGAGATGATGGGACTGGATCAGTACCAGGCAGTTCTGACCGTGGCGGGAGAGAAGAATGTTCCCGTGATCCTGGATGTGGATCTGGGACATCTGGCACCCATGATGCCGATTGTCACCGGAAGCTGTGCGGAAGTACAGGTACAGGGCAATGATGTCACCCTCCGTTATGACTATCGGTAAAAATGTATAAATTCATAGAAAAAGTGTAGAAATAAGAAAAGGCTCATCCCAAACGGGAGAGCCTTTTCGTGCGTCTATGGAACGCTCTATTCGTCGAAAACGATATTAGCAGCCAAAATTGAAGTAGCCGCAGAATGCATTCAACCACTGAGAACAGTTAATGAATTTGAAACACATACTTTCTTCCTCCTTTTCCTGTTGCCTGGTGTTCGGTTACGTCTGTGTTAGCTAAGCACAAATGAATTGTAACAATTTTGTAACAATTAATCCATAGGAGATGATTGGAAAAAAATTAGAAAAAGCAGGAAATGCGATGTGGTTATAAAAATACAAAAAGAAAGCGCAGAACCGATTCGATTCTGCACTAACTGCCGGCAATGGGACTTGAACCCATACGGTGTTGCCACCAACAGATTTTGAGTCTGCCTCGTCTGCCATTCCGACACGCCGGCATTCAAACACTCACAACAGAGATTATCTTATCATAGATTAAAAAAGTTGACAAGAGTTTTTTTCTGGAATCTTGCTACTATTTTTCTAGTCTTTTTACACAAGATGTTGTATAGTAGAAGTGTATGAGTATATGGGAACGCAATCTGTAGAACTGTTTTGGAATAGGGTGGAAGCATGAATTGCAAAGAATTTGAAAAGAATATTCCTGATTTCATTGCAGGAAAACTGGATTTTCAGACCTTGCAGGAATTCGGGGAGCATATGCGGGAATGCCCGGGCTGCAAGGAGGAATTGGTGATTCAGTTCCTTGTAACGGAAGGTATGCAGCGTCTGGAAGACGGCGATGCTTTTGACCTGCAGAGAGAACTGGAACTGAGACTTGCGGAAGCAAAGCGCAAGGTAAGATTTCATATGGCTTTTCTGAAGACAGGGGCCGTACTGGAAGTGCTGACGGTGATTTTTCTTATGGGATTTCTGGGATGGATCATCTCTTAGCGACACCTGATAGAATCAAGAGGACAGAATTAAGATAGGATAGACAGAGTATGAGTCAGAAACTGGTATTGATCGACGGACACAGTATATTGAACCGGGCATTCTACGGAGTGCCGGATCTGAGTAATGCAGAGGGACTGCACACAAATGCCATTTATGGTTTTTTGAATATTATGTTTAAAATTCTGGAGGAGGAAAAGCCGGAATATCTGGCAGTGGCTTTTGATGTTCATGCACCGACTTTCCGCCACAAAATGTATGAGGCTTACAAGGGAACGAGAAAGCCTATGCCGGAGGAATTGCGGGAGCAGGTGCCCGTCATGAAGGAAATCCTGAAGGCCATGCATATTACCATTATGGAGCAGGCGGGACTGGAAGCAGATGACATTCTTGGAACGCTGGCCAAAAAAGCAGAGCAGGCCGGATTGGAAGTATCACTGGTCTCCGGTGACAGAGATCTGCTGCAGATTGCCACGGATCATATCAAGATCCGGATTCCGAAGACGAAGCAGGGCAGAACGGAGATCGAGGATTATTATGCCGCAGATGTACTGGCTGCCTATCAGGTGACTCCGTTACAGTTTATCGAACTGAAAGCCCTGATGGGAGATACCGCCGATAATATTCCAGGAGTGCCGAAGGTGGGAGAGAAAACCGCACAGGCACTGATGGTGGAGTACGGTTCTCTGGATAATATTTATGCCCATGTGGAAGAAATCTCGAAAAAAAGTATCCGGGAATCCCTGATCGAGCATAAGGATCTGGCAGATCTGAGCAAGACGCTGGCAACGATCAAGACCGACTGCGAATTGCAGTTGGATTACGAACAGGCCAGAGCAGAGGGGTTCTATACCCCGGAAGCCTATACCTTGTGCAAACGTCTGGAATTCAAAAATCTGTTGGGAAGATTTGAAAAAGATGCCGCCGCCAATGACAGCAAGATCGCAGAAAGCTTCCGACAGATTGAAGATAAAAAAGAATTTTTACAATATCTGAAAAAAGCGCAGAAACAGAAGGAGATCGGCCTGTGGCTGATCACGGAACCAGTGGATGCTACTACGAAAAAAGAAGAATTGCTGGGGGTGGCATTGTCTGTGTCCGATGAGGAGACGGTATTTTATGCCCTGACCCATGAAAAGGAACCGGAAGGGCAGTTAAGTCTGTTTGCGGAAGCGGTGGAATCTGTGGATGACACCGCAGAGATCACGGAAGCTCTACAGGAACTTTCCGCAGGTACGGATACACAGATCGCTACCTTTGATGTGAAGCACCAGTATGACTATCTGGACCGCAGCAGTACAGAACAGTATTTTGACGTATTGATCGCGGCGTATCTGCTGAATCCTCTGAAGAATGATTATGACATGGAGGCCATTGCTTCGGAGCATCTGGGAATTCTGATCCCGGGCAGAGCGGAAGTATTCGGCAAGAGAGATTTCCGGACACTGCTTTCCGAGGACGCCGGGAAAGCCATGGAGTATGCGTGCTACGGAGCCTATGTCTCCCGGAAAGGCAAAAAAGTCCTGAAGGACAAGCTGGAGGCAGCAGGCATGAAATGTCTCATGGAGGAGATGGAGATGCCTCTTTCACTGGTACTGTATGACATGCAGAAAGAAGGTGTGGCTGTAAAGCGGGAGGAACTGAAGGCTTATGGGGATGCACTGGTGGCCCGCATTGAGGAACTGGAACAGTCCATTCACACACAGGCAGGAACAGAGTTCAATATCAATTCCCCCAAGCAGCTGGGCGAGGTACTGTTTGAGACCATGCAGATCCCCGGCGGCAAGAAGACCAAGACCGGATATTCCACAGCTGCGGATGTGCTGGAAAAGCTGTCGGCGGATTACCCTATTGTAAGAGATATCCTGGAATACAGAGGTCTGACCAAGTTAAAGTCCACCTATGCAGACGGACTGGCAGCTTTTATTGAAGAGGACGGCAGGATCCATACGAATTTCAATCAGACCATTACTGCCACGGGGCGTATCAGCTCTACAGAGCCGAATCTGCAGAACATTCCCATGCGTATGGAACTGGGCAGACAGATCCGCAAGGTATTTATCCCCAGAGAAGGCTATGAATTCATGGATGCGGACTATTCCCAGATCGAACTGCGTGTGCTGGCTCATATGTCCGGAGACGAACAGCTGATTGATGCTTACAGACAGGAAGAGGATATTCACCGGATCACGGCATCCAAGGTATTCCATACTCCTTTCGAGCAAGTCACGGATCTGCAGCGCCGGAATGCCAAGGCAGTCAATTTCGGTATCGTCTACGGTATCAGTTCCTTTGGACTGAGTCAGGATCTGAGTATCAGCAAAAAGGAAGCGGCACAGTACATTGAACAGTATTTTGCCACTTACCCGAAGGTGAAGGAATTCATCGACAAACTGGTGGCGGATGCAAAGGAAAAGGGCTATACGGAGACCATGTTTGGCAGAAGACGCCCTATCCCGGAACTGTCATCCTCCAATTTCATGCAACGGTCCTTCGGCGAGCGGGTGGCCATGAATGCCCCTATTCAGGGAACGGCGGCGGATATTATCAAGATCGCCATGATCAAGGTATGGAAAGCATTGAAAGAGGAAGGGTTAAAATCCCGTCTGATCCTGCAGGTGCATGACGAACTGTTGGTCGAGACCGCACGGGAGGAAGAGGCAAGAGTCCGTGAGATCCTTACGGAAAATATGAAGTCCGCGGCAGATCTGGCGGTGACGCTGGAAATCGATCTGCACACGGGCAATAACTGGTATGAGGCGAAATAAATGCGTTTTATAGGTATTACCGGCGGTGTGGGTGCCGGGGAAAAAGAGGTTTTAAAATATATCGGACAGCATTATAAATGTGAGATCTATCTGGCGGATGAGATCGGGCATAAAGTCAAGGAACCGGGAACCGAAGGCTATCATGCGCTGGTAGCGCTGATGGGAGACGGAATCCTTGCGCCGGACGGACAGATCGATAAGCCGGCAATGGCGGCAAAGATTTTTGCAGATCCGACACTGTTGGAACAGGTGAATGCCATCATTCATCCTGCGGTTAAAAAATATCTGGCGGATCGTCTGGCAGAGGCAAAGAATAAGGGCGATGTGGAACTGTTTTTTGTGGAAGCGGCACTTTTGATCGAGAGCGGGTATGAACATATAGTGGATGAAATGTGGTATATCTACGCCAGAGAAGATGTACGCAGAAGAAGACTTTCGGAAAGCCGCGGTTACACACCGGAGAAGATAGAAAAGATCATAGCATCACAGCTTTCGGAGGAAGAATTCCGGCAGCATTGTGATTTTGTCATTGATAACAGTGACAGTCTGGAAGACAGCTACAGACAGATCAGACAGAAACTGGAGGCATATTCATGGAAGGAGTAAAAGAAAAACAGGGACAGCTGGTATTCGGACTGGATATCGGTACGAGAAGCATCGTAGGTACGGTAGGATACTTAAATGGTGGGAAATTCCATGTGCTGGCACAGCGCTCCAAGGAGCATGAGACCAGAGCCATGCTGGACGGACAGATCCATGACATCGGCAAGGTGGGAGAGACTATTTCCCAGGTAAAGGAACAGCTGGAAGCGGATCTGGGCAGAGAACTTACGGAAGTATGTATCGCAGCTGCAGGCCGTGTGCTGCGTACCGTCACTACCTATGTGGAGCACAGCTTTGAGAGCGACCGGGAGATCACGCAGGAAGATGTGTATTCCTTGTGTACCATGGGCGTGGAGAAGGCTTACGAGGAATTCCAGAACAGCAATACGGATACAGATATGAAATTCTACTGTGTGGGTTATACGGCCATGCGGTATTACATGAATGGCTACCAGATGGGTAATCTGGAGGGACATAAGGCAAAAAACATTGCAGTGGATCTGATCGCCACGTTTCTGCCGGATGATGTAGTGGACGGTCTGTATAAGGCAGTAGAACTGGCGGGCCTGCATGTGGCGAATCTGACACTGGAGCCTATTGCTGCCATTCAGGTAGCAATTCCGGAGAAGTTCCGTATGTTAAATATGGCATTGGTGGACGTGGGTGCAGGCACCAGTGATATTTCCATTACCAAAGAGGGAACCATCCCAGCCTATGGCATGATCCCCGTAGCAGGAGACAGCCTGACGGATATTCTGGTACAGCATTGTCTCGTGGAATTCGAGGTGGCCGAGCAGATCAAGAGAAAATGCAGAACCCAGGAGACTATCGAATACGAAGATATCATGGGACTGCCCCAGACCATCAAAGCCAGCGAAGTGCTGGAACTGCTGGATCCGGAGATCGAACGTATGACCCAGCTGGTATCCGATACCATCAAAGAACTGAACGGGGACAAACCGGTCAGTGCCGTGTTCGTGGTAGGCGGCGGTGGAATGGTGCCCGGTTACACGGAGAAGCTGGCAGAAAAGCTGGGCATCGTGAAGGAACGTGTGGCAATCCGGGGACAGGAAGTCATGCAGACCATTACATTTGAACTGGAAAATGCCAGAAAGGATGCCATGATGGTAACACCTATCGGTATCTGTTTAAGCTATTATGTACAGAGCAATAATTTTATTTTCGTGGAATTTAACGGAGAGCGGGTAAAGCTCTATGATAACGGCAAATTATCCGTGACAGATGCCGCTATGCAGATGCAGTTCCCCAATGACCAGCTGTTCCCCAGAAAAGGGGAAGCCCTTCTGTTTACTGTCAATGGTAAGACCCGTATGGTGCGGGGCGAACAGGGAGAGGCAGCAGTCATCCGGGTCAACGGAGACGAGGCGGATATGTATACCCAGGTACATAATGGGGACCGCATTGTGGTAACACCTTCCACGGAGGGCGAACCGGCGGTGCTGGAGCTGGGAAAACTCTCTGAACTGGGGGATGCACTGCAGGTCTATGTGAACGGTAAACAGATCAGTCTGCCGAAGACAGCGGAAGTCAACGGTCACAGAGAGAATGAATTCTACCGGATCGGCCAGAACGATGATATTCGGATTCGGAATTCTTATACTGTAAAGGAAATCGCAGAATTTCTGGATGTGCCTCTCGGTGCGGATATCAGGGTCAATGATACAGCGGCGCAGCCGGATACCAGAGTTTATGAGCATTTCACCGTAAGCTGGGATATGAAGAACCCGCTGCCGGAAGGGAGTTATGCAGACCTGCCGGATGCGGACACAGAAGAGGATGCCTATAGAGAAGAGCCTGTTTATGGAGAAGGGCCTGTGATGCAGAAGGCAGAGGCTGTGGCAGGAGAAGCGGCGATGACACAGGGGACAGAGACTGCAGCAGAAAACGGGACGGCTTCCGTGACAACGCAGGGGACTTCCGGGAAGCAGGACGAAAAGTACGAAAGCGTGGAACAGACGGCACAGAGCCAAAGCGTGTCACCACAGGGACCGCATCCGTTAACAGTGATCGTGAACCATTCCCCCATCACCATGCAGGGTAAGGCTTCCTATGTATTTGTGGATGTGTTTGATTATATTGATTTTGATCTGGGATCCTCCGCATCCGCAGGCAGATCCATTGTGACGAACTTAAATGGACGCCCGGCACAGTTCATGGAACCTTTGAAAGAGGGAGATGTGATCGAGATCTACTGGAAAAGCATGCACTAGTATGCATTAATGCCGAAGATGGAAAACGGCAAAGAGTAAGACAGAAGTAAGATAGAAAAGAGATTAAGAAGTTATGAGATTATGTAGTATTGCCAGCGGCAGCAGCGGCAACTGTATTTATGTGGGATCAGAGGCCACGCATCTGCTGGTGGACGTGGGAATCAGCGGCAAAAAGGCGGAGGCCGGGCTGAACAGTCTGGGACTCACCGGAAGAGATCTGGATGGCATCCTGGTGACCCACGAACATATGGATCATGTGGCGGGACTGGGTGTCATGGCGAGAAAATATGAAGTGCCGATCTATGCCACAACGGGAACCCTGGAAGAAATCCAGAAGATGGGGAATCTGGGCAAGATCAATCCAGCCCTGTTTCGGGAAGTGAAGGAAGATGTGAAACTGACTATCAAGGATCTGACTGTCAATCCCATGAAAATCTCCCATGATGCGGCACAGCCGGTGGGCTATCGTATTGCTTACGGAGATAAAAAGGTAGGAATCTGTACGGATTTAGGAGTCTATAATGATTACACCGTGGAGTGCCTGAAGGGAATGGATGCCTTGCTGCTGGAAGCGAATCATGATGTGAAGATGTTGCAGGTAGGACCTTATCCCTATTATCTCAAACAGAGAATTCTGGGGGACAGAGGACACCTTTCCAATGAAAATTCCGGCAAGCTGCTCTGTCGAATCCTGCATGACAAGCTGCAGGCTATCGTGCTGGGACATCTCAGCAAGGAGAATAATCTTCCGGAGCTGGCCTATGAAGCGGTCCGGATGGAAATCACCATGGGAGAGAACCCTTACCGGGCGGAAGACTTCCGGATGATGGTGGCAGACAGGAGCAATGTATCTCCGGTGATCAATATTGCGTAGCGGATGCGCAGCGCATCAGCCAGCATTATTCGTTGGAGCCGCATCATAGCACGCTTTTGTGTCATTTTATGACTAGCTTTGCTCCATAGTTTGGCGCTCGGTGCCTGAAACATATTCGCTCACAAAATGATGCAAGTATGATTTCTGTGTCTGAATATGTTCATAGGCTGAACTTGAGGTTGCAAATTGTAGTAAAGTGTAGTTTAATAGATAAAAATAATAGCATGATTTCATGCAGAAAATGAGGGCGATTATGAAAAGAACAATTATTACGGTAGTTGGTAAGGACACAGTAGGCATTATCGCAAAGGTATGTACCTATCTTGCGGAAAACGGCATCAATATCCTGGATATTTCCCAGACCATCGTACAGGGATATTTTAACATGATGATGATCGTTGACACCAACCAGATGCAGAAAACTTTTGGTGATATGGCAGATGAACTGGCTGCTCTCGGAGAAGAAATTGGCGTAGTGATCAAGTGCCAGAAGGAAGAGATCTTTGACAAGATGCACCGCATCTGATAAGCCCCACGATTTCGAAATAAATAAGACCCGAAGGGGCAGATAGGAGCCGTAATGATCAATTTATATGAAGTAACAGAGACCAACAAAATGATCGAGGAAGAGAACCTGGACGTGCGTACCATCACACTGGGTATCAGCCTGTTAGACTGTATCGATTCCGATCTGGACAGATTAAATGAGAAGATTTATAACAAAATCTACGAAGCAGCCAAGGATCTGGTGAAGACCGGAGAGGAGATCTCCAGAGAATTTGGCATCCCCATTGTAAATAAGAGAATTTCCGTAACTCCCATTGCACTGATCGGTGGTGCGGCATGTCATACGATAGAAGACTTTGCAAGTATTGCAAAGACATTGGATAAGGTAGCACATGAGGTTGGTGTGAACTTCCTGGGCGGTTATTCCGCATTGGTCAGCAAGGGAATGACCCCGGCGGACGAACTGCTGATCCGTTCCATTCCTCTGGCGCTGTCTACCACAGAGCGTGTGTGCAGCTCTGTGAACCTGGGCTCCACCAAGACCGGTATCAACATGGATGCCGTAAAGCTGATGGGTGAGATGGTCAGGGAGACTGCAGAGTATACCAAGGAAGATGATTCCCTGGGCTGTGCAAAGCTGGTAGTATTCTGTAATGCACCGGATGATAATCCTTTCATGGCAGGTGCCTTTCATGGTGTGACCGAAGCAGACAAGATCATCAATGTCGGTGTCAGCGGCCCCGGCGTTGTAAAGACCGCACTGGAAAAGGTGCGCGGCGAGAACTTCGAGGTTCTCTGTGAGACTATCAAGAAGACTGCTTTTAAGGTAACCCGTGTAGGTCAGCTGGTAGCACAGGAGGCATCCCGGATGCTAAATGTTCCCTTTGGCATCGTGGATCTGTCTCTGGCACCGACCCCGGCCATCGGCGACAGCGTAGCGGATATCCTGTGTGAGATCGGTCTGGAACATGCCGGAGCTCCCGGAACCACTGCAGCCCTGGCGTTGTTGAATGATCAGGTGAAAAAGGGCGGTGTTATGGCATCTTCCTACGTCGGCGGTTTAAGTGGTGCATTCATTCCTGTCAGTGAAGATCAGGGAATGATCGATGCCGTGAATGCCGGAGCCCTCACCATCGAGAAGCTGGAAGCCATGACTTGTGTCTGCTCCGTAGGTCTGGATATGATCGCCATTCCCGGAGACACCAAGGCAACCACCATTTCCGGTATCATTGCGGATGAAATGGCCATCGGTATGGTGAACCAGAAGACCACCGCAGTCAGAATCATCCCCGTAATCGGAAAAGGCGTGGGAGAGACCGTGGAGTTCGGCGGCCTGTTAGGTTATGCACCCATCATGCCCGTGAATACCTTCTCCTGTGATGCTTTCGTCAACCGCGGCGGCCGCATCCCCGCACCTATTCATAGCTTTAAGAACTAACTGGAAAGTTAGTTTGGTGTAAATAGTCCAAAAACGATGAATTCCGTACAAAAAAAGTTCCTAAATCAGGAATTTTTGTACGGAATTTCTTTATTTTGCTTATGCAGCGAAAATAGAGACTTTTGACATATCAAAATTTCATATTTTTGT
>OGQF01001762.1_pt1 | contig 13994 bp, 10 predicted proteins | sample 1553141 | NCBI WGS metagenome assembly OGQF01 (sample SAMEA2580005, study PRJEB22360) | human gut metagenome | biome: human gut; feature: human-associated habitat; material: faeces | place: Denmark | collected 2008/2010
TAAGAAATCGTCGTGAATCCAATAAAATCAGAGATAATCTTTACAAAAATAAATAAGACTACCCCTTGGACTAGGGTCATGATTTTTGTTCCTCTCAGAGCCCTAATAAACCGATAAATTAAAAAAGCAACAATCAATATGTCCAAACTATTGACAAGAACCCTCAGCGGACTATCAAAAAGTGACCGCCAAAAATCAACGTCAATGGACGAAAGTAATCCCATACTCATCACACTTTCTTTTAATTTTTTAACAGTTTCTATTATACCATGAATTCAAACTATTTTGAGGCTACAATCACTACTTTTTATGATAAAATAAAACCATGACTATAAAAACTACTATGGGTATCTTGGCAGGTAAAGCTAGTCACTTTGTTCTCTCAAAATTGGGACGTGGCTCAACCCTCCCAGGAAAAATCGCCCTTAAATTTGATAAAGATATTTTAGACACACTAGCTAAAGATTATGAAATCGTCGTTGTCACTGGTACCAACGGTAAGACTCTGACAACCGCTTTGACAGTCGGTATTCTAAAAGAAGCTTACGGTGAAATTGTAACTAACCCTAGTGGAGCCAACATGATCACTGGGATTACTTCCACCTTTCTAACTGCTAAAAGAGCTAAATCTGGTAAGAAAATCGCTGTCTTGGAGATTGATGAAGCCAGCCTTCCAAAAATCACTGAGTATATCACTCCAAGTCTTTTTGTCTTCACAAATATTTTCCGTGACCAAATGGACCGTTATGGTGAAATTTACACCACTTATCAGATGATTTTAGATGGTGCTGCTAAGGCGCCAGCGGCAACTATTTTGGCTAACGGGGACAGTCCTCTTTTTAATTCTAAAGAGCTAGTCAATCCCGTACGTTTCTACGGTTTTGACACTGAAAAACATGCGCCAGAGCTTACACACTATAATACTGAAGGAATTGTGTGTCCTAAGTGCGAGAGCATTCTTCAGTATCACCTTAATACTTACGCTAACTTGGGTGACTATGTGTGCCTTAACTGTGACTTCCACCGTCCAGAATTAGATTATAAGCTAACGCAGCTGACAAAAATCACCAACACCACTTCTGAATTTATCATTGACGGTCAAGATTACAAGATTAACGTTGGGGGGCTCTACAACATCTATAATGCCCTTGCTGCCGTTTCTGTCGCTGAATTCTTCGGCGTTGTGCCAGAGCAAATCAAAGCTGGTTTTGATAAGAGTCGTGCTGTCTTTGGACGCCAAGAAACCTTTAAAATTGGTGATAAATCATGTACTCTCGTACTGATTAAGAATCCAGTTGGAGCTAGCCAAGCTCTGGATATGATTAAACTTGCAGACTATCCATTTAGCTTGTCAGTCCTTCTTAATGCCAACTATGCTGATGGTATTGACACCAGCTGGATTTGGGATGCCAACTTTGAAAGCATTCTCGATATGGATATTCCTGAAATTAATGCTGGTGGTGTCCGTCACTCTGAAATTGCCCGTCGTCTGCGTGTAACTGGCTATCCAGAGGACAAAATTACACAAGCAGAAAAACTCGAAGATATTATGACCCTAATTGAAAAGCAAGACTGCGACCACGCCTATATCTTAGCGACCTATACTGCCATGCTTGAATTCCGTGATATTCTGGCCCAACGTCATGCTGTCGGAAAGGGGATGAACTAATGACTTATACTTCTCTCAAATCGCCAGAAAATCGTGACTACACCTATATCCTAAATGTTGCCCACCTTTACGGTAATCTTCTCAATACTTATGGTGACAATGGCAATGTCCTTATGATGAAATACGTGGGGGAAAAGCTTGGTGCTAAGATGACCTTCGATATCGTTTCAGTTGGCGACGACTTCGACAAGGAGCTCTACGACATAGTCTTCTTTGGAGGTGGTCAAGACTACGAACAATCCATCGTTGCCAAAGATCTCCCGTCAAAACGTGACGCTATTGATCAATACATTCAAGATAACAAAGTCATCTTAGCGATTTGTGGTGGTTTCCAACTTCTCGGACAATATTACATCCAAGCCAACGGTGTCCGCATTGATGGTATCGGTGTTATGGGCCACTATACCCTTAATCAGGAAAATAACCGCTACATCGGTGACATCAAGATTCATAACGAAGAATTCAATGAAACCTATTATGGTTTTGAAAATCACCAAGGTCGCACCTTCCTTTCCGATGATCAAAAACCACTTGGTAAAGTGGTCTACGGTAATGGTAATAACAAGGAAGATGGTACTGAAGGTGTCCACTATAAAAACGTTTATGGTAGCTACTTCCATGGTCCGATTCTTTCTCGTAATGCTAACCTTGCTTACCGCTTAGTAACAACTGCCCTTCGTAACAAATATGGTCAGGATATTCAATTACCAAGTTATGATGACATACTCTCAAGCGAGATAGCTGAAGAGTATGCAGATACTAAATCAAAAGCTGAATTCGAGAAATAATTCTTTTAAACAAAAAAGTGAACCCTGGAGGGTCACTTTTTTTGTCGTATTTACTTCCAAAGACGTCTTTTCTTCATTTTATCTTCAATTTTACGATTATCAATCCTGAAAATAGCAATCATATCAAACAAAAGCCAGGTTCTTTTTGGATAGACAATGTATTTTGGAGACCAAATTGGAGAGAATTTTTCTTTGTAACGTTGCAATCCACTAAAAGAGTAAAAACGCTGAGCAAAAACATAAACTAAATTGGCAACCTTTTCCTCCATGAAACTATCTTCTTCAGTACCTACGTTAGCTAGGGGAGCCATCCCCATATCAAAGTATTGCTTGCCTTCTGCTTTGAAGTATTGGAAGAGTTTGACAAAAAGGTAGTCCATGACGCCTTCAGGAGCCTTTTCAAAGTCATAACGCATAAGATCAATGGTTGCCACCCTTTTATTTTGGGTTGGCATGATATTAGCGAAGGCCACAATTTCTCCTTCTTTACTCTCAACGATAGCAATCGGTGCTTGTTGTAAATAGGCTTCATCAAAGAAACCAAGAGAGAAACCTTTCTCCTTACGACCGTTAAGCCATATATCTGAGACTGCCTTCATTTCCTGCATCTGAGTCTCCGAAAATGGAGGATTAAGTAATTTAAACTGGAAGCCTGCTTTTTCCACACGATTGGTTGGTTTACGGAACTTCTTACCATGCTTACCATCAATAGAATATGTCGTCAAATCAACCATGGCATTTTCTCCAAATTTCATGAAGTCAAAGCCATAATCATGAAGCATAAGGGTCACTCTCTCATCCGCCTCATAAAATAAAGCCTGTAAATTCCAATCAGATAAGTTTTTCAAGAAAGCTTCCCAAGCCGGACGATAATATTTTTCATTACCAATAGGATTGCCCATAACCACACACTTGTTACTGATTTGTGCAAATTGAAAAACTACCTGATCTTGTCCATCGACACGATACCAAAAGAGGCGTTTATCATGTAGATAAGCTAGAGCACTTTCTGATGCGCCCCCATATTTCTCAAGAAGTGCTGTAAAACGCTCATTATCCATGCTTTGACCAAAATGCTTACGAGGTGCCAAAACTCTCAGTACAAGCCAAACAATGGTTGCAATGATTACCGATGCCAGTAAAATATCAAACCAAATATGAACAAAATGTCCAAGAATATCTCGGTTCCTAGGTGGTAACAAATGAGACCAAAAACCACTACCACCCAGAACAAGGAGGACCAAAATGGTAAAGGCTAAAAAAAGGAAATCCTTGGTTTTGTCTTCCCAGCTATAAACAAAATAGTGACGATTCAATCTTTTCCTTATAAGTAACATAAGTATCATAGAAAGCACAATCATGAAAGACATGGTCCAGGAAGTACCATTGAGATTGACGTAAATCAAAGTCAAGACGAAGGTCAGCAAGGATACAATAAAAGCTCCCTTAACGCGTCGCCTGATGAGGCGAGCCATGAAAACAAAGAGGGTCCCAAATAAAATACTTGGAAACTGCCAGATCAACTGTTCCTGAATAGGATCGAAACGGCTAATAAAGTAAACATTTGCCAAGCTTTCTGGGATTAGGGCAGATAAAATCAAGAAGATTCCTAAAAAACGTAACAAATAAACAAGGATAAGATGGAAACTTCCACCAAATACTCGTGAAGGAATATTGAAGTATTTATCATTGATGTGACCTCCCATGTGTTTGAAAAAGAAGACAACACCTAATAAAAATGGAATGATGTAGTAGGTTAGACGAAAGAGCAATAGTAGACTGACCGCAAGAGCATTGCTGACACCCATAGACGTCAGACCACTAATCACAATCAAATCAAAACTACCAATCCCACCTGGAATCATGGAAAAGATACCAATGATAACCGCTAGAAAATATAGGGGAATCAGATTATAAAGAGGAACATGTAGACCCATTAAATAAGCCACACTCAGAAAACTCACAAGAGCTGTGCCCCATTCAGCAGTCGATACTAAAATAAGGCTTAGTCTCGTTTTCAAAGGGACTTGCCCAAAATAAGGCAATTTTTCGCGACTTGAGACAAAGAAAATAAAAGGTAGGTATAAAAAGATTCCTAGTAAAAGTAACCAATATTTTCTCAAGTCAGGACTTAGAGGGAAAAACCAAAAGGTAGCAAACACCAAGCCACTTAGGAGCGACAAGCCCGACATGAAGTAAGGCAATAAACGTGATAGTGCCTTAACACCAGACTTTTCATGCCCATCTTCAGAATAAAAGGAATACCTCAATCCCACGTCAACTAAGCCGGCAAAACCAGCCAAGTTATTAATGGTATTGACAGCCCAACTCGTTTCTAGTATATAGGATTTGGAATAATCCGTCTCTAGCTCCTTATTCAAGATAAGGTCATAAAAGAGCATGGGTAACACAGCAACTAAGCCTAACACTACCATCAAAGCAAGATGCCAAATTGACAGACCTGATAAAGCTGACTCCAGCGATTCTAAAGTGATCGTTCGTTTTAAACGAATCAACTCTACAACAACAAGAACCGCAATAGAAATAAAGAAGACAGATTTAACGGCAGTTTTTAAAGGTTGAAGTCTCTCTATAAGTCGCTTCATGCCACCACCTCTTTTTGACTAATTCTAACTAACTCACGGATCATTTGATTAAAAACCTTGTATTTTTGTTGGGCTAAACGGTGTCCTTGTCGACGCTCGACATAGAGCTTATGAATTGGAAAGAGGTCCGAAATCTCCCTTGAATGACTAATACTAATGACATCTCTTTGTCCCATAACTACCCAAACAGGATAGGATGCCTGATGTAGTCGTTCCCTATCCAGCGGTAAATCATGTAGCATGAGCTCCGTTACCTGAGCCAAGATGTCCATTTTAGATGAAAATAGTGATAAGGCTTTTAGGCAATAATACTTTATATAAACCAGACATCTTGAACGTCTGGTCAATCCTTTAAAAGTCATATTCCCCGCATTAAGCAAGAGCCCTGCAATCCGGTCAGGAAAGCGACTGGCATAAACCATAGCTGGATTAGCCCCATCACTGTGACCAACAAACAGAGCCTTTTTGATATTTAAAAATTGCAAAATCTCCTCCAAATCGGCAGCCATCTGTTCAAAGGTCATCTTAGCACTCTGACGACTAGATCTGCCCTGATTACGACTATCAATGAAAATTAAACGATAGTCTCGATATAGAATTCCTTGCTTACCAAAGTAGTTTCCTGATGAATTATTGCCATGCAAGAAGACAATTGGAAATCCTTTACCGAGGTCACGATAATAGATGATTTGACCATCTTTCACTTTAAATTCCATAATATTACCTACCTTTTCACTAACGTATTCTTACATGATGATTAGTCTTATAAGGCATTGGGTCCGATATCATAAAACAAAGTGCTCAGACCCTCTCATTCCATTATAACACTTCTATTTAGCAAAACTCAGAATATTAGTACATTTTCTGCAAAAAAGAAAAAGCCTTTTCAGACTTTTCCTATTATTAATAAGTTTTTGGGGCAATGAGTTTGTTATAGTTTTCCTCATCTTTTGGTTATCACGGACAAGCTTAGATACCATAAATGAAGATAAAATCAAACCAACACATCCCATAAGATAGTACCCCTTAACCATCAACGTCTCTTTACTCTTTAATAGTATAGAGGCTTACCAACATCGAGATTACAAAGAGGGAAAATGATCCCCGTGTCATCATCTTGAAAGATCTCGTATTACGATACACTTTGTTCATAAATCTAGTCTCCTTTTATATACTAAGACTAGTATGACAACAATAAAATACTTGTACAAATTGAAATACGAAAAGGTTTCCATGTTTGTTTAACGTTCCAACTGTTCCGAAAGATCACTCCACTCTTCCATCAGAGCCTCTTGATTGACTGATAAGTCGTCTAGTTCTTTCTGCAAGTCAGACAATTCCATCACATCATTGGTTTCAAGCATAGCAATAGAAATTTTTCCCAAGCGTTCTTCGATGGTTTCTAATTCATTTTCGATTTGCTCAATACGTCGGCTCAGTTTACGGATCTCTTTTTGACTAGCTTTTTGAGCTTGATAATCACTAGCACCCGCTGAAGCTACTTGGGTCTCCTCTGGACCTTGATTTTCTTCCGCTTCAAGTCGTGCTAATTCTTCAAGCTCCGCCTTCTTTTCAAGATAGTAATCGTAATCTCCAAGATAAATAGTTGCTCCATCCTCAGAGATTTCCATCACTTTTGTTGCCACACGGTTGATAAAGTAACGATCGTGGCTGACAAAGAGAAGTGTTCCATCAAAGTCAATAAGAGCATTTTCCAATACTTCCTTACTATCAATATCCAAGTGGTTGGTTGGCTCATCCAGGATTAGAAAGTTATTATTTTCCATTGACAATTTGGCTAGGAGCAGACGAGCTTTCTCACCACCAGAAAGCATGGAAACTGACTTTTTGACATCATCACCTGAGAAGAGAAAAGCTCCCAGACGGTTACGAATCTTAACTTCAGGAGTTGTCGGAAAATCATTCCACAACTCATCAAGTACAGTGTTTGATGGTGTCAAGGCTGATTGTGTTTGGTCATAATAACCCACTTCAACATTCGCACCGTAGGTTGATGATCCCTTGATAAATGGCAATTTACCTACTACCGACTTAATAAAGGTCGTTTTCCCGACTCCATTTGGACCCACAATGGCGATAGCATCCATTTTTTTAACATCCAGAGAAATAGGCTCCGAGAGAATCTCATTATCGTAACCAATAGCAGCATTCCTAACTGTCAAGACCACATTCCCAGATACCTTGTCCACATGAAAAGTCATATTAGCAGACTTCTGGCCTTCTGTTGGCTTATCTAGGCGTTCAATTTTCTCCAGCTGTTTGCGACGGGCCTGAGCACGTTTGGTTGTAGAGGCACGAACAATATTACGATTAACAAAGTCCTCCAGCTTAGCAATTTCCTTTTGTTGCTTTTCGAAATTCTTGGCTTCGGTGGCCAACTTCTCAGCTTTTAAGTCCATGAATTTTGAATAGTTCCCGACATAACGATCTAAACTATGTTTGGTCAAATCTAGGGTTACTGTCGCCACCTTATCCAAGAAATAACGGTCGTGACTGACAATGATTAGAGCTCCCTGATAATTGACTAAGTAATTCTCCAACCAAGTGATAGTCTCAATATCCAAGTGGTTGGTCGGTTCGTCCAGTACCAAAAGCTCAGGCTTCTCTAGAAGCATTTTAGCCAAGGCCAAACGGGTATTTTGGCCACCAGAGAGATCTGAAATAGGCATCCCCCACATGCTTTCATCAAACTTAAAACCATTGAGAATAGCTCTGATGTCAGATTCATAGGTAAAACCACCGCGCTGTCTGAAATCCTCGGAAAGTCTATCATAGTCTATCATTAGCTTATTCAAGTCTTCCCCAGTTAACTCAGCCATCTTCATTTCCATGTCACGCAGACGTTTTTCATCTGCACGTAGGTCTGAAAAGACATTCAACATTTCCTCATAGATGGTATTACTAGACTCAAAACGACTGTCCTGAGCTAAGTAAGAAAGGTTCAAATCACGTTTTGTGTTGATTTCACCACTTGTCGGTGCTTCCTCTCCAACCAAAATTTTCAACAAGGTTGATTTTCCAGCACCGTTGCGCCCAACCAAAGCAATACGATCACGTTCATCCACCTGAATATTAATATTATCAAAGAGCACATCTCCTGAGAAAGAGCGCTCAATTTTATTTCCTTGTAAAATAATCATAACGCTTTAATTATACCAAAAAAGCCAAGCTCCTGCTTAGGCTTTCTTACTTTCTTCTAAAATGCTAGCTACCTTAGTATTAATCAAATCTATAGCAACAGTATTTGAAACACCTTCAGGAATCACCACATCCGCATAGCGTTTGGTTGGCTCAATAAACTGATGATACATAGGTTTGACCACACTGTTATACTGATCGATAATACTATCTAAGCTACGACCACGTTCTTCCATATCACGCTTAATACGGCGGATAATACGGATGTCATCATCAGTATCTACAAAGAGCTTGATATCCATCAAATCACGCAAACGTTTATCTTCAAGTACCAAAATCCCTTCAACGATAAAAACATCCTGAGGTTCCTGACGATAGGTCTTGTTACTACGAGTGTGTTGCGTGTAATCATAAATCGGAATATCTACTGGACGCCCAGCAATCAGCTCATTGATATGCTCAATCATAAGATCTGTATCAAAGGCAAAAGGATGGTCATAGTTAGTTGATACACGCTCTTCGAAAGTCAAATGTGACTGATCCTTATAATAAGAATCATGCTCAATCATGGCAATTTTCTCATCTGGAAAATTGGATAGAATGGCACGAGAAACACTGGTCTTACCACCACCAGAGCCACCCGTAACCCCAATAATAATCGGTTTTTTAGGCATGGTAAATTCCTATCTAATTATAGTCTTTCGTATCTATTCTACACTAAATCATGATATAATAAAAGCAAATCCATATAGAAAATGAGACTTTTATATTTATGTTTAAAAACTTTCCTGAACAATGGCAAAACCTCCTTAAAGAAAAAGGAATCACGACAGAAACTGCCATTCAAAAAGAACTATTTACACCAATTACTGAAGGGGAGAATATCTTAGGTATCAGTCCAACTGGGACAGGTAAGACCCTAGCCTACCTTTTCCCACTTCTTCTCTCTCTTAAGCCCAAAAAAGCTCAGCAACTGCTTATCCTAGCACCTAACTCTGAACTTGCTGGACAAATTTTTGATGTAACCAAACAATGGGCTGAACCTCTAGGAATCACTGCCCAACTCTTCCTTTCTGGCTCTAGTCAAAAACGCCAAATTGAACGTCTGAAAAAAGGACCAGAGATTCTTATTGGAACTCCAGGTCGTGTCTTTGAGTTGATTAAACTCAAAAAAATCAAAATGATGAACGTCAATACCATTGTTCTCGATGAATTTGACGAGCTTCTCAGTGATAGCCAATATCACTTCGTAACAAAAATCAGCCACCATGTCCCTCGTAACCACCAAATGATTTACATTTCAGCAACCAACAAAATTGATAGTCAAAATCTTGTCGAAAATACTATCGTTTATGACCTATCTAATCAGGAACTAGACACCATCAAACATTATTACATCAGCGTTGATAAACGTAATCGTGTCGAACTTCTTCGTAAGTTCTCCAATATCCCTAATTTCCGTGGTCTTGTCTTTTTCAATAGCCTTTCTGATCTTGGTGCTACTGAAGAACGTCTCCAATTTAACGGAGCTTCAGCTGTATCCCTAGCTAGTGACATTAACGTCAAATTCCGTAAGGTTATTCTAGAAAAATTTAAAAATCACGAGATCTCACTCTTATTAGGGACTGATCTCTTAGCACGAGGTATTGATATTGAAAACCTTGAAGTAGTCATCAACTTTGATATTCCTCGAGACCGTGAAGCCTACACTCACCGTTCAGGACGTACTGGCCGTATGGGAAATGAAGGTAGGGTGATTAGCTTGGTATCACATCCAGAAGATCTCAAAAAGCTTAAAAAATTCGCTAAAGTTTCAGAAATAGTTCTTAAAAATCAAGAAATTCACGAAAAATAAAATATGTTAAAAGCACTTCAGAATCAACTGAAGTGCTTTTAACATATACAAATTAAGCTTTTTACCAAAGTCCTCAATCATTTGTTCCATTTCCTCACGACTTGGTGTTGTCAACATATAGAGGAAGTCACCTTGCAACTCTGCAAAGACAGCTGGCATGATTTTCTTATCTTTGAGTTGTTTACGATACTTGTCGAAAAGTTCTTCCTCTATACCAGATTCTTACAGAAAAAGAGCCTTATAACTAAGGCCCTCTTTACTTTTTATAATTGTTGACTGGCTTAACACTTAGTAGTCTGAAATATCAAATACTGTTGATTTCACACGAGTCATAGCTTCGATAGAGTACTTCACACCCTGAGTTCCGGCACCAGATCCTTTAACACCAAGGAATGGGAAGTTATCTGTACCACGTTGTGTTTTGTTGTTGATGTGAACTGTACCAACTTCAAGTTGCTCAGCAATTGCAAATGCACGTGGGTAGTCTTGTGTGAAGACAGCACCTTGAAGTCCAAATTCAGATTCGTTAGAAATCTTGATTGCTTCTTCAACTGAAGATACACGGATGAATGGCAACACTGGACCAAATGGCTCTTCCCAAGCAAGACGCATGTCAGTAGTTACATGGTCAAAGACAGCTGGGTAGATAAGGTTTCCTTCACGTTTCAATTCAGTTTTAGCAGTAGCACCTTGCTCAACTGCGTCATCAATTAAACCTTGAACAAAATCAGCAGCTTTCGTATCGATAAGTGGTGTAACACTTGCACTTTCTTCAGGCATACCAACAGTGATATTACCGACCAAAGCTGTTACTTTTTCTACCAATTCATCTGCAACACTATCCATTACAAGAACACGTTTGATAGCCGTACAACGTTGTCCTGAATAGTCAAAGGCACCAGCAACAATGTTTTTAGCAGTCAAGTCAAGATCAGCATCTTCAAGAACGATAGCAGCATCTTTACCACCAAGTTCAAGCATTACTGGACGCATTGCTGCCAAACGACCGATATTTTCACCGACTGGAGTCGAACCTGTAAAGTTGATAAAGTCAACTGCTTTGTGTTCAACGATGTAGTCACCAATAACTGAACCACGTCCTGTGATAGAGTTCAAGACACCAGCAGGGATACCAGCTTCAACAAACGCTTCTACCAAAAGAAGCCCTGAGATAGAACCTTGTGTTGGTGGTTTGAAGGCAACAACGTCACCAGCGATCAAGGCAGGAGCAATTTTAGAACCAGCCAAGTTTACTGGGTAGTTAAATGGTGAGATAGCAAGGACAAGACCTACTGGTTCCCGACGAACAACAGCAATTTTTTTCTTGCTACCAGCATCAAAAGCACCACCTTCGAGTACTTCACCTTCCAAACGCAAACCTTCTTCAGCAGCATAGTGGATAATTTCAGCAGTACGAACAACTTCACCAATTGCAGATTTCAAACCTTTTGAAATTTCTTTAGAAAGAACTTGTCCGATTTTTTCTGCATCACGTTCCAAGATATCAGCTGCTTTATGAAGATAAGCTGCACGTTCAGCATATGAAAGTGCACGCCATGCTGGGAGTGCTGCTTTAGCTGCTGCGTAGACTTCATCTACTTCAGCTTGGCTCATAGCTGGAACTGACCCAAGTTCCTCACCATTTGCAGGTGCGTAAATAGTAATTGAATTTTCAGATGTTTTCCACTCACCATTGACATAGTTTTTGTATTGTTTAGCCAAGATAGTAACTCCTTTTATCTATTATAAAATCTATTTTATCACTTTTTTAGCAATATTCCAACATTTAAATGAGTAGTATTCAGAAAATTTTGACAAAAAATACTAAAAATTATTAACCAAGGTTAGACGTATTTTACTCCTAACCAAAGGACGAGTTAAATCTCTTCTCTCTGCTTAGATATAAAAAAGTGAAAGCTCAAGCCTCCACTTTTTTTGATTAATCTACGTTAACATATTTTTTTGAAAGTTCAAGAACTTCTTCCATTGTTGAACATTCAGTAAGTGCACGGTTAGCGTATTCTTCCATTTTAGCTGTGTCAAGTTTCTTCATTAAGCTACGTGTACGAAGTATTGATGTAGCTGACATTGAGAACTCATCCAAGCCCATTCCGACAAGGAGTGGAACAGCAGTTTGATCACCGGCCATTTCACCACACATACCAGCCCATTTACCTTCAGCGTGAGCTGCCTTAATAACGTTGTTAATCAAGCGAAGGATTGATGGGTTATATGGTTGGTAAAGGTATGAAACTTGTTCATTCATACGGTCAGCAGCCATTGTGTATTGGATAAGGTCGTTTGTACCAATTGAGAAGAAATCAACTTCTTTAGCAAATTGGTCAGCAAGCATTGCTGCAGCTGGGATTTCAATCATGATACCTACTTCGATGTCGTCTGCAACGGCAACACCTTCAGCAACCAATTTAGCTTTTTCTTCTTCAAGAATACCTTTAGCAGTACGGAACTCAGTCAACAAAGCAACCATTGGGAACATGATACGCAATTTACCGTGAACAGATGCACGAAGCAAGGCACGTAATTGAGTACGGAACATTTGGTTCCCAGTTTCAGAGATAGAAATACGTAATGCACGGTAACCCAAGAATGGATTCATTTCTTTAGGAAGGTCAAAGTAAGGAAGTTCTTTATCCCCACCGATATCCATTGTACGAACAACAACAGGTTTACCATTCATACCTTCAAGAACTGCTTTGTATGCTTCATATTGGTCTTCTTCGGTTGGGAAATCTTGAGAATCCATATACAAGAATTCTGTACGATAAAGACCAACTGCTTCTGCACCATTATCGTTAACACCTTCAACGTCTTTAGGTGTACCGATATTTGCTGCTAACTCGAAGTGTTTTCCATCAGCAGTAACTGTTGGAGCATCTTTAAGTTGAGCCCATTCTGCCTTTTGTTTGGCGTAAGCTTCACCAGCTGCTTTAAACTCAGCAATTTGTTCTTCAGTTGGATTAATAACAACTTCACCGGTAATACCTGAAACCGCTAAAATGTCACCATCTTTAACAAGTTCAGTTATGTTGTTTATTCCAAGGACTGCTGCGATTTCAAGTGTACGAGCCATAATTGCAGAGTGACTAGTACGTCCACCGATATCAGTAACAAAAGCTTTTACAAATTTTTTATTCAACTGAGCTGTATCAGATGGAGTCAAGTCATGAGCAACAATGATTGATTCTTCATCGATTGTTGCTGGGTTTGGCAATTTCTTACCAAGCAAGTTTGCAAGCACACGTTTAGTAACGTCACGAATATCCGCTGCACGTTCTTGCATGTACGGGTTATCATCCATACCTTCAAAGATCGCGATAAACATGTTAGTTACTTCCGTCAAAGCAGCTTCGGCATTAACTTGTTTAGCACGGATAGTTTCTTTGATTTGACCAGTCATTTCTGGATCAGCAAGAACCATCAAATGAGCATCAAAAACGGCTGCTGCTTCTTCACCAAGGCTTTCAACTGCTTTTTCACGGATAACAGAAAGCTCGTCTTGCGACGCCGCTAGAGCAGCATCTAGACGAGCCTCTTCTGCACTTATATCTTCAACTGTAACAGTTTCAAATGACAAGTCTGGTTGAACAAGTAGATATGCCTTAGCAACTGCAACACCATCAGATGCCGCGATTCCTTTAAGCATTTTTGTCATATTTTTATGCCAATCCTTCTTTTGTCATTGTTTCTGCGATTGCTGCAATTGCAGCATCAGCGTCAGGACCTTCTGCAGAAATAGTTACGTCAGCACCTTGACCAACACCAAGACTCATAACACCCATGATAGATTTAAGGTTAACTGCTTTACCTTTGTATTCAAGAGTGATATCTGAAGCAAATTTACTTGCTGTTTGAACAAGCAAAGTAGCAGGTCGTGCGTGAATACCAGTTTCTGCAAC